>OLNY01001397.1_pt1 | contig 19369 bp, 16 predicted proteins | sample 1671981 | NCBI WGS metagenome assembly OLNY01 (sample SAMEA3136632, study PRJEB25190) | human gut metagenome | biome: human gut; feature: human-associated habitat; material: faeces | place: Austria | collected 2013
AAAGTCGCCAGTGATTTTTCAAGGCTCGATAAGGTAGTGACTTCTTATCGAACTGGTTCATAATCGCAATTCTTGTCTTTAAAAAGGCACGTCCAAGGTACTGGATAATGTGAAATCGATCAAGAACAATTTTGGCGTTAGGGAAAAGTCTTCGAGCTAGTGGCATATAAGTTCCTGACATATCTATCGTGATAAACTGTACCTTTTGGCGAGCTTTCAACGGATACTTCAAAAAGTAGTTTCGAATAGTGGTTTGACGGCGATTATCGAGGATAGTTATGAGTTTGTTGGTCTCATAGTCTTGCGCCACAAAAGCGAGTTCACCTTTCTTGAACCCAAGCTCATCCCAGGACATAACAGCTGGGAGTTTGTCATAATGCTCCTTGAAAGTAAACTGGTCAAGTTTACGATAGACAGTGGATATCGATACACGAAGTCTTCTGGCAATATCCGTTAATGATAGCTTTTCAGTTAGAAGTTGAGCAACCTTTTGTCGGACAAGGTTTGAGATTTGGTGATTTTTCTCAACGATTGATGTCTCAGCGACCGTGACTCGCCTACAACTTTTACACTGGAAGCGACGTTTCTTCAGACGTAGTAGTGTCGGAGTTCCAGCTTGCTCTAGAAGAGGGATTTTAGAAGGTCTTTGAAAGTCATATTTAATCATCTTTCCTTGGCAATGTGGGCATGGTGGTGCAGGGTAATCCAGTTTTGCATGAATTTCGATATGAGTATCAGTTTCAAAAACAAGAGAAATAATGATGTTAGGGTCTTTAATTCCGATTAATTCTGTGGTATTCTTAATAAGTCTCATAAGTTCTTCCTAATGATGGTTTGGTCGCTTTTCATTATAGTTCTTATGGGACTTTTTGTGTATACTCAAAAAGCTCTATAATCTCTACAGTGGTTTTACCCACTACAGAAATTATAGAGCCGTAATCAGATAAGATCAGCTTTGGCTGGTCTTTTTTTATTCATTTGTAGGCTAAAACTCTCCATTAATGATTTCTTGTAGGTTAATTTACGAATTTTTATTTTAAATATTTTGGACTGGCTAGTTGGGTTTTGTGGCTCTTTAATTTAGAAATGATTGTTGTTATAATTAGTTCAAGCATAGGAGGATGAATCATGATTGGACCTGTGGAAATGGGTGCTTTGTTGAAAAAAATTCGTTTATCAAAGAATTTGACATTGAAAGAGCTTGCTAGTGATTATTTATCAGTATCTTTCCTATCAAAATTTGAACGTGGAGAATCTGATATCTCATTATCTAGATTTTTTCTTTTGTTAGATAAATTGGATGTCAGTATTGAAGAGTTCTATGGTATTTTATCTCAAGATAATCCAACTCATACTGAAAAGTTATTAGAAAGTGCTAGTAAGGCTTATTATCAAAACGATAGTTTATCGTTACAGAAGTACGCTGGAGAAGAGCGTCGTAAATTTGAGGTTACACAAGACAAATCATTTCTCTATAACAGTATTATGCTAGAATCTTTTTTGGCAAGTGTTTCAAATAAAGAGGTTGATGAAAATAAGGTAAGGGAATTAACAGACTATCTTTTTAGCATTGAACAATGGGGAAAAAGAGAGTTAATCATATTAGGAAATAGTATGTCGTTTATTTCCACCCAGACACTTAATGTTTTGACCAAGGAGATTGTGTATAAAACTAGACTTTTTGGAAATAGCGACTCAAATCAAAGAATCCGAATTAGTCTTCTTATTAATGCAGCTTATGAATTTTTACGACGTGATGAACTAGATTCAGCGAAATACTATTTAGATTTAGTCAATGATAGTGGAATTCCTGAGGTCCTCTTATATGAAAGACATGAGTTGATATTTGTGATGGGGTCTTACTTGATAAGAAATCTAATTGAGGGGTGTTTAGAAACTCTTAGGACTTTAGGTGCGGAAAAGTTATTGCTTGCTAAGGAATCAGAGTATCAAGAGTTGTTAAATTCCACTATATGACAATTTTATAGAGTGAGTTAAAAAATAGAATAAACTAAGACCATAGTATGACATCACTATGGTTTTTAATTTTCAATGGATATATGGTATTCCAATGTCTTCAATTTATCCAACTGATTATATACCAAGGTGATTTAGATTGTGAGGAAATCTATGAGAACCTATATTCTTAAATACAAGTATGACAATTTAGTTCATATCTTACTGTTAGCACTGAATGCTGCTATTTTTGTAAGTGCCTCGGTAACCTTAGCTTTAATGACGAATCAGCTGGTATCGAAGCGAATCCAATCTTTTTTAGCTCTATTAGGTCTAGAGGTGGGGCTTTACGTTATTTATTTAGTTTTGAATTACATTATTGCTGTACATCAAACAAAATTAATCCAAAAAATGACTTTGTCTATTCGTCAGTCTTATCTTAGTAAAATTATTCACCATTCTTTTAGTGAATTCAGAAAGACTGATATTGGAGAGCATCTCTCAGTATTAAATAATGATATCCAATTGATTGAATCAAATGGCTTTACAAGTATTTATACCCTTTGTTCAACAGTATTCACAACTTTGTTTTCAATTATTGCCTTATTAAGTTATGATGTAAGAATTGTTCTGTTAGCCATTTTTTTAACTTTATGTCTGACTTATCTTCCCAAACCATTTACCAATAAAATGCAGAAATCAATGGAGATATTTTCCAAAGCGAATGAGGAGCTTGTTTCTGGAATAAGCGATCAGTTATATGGATATGCGGATGTTTATTACGCTAGTCGTAAACAGATATTTCTTAGACAAGTGAGGTCCATTGTTGAGAAATATATTGTACAAAAAATTATTTTTACAAAAAGAAAGACTAGCACTGAGACACTGATGGCTTTATTTTCAGTTATCGCCCAGATGTTGATACTTCTTCTAACTGGTTTGTTAATTATTTTTGGAAATATTACTGTTGGAACCATTGCCTCGGTAGGACAGATATCAGGTAATATTTTTAACTCTCTATCCACTATTAATCAGCTGCAAGTGACCATTAAGTCTGTCGATCCTATCTTAAAAAAATTTCACGATTTTCCAGAGGGTCCAAAGACTTGCATAGCGACTATTCAGGATGTTCGTTTTGAGAATGTAAGTTATCATTTTGGAGATAAGGCTATTTTTGAGGGATTCACCCAAACCTTTAAAAAAGGAGGCAAGTATGCTATTACTGGATGCTCAGGTAGTGGGAAGTCAACCCTGCTTAATATATTCCTAGGCAATCTTAAAGATTACGAGGGAAAAATCTTGTTTGGAAAATTGTAGTCAAAAGAGATTGATGAGAACTCAATCGTGTCTGAATGTGCCTATGTTGGGAGTCAAACTCATATCTATAATGATACCTTGAGGAACAATTTAACCCTTTGGAATGAAGCTATTACTGATACACAAATCAAGAAAGTTCTTGAAAGAGTTAATCTTTTATCTTTCTTAAACCGTATAGATGAGCAAGTAAGCGACGGTAGCTTTTCGGAGGGTCAAAAACAAAGAATAGGCCTGATAAGAGCGTTTTTAAAAGGAAGTTCTGTTGTGATTTTTGATGAAGCAACTGCCAATCTTGACCATAATAACGCTACTCGTATTGAGCACCTATTATTAAGCAATCCCAATATCACTTATATCACGGTTACCCACCATCTTATAAAGGAAAATGAAGCATATTTTGATAAGATTATTCGTTTGGGAGAGGCCACTGAGTAAATGTTTCATATGATAAATGTTTAGGATTTATTTCAATTTTACTAACGGCAGTCAAAGTGCTATAATGTAAGGGATTGTGAATTTAGCAAGCTTTGCTATTTTCAAAAAAAGAAAAAACAAATCAGAGATACAAATCTCTTAGAAGAGGTGAATCCCATGGGACGTAAATGGGCTAATATCGTTGCTAAGAAAACTGCTAAAGATGGTGCAAACTCTAAGGTTTACGCTAAGTTTGGTGTCGAAATTTATGTGGCTGCTAAACAAGGTGAACCAGATCCAGAATCAAACTCAGCTTTGAAATTTGTTTTGGAGCGTGCTAAACAAGCGCAAGTGCCAAAACACGTTATTGATAAGGCCATTGATAAGGCTAAAGGTAACACTGATGAAACTTTCGTTGAAGGACGTTATGAAGGTTTTGGACCAAATGGTTCTATGATTATCGTAGATACTTTGACTTCAAACGTTAACCGTACAGCTGCTAACGTACGTACTGCCTTTGGTAAAAACGGTGGTAACATGGGTGCTTCAGGTTCTGTTTCATACATGTTTGATAAAAAAGGTGTTATCGTATTTGCAGGTGAAGATGCAGATGCTATCTTTGAACAATTGCTTGAAGCAGATGTAGAAGTTGAAGATGTGGAAGCAGAAGATGGTACTATCACTGTTTATACTGAGCCAACAGCTCTTCACAAAGCTTTGGAAGCTCTCCGTGCTAACGGACAAGAAGAGTTCCAAGTAACTGAACTTGAAATGATTCCACAAACTGAGGTTACTCTTGAAGGTGAAGACCTTGAAGTTTTCGAAGGACTTATTGATGCGCTTGAAGCAGACGATGATGTTCAAAAGGTATATCACAACGTAGCAGATATGTAATCTCATTCAGCACTTTCCGTCATAAGGAAAGTGTTTTTATGTGGTCTGTCTAAGGATTTGTCTTGCTTGTCCTGCCTTAATCTGATATAGTAGTAGCCAAGTGAATTATTGGAGGAATACGAAATATGAATATGATGCTAGTTTTGGCCATTTATGTGGTCGCAATTGTTGCTTATGTGGCTTTCAGCCGTCGTCGCCAAGCAAAGGCACAGGAAGATCGTTTTGCAGGTCTTGCTAAGGGTGCTGAGGTTGAAACAATCGGTGGTTTGATTGCTATTGTCGATGAGATTGACAAAGAAAATAACCGTATTGTTTTGGATGCAGAAGGTGTCTTCTTGACCTTTGATTTGAGTCGTTCAATCATGAAAGTGATCACACCAGCACCAACTACAGAAACAGCAGAAACAACTAAAAAGACAATTATCGAAGAAGATTCAGCAATTGAGTCTGCTGATGAAAAGTAAGATGTGTATTTGAGACTAGGTTAAATCCTGGTCTTTTTGCGTTTTCTAATCTTATCGGTATTAAAAGCTGTTCAGAACCCCTGAAAATGTGGTAAAATAAAGGGTAAACTATATTTAGAGGATATTCCATGTTTAAATTTAGAAAAAAATCTCATCAAGAGGTTCTAGACAATATTCCCAACCATATCGGTATTATTATGGATGGAAATGGCCGTTGGGCTAAAAAACGTCTACAACCACGTGTGATGGGGCATAAGGCTGGGATGGACGCCTTGCAAAAGGTAACTATCGAAGCATCACAACTTGGAGTTAAGGTATTGACAGTTTATGCCTTCTCAACTGAAAACTGGTCACGCCCACAAGATGAAGTGAAATTCATCATGAATTTGCCAGTTGAATTTTTTAACAAGTATGTACCAGAATTAGACAAAAACAATGTTCGTATTTTGACAATCGGAGATAACAGTCGTCTGCCTAAGGAAACCTTAGATGCTCTTGAAAAGGCAGTTGAGCAGACAAAACATAATTCCGGTTTGGTTCTTAACTTTGCACTGAACTATGGTGGTCGTGCGGAGATTGTATCTGCAGTTCAAGCGATTGCTAAAGAGGTTGAAGCAGGCAAACTCAGTCCAGAAGCTATTGATGAAGATCTCATTGCTAAGCATTTGATGACAGATAAATTGCCTTACCTCTACCGTGATCCAGATTTGATTATCCGTACGAGTGGCGAGCTTCGTCTAAGTAATTTCTTGCCTTGGCAATCTGCCTATAGTGAGTTTTACTTCACAGATGTTTTCTGGCCAGATTTTGACCAGCAAGGGCTACGTCAAGCCATCTCTGACTACAATAAACGTCACCGTCGCTTCGGTGGTGTCTAGAAAGGACCTCTCATGCAAGAACGTTTAATTGGTGGGGGTGTGGCAGCAGCCATTTTCCTCCCATTGCTCTTTATCGGTGGTCTTCCTTTCCAACTTTTGGTTGGAGCTATGGCCATGGTTGCGGTGTCTGAGATGCTTCGCATGAAGCACTTGGAGATTTTCTCTATCGAGGGTATTTTATCAATGGTGGCAGCTTTTATCTTGGCTGTGCCGATTGATCAGTATTTTATCAGTCTTCCAACAAATGCTAGTGTGACAGGTTTCGCTGTTATCTCATTTTTGATTCTAGCTGGGACTGTCCTTAATAGCGACCACTATTCTTTTGATGATGCAGCTTATCCAATCGCATCAGCCTTTTATGTTGGTTTTGGTTTCCAAAATCTCATTGCAGCACGCTTGGATAGTTGGGAAAAAGTTCTCTTTGCCCTTTTTATTGTTTGGTCAACAGATATTGGAGCTTACCTCTTTGGTCGTCAATTTGGTCAGAATAAGTTATTACCAAAAGTATCACCAAATAAGACTATTGAAGGTAGTGTCGGTGGTATCTTATCTGCAATCATTGTGGCTCTTATCTTTGGTTTGATTAACCACGGCGTTTATGCCCCTCACAACTTCTTCTGGTTGCTTATCTGTACGATTCTCTTTAGTATCTTTGGTCAATTTGGTGATTTGGTGGAATCAGCTATTAAACGTCACTTTGGCGTTAAAGACTCAGGCAATCTCATTCCTGGACACGGTGGTGTTTTGGACCGTTGCGATAGCTGGATCTTCGTTTTCCCAATCATGCACTTCCTAGGACTTTTTTAAGAGTGGAGGTGTCTAGATGAAAGCTATTATTACCTTTTTACTGATTTTCTGTGTGATTGTCGTCTTCCATGAGTTTGGTCATTTCTTTTTCGCCAAACGCTCAGGAATTTTGGTTCGTGAATTTGCCATTGGTATGGGACCGAAAATTTTTGCACATACAGGTAAGGATGGTACCGTTTATACTATCCGTATCCTCCCTTTGGGTGGTTATGTTCGTATGGCTGGTTGGGGTGAAGATACAACTGAGATTAAAACAGGTAGTCCTGCCAGTCTAACGATTGGATCAGATGGTAAGGTAAGACGTATCAACCTTTCGGATCGCCAGATTGATCAGACGGCTTTACCTATGAACGTCACTGCCTATGATTTGGAAGATAAGTTAACCATCACAGGTCTAGTCCTAGATGAGACCAAGACCTATGAGGTTGACCATGATGCCACTATCGTTGAGGAGGATGGTACAGAACTTCGTATCGCTCCTAAGGATGTCCAATATCAAAATGCGAGCATTTGGGGACGTTTAATTACCAACTTTGCTGGTCCTATGAATAACTTCATTCTTGGGGTGCTTGTCTTTATTATCTTAGCCTTTGTTCAGGGTGGTGTTCAAGATATATCGACCAACCGTATCCAGGTAGCCAATGGAGGTGCTGCTCAGGTGGCAGGCTTGAAAAATGGTGATGCCATCGAGGCTATCAATAAGGACAAGGTTACTGATTGGGACAGCTTGAAGGAATCATTGACAGAGAATACCCAAAAATTCTCCAAAGGTGACAGCCTTTCTGTGACGGTTAAGAGAAGTAACGGTCAGGAAGAAACAATCTCTGTTAAACCTCAAGAGAATCAAGGTAGCTACTTTTTGGGTGTTTCTCCTGCTTTAAAAACAGGTCTTAAAGATAAGATTTTTGGTGGTTTCCAAATGGCTTGGGAAGGGGCCTTCAAAATTCTCGTAGCACTTAAGGGGCTTATCACCAACTTTAGTTTGAATAAACTTGGTGGACCGGTTGCTATGTTCCAGATGTCTGCCCAGGCTTCAGAAAATGGCTTAATTTCCATTCTTAACCTTATGGGGATGCTCTCAATTAACCTGGGAATTTTCAATCTTATCCCAATTCCAGCCCTTGACGGTGGAAAAATTGTTATGAATATTATTGAAGCCATTCGTCGTAAACCACTTAATCAAGAAATTGAAAGCTATATTACACTTGCAGGTGTTGCTATCATGGTTGTTCTTATGATTGCAGTCACTTGGAATGATATTATGCGTGCTTTCTTTTAATTAGAAACAAAGAAACGAAAGGAAGTCTAAGGGACTTGAGCCAAGGGCCAGCCTCCTTAGTATGTAAATGATGAAACAAAGTAAAATGTTGATTCCAACACTTCGTGAAATGCCAAGTGATGCTCAAGTTATCAGTCATGCCCTTATGGTACGTGCGGGTTACGTGCGTCAGGTTTCTGCTGGTATTTATGCTTATATGCCATTGGCAAATCGTGCTATCGAGAAATTCAAAACCATCATGCGTGAGGAGTTTGAAAAAATCGGTGCGGTTGAAATGTTGGCACCAGCGCTTTTGACAGCAGATTTGTGGCGTGAGTCAGGCCGTTATGAAACTTACGGTGAAGACCTTTATAAACTTAAAAACCGCGATAAATCTGACTTTATCCTCGGTCCAACTCACGAAGAAACGTTTACAGCCTTGGTTCGTGATGCGGTTAAATCATACAAACAATTGCCACTTAATCTCTACCAAATCCAATCAAAATACCGTGATGAAAAACGTCCTCGTAACGGTCTTCTTCGTACACGCGAATTTATCATGAAGGATGCTTATAGTTTCCACCAAAACTATGAAGATTTGGATGTCACTTATGAAGACTACCGTAAAGCTTATGAGGCTATCTTTACACGTGCTGGCCTTGAATTTAAGGGTATCATCGGTGATGGTGGTGCCATGGGTGGTAAGGATTCTCAAGAATTCATGGCGGTCACTCCTGAGCGTACAGACCTCAACCGTTGGGTAGTTCTTGACAAGTCAATTGCTTCATTGGATGAGATTCCAGAAGATGTCATGGAAGAAATCAAGAAAGAATTGACATCATGGTTGGTATCTGGTGAAGACACAATTGCTTACTCTACAGAGTCAAGCTATGCAGCTAACCTTGAGATGGCAACAAACGCCTACACACCAGCGACCAAGGTTGTGACTCAAGAAGAAGTGACTCGAGTTGAAACACCAGATTGCAAGTCAATTGATGAAGTTGCTGCTTTCTTGAATGTTCCAGAAGAACAAACCATCAAGACTTTGCTTTTCATTGCTGATGATGAACCAGTGGTGGCTCTTCTTGTCGGTAATGATCAGGTTAACGATGTGAAGTTGAAAAACTACCTTGCTGCTGATTTCCTTGAACCAGCTACAGAAGATGAGGCACGTCAAGTCTTTGGTGCTAACTTCGGTTCTCTTGGTCCAGTTAACCTTCCTGAAAATGTTCGTATCGTTGCGGACCGTAAGGTTCAAGACGTGGCTAATGCAGTTGTTGGAGCCAATGAAGATGGTTACCACTTGACAGGTGTTAACCCAGAGCGTGACTTCAAGGCAGAATACGTGGATATTCGTGAAGTTAAAGAGGGTGAAATTTCACCAGATGGTCAAGGTGTCCTTCAGTTTGCGCGTGGTATCGAGATTGGTCATATCTTTAAACTTGGGACACGTTACTCTGAAAGTATGGGGGCTAATGTTCTTGATGAAAATGGCCGTGCTGTTCCAATCATTATGGGATGTTACGGTATCGGTGTTAGCCGTATCTTGTCAGCTGTGATCGAACAACATGCACGTCTCTTTGTTAACAAGACACCAAAAGGTCAATACCGCTATGCATGGGGAATTAACTTCCCTAAAGAATTGGCTCCATATGATGTTCACTTGATTACAGTTAACACTAAGGATGAGGAAGCCAATGCTTTGACAGAACGTTTGGAAGCTGCTCTTATGGCTGAAGGTTATGATGTCTTGACAGATGATCGTAATGAGCGTGTTGGTTCTAAATTCTCAGACAGTGACCTTATCGGACTTCCAATCCGTGTGACAGTTGGTAAAAAAGCCAGCGAGGGTATTGTCGAAGTTAAAATCAAGGCAACTGGTGATACTATTGAAGTTAATGCCGATAACTTGATTGAAACACTCGCTATCTTAACAACCGAACAAGATGCTTAATCTAAAAAATCTTTTCTTGCAGCAGCAGGAAGAGATTTTTCTTTTGCAGTGACAATGATAAATTGAGAGAAAAGAGAGTAAATTCCAATTTGACAGAATTGTCTAAATAATGTAAACTTAAAACTATCATAACTACGGAGGCATCACATGCTTAACAAAGCGACCCATTTGGGAAATCTTAAAGCTTTTTATTACTTTAGTTTCTTTAGATAGGACGTTTGTGTTTCAGGATACAAGCGTCAGTCAGTTTGTATCTATGAAGCTAAAGCATTTTGTGATGGATTAGCCGATTAGATGAATAGGTCTAACCGGTGACATAAGCTAGCCTGTGCTAGTCAAGATGCATAAAACCAGTTGGGCCTGTCCTAACTGGTTTTTTTCATACCGTGGTCTATTTTTAATTTTCATTTGACTCTATCGTCTCGGAAAAAAGATGACAGAAAATTGGAAATAGATAGAATAAAAAATAGAGGTATACAAGATGAAGAAATTCTTGGTCAGTATGATGGCTGTCATTACAGCTGTCCTCTTGGTAGCATGTTCCAATGCTTCTAATAAAGATTTGGTTCACGTCGGTGTGCTCCAATATGTGGAACATCCTTCCTTGTCAGCGACACGTAAAGGGTTTATTGAAGAACTCAAAGAGGAAGGTTATGTCGACGGTAAGAACATCAAAATCGATTATCAGAATGCACAAGGAGATCAGTCTAACTTGCAGACGATTTCTCAGTCGCTTATTGAAGATAATGATGTCATGTTGGCTATCGCAACCCCAGCAGCCCAGTCTTTGAGTAGTTTGACAAAGGACAAGCCAATTCTCTTTACAGCTGTTACAGATCCAGTTTCAGCTAAATTGGTTAAGTCTATGGACAATGTTGGAGGAAATGTGACAGGGACAAGCGACATGTCACCAATCAACAAACAAGTCGAGTTGTTAAAAAAGGTCCTTCCAAACACTAAAAAAGTTGGGATTATGTACACGACCAGTGAGCGTAACTCAGAAGTTCAGGTTGAAGAAGCCAAGAAATACTTCAAGGAAGCTGGTATTGAAACGGTTATCAAAGGAATTTCATCAACCAATGATATCCAAGACACAGCCAAGAGCTTGATGAGTCAAACCGAAGTGATTTTCATCCCAACTGATAATACCATTGTTAGTGCTATTAATACCTTGGTAGATCTTTCTAAAGAGACTAAGGTTCCAGTTGTTGGTAGTGACGCTGGTAGTGTAGAAAAAGGTGTCCTGTTCACTTATGGAACTAACTATGAAGCGCTTGGACGTCAAACAGGTAAGTTGGCAGGCCGTGTTCTCCGAGGTGAGAAGGTCAAGGATGTCGATGCCGAGTATCCTAAAACCCTAAATGTTGTGGTTAACCATGACATGGCTAAAGAACTTGGTATTGATGTTTCTAGCATTAGTGACGAGGAATCTAAAGCATCAACACAAGATGACAAACCAATTGCTAAAAAAGATAAGGGTGTCATTAAGCTTAAGGTCAATAAGTCTTCTAAAAAAGGATTTTCAAATGTGGTGCTAACAGCCATTTCTCAGGGACTCCTCTGGGCTATTATGGCTATTGGGGTCTTCATTACCTTCCGTATTTTGGACCTTGCTGATTTGACAGCTGAGGGGGCCTTCCCACTTGGTGCTGCTACGACAACTATCATGATTATCCGTGGAATCAACCCAATCTTTGCGACTCTAGGTGGTTTTGTTGCTGGTATGCTTGCTGGAGCGGTGTCTGGCTTTATGCATACCAAAATGAAGATACCAGCACTCTTAACAGGGATTATTACCTTAACAGGGCTCTATTCAGTTAACCTTTTGGTTCTTGGCAGTGCCAATGTCTCTCTTTCAGGACATAACACGCTTGTGACTATGGTGATGGATCTTGGTCTATCTAAGCTGAATGGTGTGATTCTATTAGGACTGATTTTTGTTAGTCTGGTAGTACTTATGTTGGTTGTTCTCCTTAATACACAGGTTGGACTTGCTCTTCGTGCAACAGGTGATAACCTTGCCATGGGTGAAGCTAATGGTATCAAGGTTGACCGCATGAAGATTCTTGGCTACATGATTTCTAATGGTTTGATTGCCCTATCAGGTGCCCTCCTAGCTCAAAACAATGGCTATGCGGATATGAATATGGGTACTGGTACAATCGTAAATGGCTTGGCTGCAATCATCTTGGCTGAGGTTATCGTCAAGTATCTACCACTTGGCAAACGCCTCTGGTCAATTGTCGTAGGAGCTGTTCTCTACCGTTTGGTCTTGGTTATTATCCTTGCCATGAACGTTGATGCTCAAATGTTGAAATTGGCTTCAGCCATCTTGCTTGCTATCATCCTTTATGTGCCAGAAGTACGCCAAAAATTGAAAATCAGACCTAACAAATCCTTGACTCCAGGAGGTGACAAGTAATGGCTTTACTTAGTTTACAACAGATTCACAAAACCTTTGAAAAAGGCACAGTCAATGAAAATCACGTCCTTCGTGGTTTGGATCTCGACATTGAGCAGGGAGATTTTATCTCTGTTATTGGGGGAAATGGTGCTGGTAAATCAACCTTGATGAATTCAATTGCTGGTGTTCTTAGCATTGATGAGGGGGATATCTTGTTAGAGGGGCAATCTATTAAGAAAGCATCTGTAGATGAGCGCTCTAAAGACATTAGTCGTGTTTTCCAAGATCCTCGAATGGGGACAGCGACAAACCTTTCTATCGAAGAAAATATGGCGATTGCTTATCGTCGTGGTAAGAAACGTAGCTTCTTTAAAAAGTCTATCACTGAAAGCGAGCGTCAAGTCTTCAAGGAAGCCTTGGTAGATCTTGGTCTTGGTCTTGAGAATCGTATGAAGACCGATGCTAATTTCTTGTCAGGTGGTCAACGCCAAGCTTTGACACTTGCTATGGCAACCTTGGTTCGTCCAAAAATCTTGCTTTTGGATGAACACACAGCAGCACTAGATCCTAAGACAAGTGATATGGTCATGAATTTGACACGTAAGATTGTTGAAGAACAAGAATTGACAACCCTTATGATTACCCATAATATGGAACATGCTATTGAATATGGGAACCGTCTGGTCATGCTCTATCATGGTAAAATCGTCGTCGATGTGCGAGGTAAGGAAAAGAAAAACCTCACAGTTGCAGAACTTATGGACCTCTTCCACAAAAATAGTGGACAAGTCCTCAATGACGATGCCTTGGTGCTCGGTTAACAAACAAAAAAGAAACTATCCAAAGTTCAGATTTTGGGTAGTTTTTTCTTGACTATTTTTGACCAAGTGCTAAAATAAATATATGGATTAGCACTCGTGGTTTATGAGTGCTAAAAATAACGTTTTACACGTTACTAATAACAAATAACATTTGGAGGTAATTGGTATGGCATTGAAACCATTGGGTGATCGTATCGTTGTCCGTTTTGAAGAAACAGAAGAAAAAACAGCTAGTGGCTTTGTATTGGCAGGAGCCAGTCATGAAGCTACAAAAACTGCTGAGGTTTTGGCAGTAGGCGAAGGAATCCGTACTCTTACTGGTGAATTGATTGCACCTAGTGTTGCAGCAGGCGATAAAGTTCTTGTTGAAAATGGTGCAGGTATCAATGTTAAAGACGGAGATGATTCCGTTTCAATTATCCATGAAGCAGATATTTTAGCAGTCCTAGCTTAGGTCTATGCTAATCAGATATAAAGTAAGATAAAGAAGGAGTAACTATGGCAAAAGATATTAAATTTTCATCAGATGCACGCGCAGCAATGGTCCGTGGTGTTGATACTTTGGCTGATACGGTTAAGGTAACGCTTGGTCCTAAAGGTCGTAACGTGGTTTTGGAAAAAGCTTTTGGCTCACCTCTTATCACTAATGATGGTGTGACAATTGCTAAAGAAATTGAACTCGAAGATCACTTTGAAAATATGGGTGCTAAGCTTGTCAGCGAAGTGGCTTCAAAAACGAACGATATTGCCGGTGACGGAACAACTACAGCCACTGTTTTGACACAGGCTATCGTCCGTGAAGGTCTCAAAAATGTAACGGCTGGTGCTAATCCAATCGGTATCCGTCGTGGGATTGAAGCAGCTGTAGCTACAGCTGTGGAAGAGCTTAAAGCCATTGCACAACCAGTTGCTAATAAGGAAGCTATTGCCCAAGTCGCAGCGGTTTCATCACGTTCTGAAAAAGTTGGTGAATACATTTCAGAAGCTATGGAACGTGTGGGTAATGACGGTGTTATCACTATTGAAGAGTCACGTGGTATGGAGACAGAACTCGAAGTGGTTGAAGGTATGCAGTTTGACCGTGGTTATCTTTCTCAGTACATGGTTACTGATAATGAAAAAATGGTCGCTGACCTTGATAATCCATTTATCCTTGTGACTGACAAGAAAATTTCAAATATTCAGGATGTCCTTCCACTCTTGGAAGAAGTGCTTAAGACAAGCCGTCCACTCTTGATCATTGCTGATGACGTGGATGGTGAAGCTCTTCCGACACTTGTTCTTAACAAGATTCGTGGAACTTTCAATGTTGTTGCTGTTAAGGCACCTGGCTTTGGTGACCGTCGTAAAGCGATGTTGGAAGACATTGCCGTATTGACAGGAGCAACTGTCATTACTGAGGATCTTGGTCTTGAGCTTAAGGACGCAACTATGGCAGCACTTGGTCAAGCTTCGAAAGTAACTGTGGATAAAGATAGCACAGTTATTGTTGAAGGTGCGGGGAGCGCAGAAGCGATTGCTAACCGTGTTAACCTCATCAAGTCTCAATTGGAAACAACAACATCTGAGTTTGACCGTGAAAAACTTCAAGAACGTTTGGCTAAATTGTCAGGTGGGGTTGCAGTTGTTAAGGTTGGTGCGGCCACTGAAACAGCCCTTAAAGAAATGAAACTTCGTATCGAAGATGCCCTTAACGCTACTCGTGCCGCTGTTGAAGAAGGTATCGTAGCAGGTGGTGGTACAGCTCTTGTTAACGTCATTGCTAAGGTTGCTGAACTTGATCTTGAAGGTGACGACGCTACAGGGCGTAATATTGTCCTCCGTGCCTTGGAAGAGCCAGTTCGCCAAATTGCTTATAACGCTGGTTATGAAGGTTCAGTTATCATCGATAAATTGAAGAACAGCCCAGTTGGTACAGGCTTTAACGCTGCTAACGGTGAATGGGTAGATATGGTCGCAGCAGGAATTATCGACCCTGTTAAGGTCACACGTTCTGCCCTCCAAAATGCTGCTTCTGTAGCAAGTCTTATCTTGACAACCGAGGCAGTCGTTGCCAACAAACCTGAACCAGAGGCTCCAGCAGCACCAGCTATGGATCCAGGAATGATGGGTTACTAAGAGTTTAAAAAGCAAAAGAAAAAACCTAGGAAAAGTAGAGAAACTTTTTCTGGGTTTTCTTTTTTTCAATTATTTGTTGTTAATTACTGAAAAGGGTTAAATGTATCAGAACTTCCTTGTTGCCCGGCCATTTGCATCATCATTTGTTGCTGTTTGATACGCTCTGCTTCCTTATTCATATTGATAGAAACAACAAGAAGGATGACCCAACCGATGAAGGTCCAGTTTAGGAGGATGGATAAAACAAAGACTAGCCATTTCTCGTCTGTTTTGTTTAGGAGGGCTGGTAAGATAATAAGTGCTACAAAAGGTAAAGAAAAAATTAGGAGGAAAAGTGCTAAGGGTAACGTTGCCCCAACTTCATCGCTAGCAACTCCAATTAAATATATTCCGAGGGCCCAGATGATAAATGGAATATCAGCGATGGCTAACATGATGAGGTTTGTTTGGGTTTTCTTGTCTTGTTTCTTCCAAGTTTCGTTTAGATTTTTGCTTGCTTGTTGGAAAGTTTCACCAGTTTGATTCGCAAATTGGTTAACAGTCTGACTGGCAGTTTCTACAACAGGTTTAACTTGTTCCTGGAAGGTCTTTGCTTGCTTTTCTTGAGCTAGGTTAGTTGCTTGGAAAGTCTCTTCTTCATCTGCTGTAGAGTTAGTGAGTGGTTCTTCAGCAACATCATAGCTGTCAACATTTTTTTCGGCAGTTTCTACCACTTCTGTTGATGGTGCAGATTCTGCTGGTTCAACAACTTCTGAATCTTGCTTAGTTTCTACAGTCTCTTTTTGTGAGACAGTTTCTGTTACTTCGACAGTTTGTTTGGGAGTTTCTCGGACAAACTCGCCTTTCTGAGCTGCTTCAGCCATTTCTTGAATACTTGGATTACGACCATTAACTGCTTGGAAAAAATCGATCCAATCTTGTTGCTTCATGTGTATAACCTCCAGATATCTTGATTAAAAAATGTTGATAATTTACAATTATAGCAATAGTGTAAGGGGACCGCAATGGGAGTCTTTACTTTATTTCCTTATAATCTTCTTATCACTAAAGATGGGAAAGAGAAAGAAATAGGTTAGGATATAGACCACTAGAGGATATATCAGTGGATTATAGTCCCAGGCTCCTTGCCAATCTAGGTGTAAGAGTCTAACACTAGCGCGTGTTAGGCCTGTGCTCCAAGCTTTAAGGCCAAATGGTCTTAGGATTAAACTGAGTGGTGTTGGAAGATGCAAAAGGTAGACTCCATAAACTGCCACTAAAACTAAGAGATATAATCTAAAAAAACGCTGGTGGTAGGCCCACAAGCGTGTAAAATAGTTTTTCATTAGCCAATAACTGCAAAGAGTTTTTGAGCGTTTGATTGGCGAGTAGCATCCATGATGAGGAATAAGTCAACAATTGACCAGATACCACATCCACCACACGTCAAAAGTTTACCAACACCGAGACCAATTTGTCCTAACAAAAAGCGGTCAATTCCAAGAGTCCCACCTAGAAGTGAAATAATCAACAACATTGTTGGATCTTGGAAGCTGATTGAGTAAAGCATTGAAAGTTGTTGCTCAGGAAGTGCTTCAAGACGTTGACGGATGTACTGAACTTGTTCTGTTGGGAAATACTTGGCGTTAATGGTTATCCATTGATCGACTGGATTCATAAATTAAATACCCCTCAAATTTTAAATGATATGTAAAGGATAACATATTGTAAAGGGAGATTCAAGGCGGTCAAGGCTTTTGAAGTCAATAAAAGCAACTTATTTGCAAGCTTCCACTGTGTCATAACTAGAGGATCATTAGGATAATCCTTTCGCACTATGCTTGAGAATGAGCCTACTTCTATTATTTGTGATTTCTCAACCCTTGTTCAAAACTGTCTGAGCTCGCCTTAACAGTGATTTTGTCGAGTGTTAAGGGATGGGTGAAACTAAGGGTGTGGGCGTGGAGCATAAGTCGAGATGCGGGTCGGTGGCTATAAAGAGGGTCCCCCAGAATGGCATGCCCATGGTGGGCCAAATGCACACGAATTTGGTGGGTCCGACCGGTTTTTAGTTGGCAGTTGACCAGACTAGCTCCTTTGAAGGCTTTGAGGCGCGTGATGGTTGTATAGGCAACCTGCCCTTTTCTAGGATCAACCACTCGTTTTCTACGGTCATGGCGGTCGCGTCCAATCTTGTCTTTGTACACAGTCTCCTTGGTCTGAAATTTACCTTCAGCCAAAGCACAGTATTGGCGCTGAATCTTCTTATCTTCCAAGAGTCGATTGAGAATTGGCAGGATAAAGGGATTTTTTGCGAAAAGCACAGCTCCACTAGTTTCCATGTCTAGTCGATGAACGACGTAACAGGTTTGCCCACAATAGGCCGAAACATGGTTAAGTAGAGCAATTTCTGTGGGTTCATTACCATGCGTCTTCATTCCTTCAGGCTTATTGACCACGATGAGATGCTGATCCTCATAGAGAGGCTCTACCAGACTGGCATTTCCCATAGGGATAATCTTTTCAGGGTAGTCCTCTGTATCAAAGGTCAGGCTAATCTTATCACCTTTTTCAACAGGACTCTGCCAATTAATAGTCTCTCCATTGATGAGGACGTGCTTTTTCGTGCGTAGGAAATGACGGATCTTACGAGGAATGAGGAGCTTAGTTTCTAGCAAGTCTTTGACAGTTGTTGCAGGATAGGGATTGATAATTTCTACGTGTAAAGTCATGGTTTCATTATATCATGAACGTTTAAAAGAGGACAGAATCTGTAAAAACTTGGTATAATAGGGTTATGACATTTTTTGATAATCTAAAAAACAAACTTTTTAAAGAAGAAAATAGCGGAAAGGGCAAGGATTCCCAACCTGCTGAAAAATCGAAGAATTTACAAAATAAGATAAAGGGACTCTTTGCTAAGAAACCTGATGAGGTTGAACAAGCTGTTGAAGACCTAGATATGTCTCAGGAAAGTCAAGAGACGTCACGTTATCAACGTTCTAAGCAAAAGAAACCTATTGATACGACCAAACCTTTAGGTAAGGTTCAGGCGTTCTTGAGCAAGTTTACGCTTTCGCCAAGAAATCCTATTCGCCGTTTCTGGCGTCGCTATCATATTGGTAAAATTCTCTTTATCTTGGTAGCTATGTTGGTTCTGACAGTTGGTTCCTACCTTTTCTATATTGCCAAGACGACCAATGTTTCAGATCTTCAAGATGCCTTGAAAGCTACGACGGTTATCTATGACAAAGAAGGTAATCAAGCTGGTTCTTTGTCAGGGCAAAAAGGGACTTATGTGGAGCTGGATGCCATTAGTGATAGCTTGGAGAACGCTGTCATAGCAACTGAGGACCGTACCTTCTATGAAAATAGCGGGGTTAACGTCAAGCGATTCCTCTTGGCCATTGTGTCCATGGGACGCTTTGGTGGTGGTTCGACCATTACCCAACAGTTGGCTAAAAATGCCTTCTTGACACAAGAACAGACAGTCACTCGTAAGGCCAAGGAATTCTTCCTCTCTTTGGAATTAACCAAGAAATACAGCAAGCAAGAAATCCTTACCATGTACCTCAATAATGCCTACTTTGGAAATGGGGTTTGGGGTGTTGAAGATGCCAGCCAAAAATACTTCGGGACAAGTGCTGCCAATCTAACCGTTGATGAAGCAGCGACCCTCGCGGGTATGCTTAAGGGACCTGAAATTTACAACCCAATCGATAATATCCAAAATGCGACCAACCGTCGAAACACTGTCCTCGCCAACATGGTTGATGACAAGAAGTTGAGTCAGGCAGATGCCGACAGTGCGGCTGGAGTTGATATGGCTAGTCGTCTGGATGATACCTATCAAGGGACTGGCGATGACTACAAGTATCCGTCTTACTTCGATGCCGTCATTGAAGAAGCTACGAAAACTTATGGCTTGAGTGAGGATGAAATTGTTAAAAATGGCTACAAAATCTATACAGAGATGGATGCCAACTCACAGGCTAATATGCAGCAGACTTATGAAAATAGTTATCTCTTTCCCACGTCAGAAAGTGATGGTAGCACAGCCCAGTCAGCTAGTGTAGCACTTGATCCATCAACTGGAGCGGTTCGT
>OLNY01001412.1_pt1 | contig 19236 bp, 21 predicted proteins | sample 1671981 | NCBI WGS metagenome assembly OLNY01 (sample SAMEA3136632, study PRJEB25190) | human gut metagenome | biome: human gut; feature: human-associated habitat; material: faeces | place: Austria | collected 2013
CACCGAACAGGGACTCGTCCTCTAAGAACCTGTCCAACACACCGTTGCCAGTCCAGGCCTCAGCATGTGACCTCGTCGATGAGACCGAAGGCGTGAGGAAGAGAAACGGGTCGGAAGGGATTGACGCTCCCTTCCGACCCGTTTTCCGATATCGGCGGACCAGCACGTGAACCGGATGGAACGACACAAGAAAGGACTCCACCGATGTCCGAAACGGAGCAGGTAAGAACGGAAATAGAAGACATCCGAGCCCGTTCCGACGATCTTGCGGATGTCTTCGACGGGGTTTCAGAGGGCGTGCCGATGGTCGGAAACGTGGGAAAGACGCGTAGCGAAAACGAGGTGTTCATTCCGGACACGCTGCATTGCACCGTTCTGGTGAAAACCACGGACGCCACGTATATGGGCAGGACATTCAAACGGATCTACCGGCTTGGCGTCAATTCTGCGGAAGCTCCCCACAAGAAAAGGGAGGCGTTGGAATTTTCCGACTGTTCGCCGGACAATCCCGTACCGGGCCATATCGTCGACTCCATCGGTCCGGTCGCGCAGGCCAACGGTCCCGACGGTCTGGAATTCATACTGTGACGCGTGCCGCAGGGGAAGACCGGAAGGAACCGGCCACAGGCGGGGAGCTCAAGGAATTCTGGAACAGGGCGAAACGTCGGATGGTCCGAAGGGAATTCGAAAAACTCAGACCGCCATCCAACGCCCTCCAATAGGCCGATCCGCCACAAGACCAATAAAAATGTCTCCGCTTCCCCCATCGGAAACCGTAAGGACGATTGGGGGAGACGGGTAAAACAAAAATACAACGACAAAAGGAGAGAAAACATGGCCGAAACCGCACAGACCATGACCGAATTCACGTACGCGCCGGGCGAGAAGAACATTATCGGCGACCGTTTCAGCCCCAGCGTGGTGATCTTCTGGCTCAAGACCTCAGTCGCCGCGTCCAGCACGCGCGTGCAGTACAAGGCGCCGAACACCCTGTTCGGACTGATCCCGTTGGGAGCGTCCACCAAGACCATTCCGCTGCGCAACATCGCCAGCGTCGACACGAACACGAGATTCAACCTCGGAAGCCTCGTGTGGGGTCTGATTTTCCTGTTCGTCGGCTTCGGCATGTTCGACTCGAACGCCCTGGTCGCCATTGTCTGCCTGCTCGTCGCCGCGGCCAACCTCGCCAACGTCATGAGCGCCAGCCTCGTCTTCCACGATCCGTCCGGCGGAGCGAACGCCATCACCGTGAGCATCCTCGAAAAGGACAAGCTCATGAAGCTCGCGCAGGAGATCCAGGCCCGCGTGTTCACGGACGCCGACCAGCTGCGTCACGAGGAAAGCATGCACATGGCCGAGAAGCAGTACACCGCGCAGACCAACAGCAGATGCTCGCCAGCCAGCAGGCGCAGGCCGCGCAACAGACTCAGGCTCCGGTGCAGTCCGAGCAAACCCAGCAGGGCGAGTGACGTCATCCAAAAAACAGGAAAGAAGACAGGGCCGTCTTGAATTTCTCGGCCCTGTCTTTTCGTCTAATACGATAGGGTCCATACCCGAAACCTATCGCAAAGTACTGTTGGTTTTAATAACGGCATCCGCATTACTGTATCTTATAGGATATAATGATTGATATGGAAATCCGGCAGACCGACCAGTTTCGCAAGCGGCTGCACAAACTGCGTGACCACGACGCCAAGGCGAGAATCACCTCCAGGATCCGTCAGTGCGGTCTTGCGGGTCGACCGGTCGGGCGACATGCATCCGGTAGGCAAGGGTGTCAATGAACCGCGTTTCTTCTTCGCGCCCGAACGCCTTGACTCCATTCGAGGCCAACAATCTTCTATACAGAGGACAACTGCCAAGAGAATAGCCGTCTCTGATGGAATACGATGCGCCACAGTCGCGACAGAAGATGGCGGCCTCCATATGAAGCGGTTGGAAGAAACCGAAATTATGATTGAGACGATACCAAACACAGCCATACCGGAAAGAAGCCTTACATGGAACAAATACCATTCATCCGCAGGCCAAAAGACTGGCCGTTCCCGATTCCTGAAATCACTGCCGAAGCCATCAACGACCTTGTTGATGCAATCGAACGAGGGGACCGCTATTTGGGTTCTCTGTACGATGAGCTTGATGGCGCTACAAGAGAGATGAGCAACCTGGACCAGGAAACACTCGTCCGTAATTACTACCTGCTAGAGGAGTGGGATCGCGACGATGGAAGATAACATTCTTCATGATTTTTCGAACGAACAGCTTAAGGTAAGCATCTACGATGGAGCGGCCGAAAAAAGAACCATGTACTATCAAGGGCATAGGTACATGCTCAAGTTCGGATATCTTCTGGACAGTTCGAAACGTGAAACCAGCAGAACAAGCTATATCAATATTCCTGTAAACGAATTCATAGGCTCACGAATCTTCAAAACTGCCGGTCTTCCGACGCAGGACGTTTTGCTGGGAACCTATCGTGGACAATCTGTTGTCGCATGCCGTGATTTTATGGAAGAGCTCAATCCGTCGTGGAAACTTATCCATTTCAAGCAACTTGAGATAAGCATGCCCGGAGAAAGCGGCAAATCCAAAGCAAGACCGGACTGGGAATACGTCAAGCATGTTCTGGACGACAGTCAAGATATTGAATCCATACGATCTGAAACCAAACATCGATTCTGCCAGATGATATGTGTGGACGCACTGATCGGAAACTATGATCGGCATTCCAACAATTGGGGGTTCATTGCGGATGGACAAGCTAATATCCGGGGTCTGGCTCCAGTATACGATTGCGGGTCAAGTCTGATGCCCCACCTGTCCCATGATGAAATGCTTAGTAGGCTGAAGGATCCGAAGTTGATGAAGCAGGCGAACATCGATTCGCCTACTCTAGCAATGAACGTTCACGGCAAACGTCGCAAATATTCCTTTTTTATGACCTCGACATATGCAAGCGAATTCAGGAAGGAATTGCCATCCATCTGGGACAAGATATCTGAAGAAAGGATCAATCAAATAGTTGAAGAAGCTCCAGGACTAGATAATCTGCATAAGGATTTCTATAAAGCTACGTTGGATGCAAGAAGACGATACGTTCTTGCCCCGGCTTTGGAAATGGCTTTGGATGAGAGAAACTTATCTGTCGCTACCGCAGAAAACAGACCGTCCTTGTCGGAATCGGCCCTCGAAAACGATGGACAATCCGATGAAGTGCAGATTCTTCCGAATCCGAACCCGGGAGTTGATCCCGACGGAATCAATCCAATGAGTGATTCTGATTTCGGGATGCACTGAGCAAAAACCAATAGCAAAAGGAGGAGATCCTAATTGCGGACCCGCACTCTGACTGCAGATGGATATATCAGCGGACGTTAAAGAAGATAAGACGGACGAATATGAGCATTACCGTACCGAGCATGGAAGGAGAGAAGCATGTCGCCAATCAAACTGATTATGTGCGGGGACCATCCGGTCCTCGCGTTCGAATATGATTCCACGTCCGGTCGCGCGTGCGCTTCGGGTGAGGTTCTTGATTCTAGTCGTTTGCCCTTGGAGTTCACCATGCATGGCAAGCCCGCGCTGTACGCCAAGAGAATTGACGAATGGTGGAAGTCCCGGGCCATCCCATCCACCCGTGACGGCATCCGCCGCGTGCCTACCAGAACGTGGCCTCCCCAGACGTGAGCCACTGGCATCAAGCCGAGTGACATCGTGCATACAGAGTACAGTCAGGAAATAACGAAGGAGGCCGACAAATGACAAGCATGCCTACCATGACCATGCTCATAGACCCCAATCCCCAAAAGGAATTCAGCCAAGTGCTCGAAGACCTGGGACTTACCCTCTCAAGGGCGGTCATCATACTCCTCGAAAAAGTGGCGAGAGAGCAGCTTGCCATTCGAGATCGGGAAGGTCTCCTCCTATGACCGCTAAGATTCTGCCTTTCCCTGATGTGAGGCAAAGCGATATCGAATCCGAACGTTTCACAATGCACAGGGGGAACGTCCTTGACGTCTACGACAAGTGGGAGGAACCGGATCTTATCATCAGCGACGGCGCATACGGGGTGCGTGGCTTTAGAGGCGACACCACTTCAGCAAAGGATCTGCCGGAATGGTATGCTCCGCATATTGCGGCTTGGTCACGGCATGCAAAGCCGTCCACTTCCCTTTGGTTCTGGAATACGGAGGTAGGCTGGGCTAACGTCCACCCCATGCTGGAGGCGAATGGTTGGGAGTATGTCCAACTTGTCACATGGAACAAGGGACTGGCCCACATTGCCGGTAATGTCAACGGCAAGACGATTCGCCAGTTCCCTGTGGTGACTGAGGTCTCGGCATTATATAGGCGCAGGCTGACCCTGCCTACCCCCGATGGCGGAGTGCTTGACGTCCAGCACTGGCTGCGCGAGGAGTGGCAAAGATCTGGCCTGCCTCTTTACAAGGCGAACGAGGCATGCGGAGTGAAGAACGCCGCCACGAGGAAATACCTCACTGCTGACTGGCTTTGGTACTGGCCCTCCGGAGAGATGGTCCGCAGGATGGCTGAGTATGCGAAAAGGAACGGACGTCCCACTGATCGTCCCTATTTTTCGCTGGATGGCAAGAATGAGGTCACCGACAGTCAATGGGACTCCATGCGTGCCGTATGGAACCATGTGAATGGATTGACCAACGTATGGGATCGGCCTCCCCTTCATGATGGGGAACGGCTCAAAGGAACTTTGCGTAGGAGTGCTCCGCGAACATACAAGCCTTCCAAGCAATCGGCGGCGCACCTTAACCAGAAACCGCTGGATTTCATGCTTCGGCAGGTTAATGCCGCATCCATGCCCGATGATGTCGTTTGGGAGCCGTTTGGAGGGCTCGCATCGGGAACTGTGGCCGCGGTGTTGGCCGGACGCCATGCATTCGTTGCGGAAACTGACCCGGAGTTCCAAGAGCTGGCATTGGAACGGCTCAACGAAGCCGAACGCGAATACTTCTCCCAAACGAACCATTCGATAGAGAAAAGGATCTTGATATGAGCGGCTATGACGGCATGGAACTTCCGAAGCACTACGAACTTCCAGCTGACGACGAACGCACCGAATTGCGTAACGGAGTGGTCAAGGCTTTGTATGCTCTGCCAATGCACTTCACATCTCCGATCAATGTGGAGGGTTTGGAAGCTAACGACTTGTTCTCGATCAACACATTGCTGGGAGGCACCATCGAGGCACAGACCGTCATTTTACTCAATTCCATGAGAGGAGTGTGGGATCCGCACGGCAAATGGGCCGACCATGAGTTTCGTCGTTATCCGGAATCTTTCCCCGATGTACGGCTAGTCGGAACCGATCCAAACGAGGAGCCTCTGATTGGTATCGAGCTCAAAGGCTGGTACATCCTTTCCAAGGAGGGCGAACCTTCCCTGCGATACAAGGCGTCCGCCGACGCCATGACGATTTGGGATCTGCTCTGCTGCGTGCCTTGGGGCTTGTCAAACGTGCTTAGCGGCAAACCTGTGGCATACACGCCTTATGTTGAGCAAGCAAAATATGTGGCGGATATGCGAACCTACTACTGGAACCATCGCTCGAGAGAAGATAAGAACAGAGATTGCACAATTAACCATCCCGACACTAAGCCTTATCCACAGCCAGGAAGCGCATATATCGACGTCCCCTCGCAAGATGGTGGGAACAATTTCGGTCGAATCACAAGAGCCAAGGGGCTTATGAAGGGGTGGGTAGAAGAATCAATGACCACTCCGTTGGCGGGAATCGAAGCAAAGTATTGGGTTAGGTTCTTCAGTCTCTTCAAAGAAGGTACGCCGCAGGAAGATATTCTAGAAGGACTTGACAGCTTGGAAAAAACAGTCAGAAAAACGAAGACCGCAACAATGGAAGAGAAAAAACGGGCGGAAGATATAATCGAACATCTTAACGCTCTCGTTAAGTACGCAGCCTTTTAAGTCAAGGCCGTCTGAATCATTAAAAACAGACGGCCCTTTTAATGGCTCGGATGGCTTCCATCGCCAAAGTATTTTCCCTTTATCTCGAAACGGCATGTCTATTCGATTCGATGATATCCATGTCGGTGACGATGACGATGTAGTAGTTCTGTCCAGACATATCATGCCATTCGCAGGGACGTCCGATGAATTCGACCGTCTCGCCGCCCTTCAACGAGTCCAGTTCCTTGCGGATCCGGCCGGTCGACGGCATGAGGGAGACGAAACGCGCCTCGTCGCCCTCGAACCAGCAGGCGCGGACGGTTTTGATGCGTCTGCCTCCGGTGAGGTTGAGCGTGGAACGTGGGCAGACGGGCGGAATCTTCACCCTGCCGATCTGCGGGCACACTCCGATGCCGCCGTTCCGTGGCAGTAGCGCTTTCCAAGAGCGGTTGTTCGTGGTGGACATGTTCCTACTCCTTGTCTTCCTTGAGGGTTCCCTGCGGTTGGCCGAACACTTTCTCACGGTTCGTCGGATCGAGGTTGGTCGCGCAGCCGCTCATCGCCGTGGTCAGATTCTGCTGGGCTTTGGTCAAAGCGTCGTAATCATCCGACTTGGAGTCCACGAGTCGTTTCGCGGTCTCGTACGCGGCTTTGAGATCGCCGCAGCCTTGCGTGCCGGACAGGTTGTCCTGTTTGATGGTGGCGACCTCGCGCGCGGTGTTGTCCAATCCGGACGAGAGGTCGTCTCGTCTCGCCTCGATACCGGCCTGCATGGCTTGCGGATACCATTCGCGTGCGAGGCTGCGGATCGTGTCGATGTCCTTCTGCTGTCCGATCGCGTCGTACAGGTCCGTCGCTTCGGCGAGGTCCTGCCGGTTGTGCCGGTACAGCAGGTTGCCGAGCGTGTCGACGTTCGAGTTCTCCGGCGCGTTCAACAGGTCGCGTACGTCGTCGGCGATCTGTTCCGCGTCGCCGATGAACATGGATTGTGCCTGCTGTTGCAGGGTGCCGGACGGTTTCGTCGTCTTCTTTTTCTTGTTCTGTTTGTGGGATCGTGTCTGCGCGGATTGGCTGGATTGCGGCGTGGACGTCGTGGACGTCTGCTGTTTCCATGGGTTGGCGACCAGGACCATGACGGTGATGGCGATGATGGCGATCGCGCACCAGACGGCCGCCTGCTTTTTCGATTCGGGCGTGGACGCCTGACGATGTTTGTTCTTTCCCATTGTTGTGCTCCCTTCCCGTTTGTCAGAGGCTTGAGTCGTTGCTCGGCAGACTGTTGTCGTTGGTTTCCGGTGGCACGTACCATCCGCCGGAGTTGCCGTTGGATGTTCCGCCATTGTTGTTGTTCGTGGTTCCTCCACCGTTGCCTTGCGGCACGCTGGTGGAGCCTGAGCCGGAAGAGCGGCGGTACTGCGGCGTCGGCGCGGGCATCGTCTGCTGTTGCTGTTGCGGGGCTTGCTGTTGGGCTTGCGCCTGCGCTTCGGCCTGCCGTTTGGCTTCCTCGTCGGCTTTGGCTTTCGCATCCAACGCCTGGGAGAGGTTCCCGCGCGCCTTGTCGAGCTTGGATGCCATGTCGTTCCACGTGTCGACGGTGGTTTTCGCGTCGAGCTTGCGGGCCTGGCCGATCAGCTTGTCCAACGTGGCCTTCGCGACGCGGGTCGCATCATCCGATGGTTTCGCGTCCGTCGACGTTTTCACGGCCTTGTCCAACGCGTCCCGGCATTTCCTCCTCGCGTCCGTCAACGGCTTGGCTTTGACGAGCCGGTCGACCTTGCCGGCCAGTGTGCGGGTTCGTTTCGTGGCCTTGTCGGCCTTGGTGGAGAGCCGTTCGGACTCGCTGATGGACAGGCCGGCGCGTTCGGACCGGATGAGTTTACCGTTCGATGCGACGAGGTCACGCAGCGAGTCCACGTCCTTATCGTCCACGCCGGCCTTGTCTGCATTGCCGACCGTGTTTTTCGCTTTGCCGTTGCATGCGGCCAGTTGGCTCATGGACGCTTGCACGCGCTCATAGGCGGTTTTCTCCTTGACGGCCGTCGAGTGGGAGCCCGCCAGGGCGAGGATGATGAGCAGCACGATGGCGGCGCCCGCGATGATCAGACCGCGTTTGACCCAGGTCATGGCCTTCGAGTCGTTGGATGGCGCGTCGGGGTCGGCCACGTCCTCCAACACCTCTTCCGGAAGGATGGTCGTTTCGGATTCGGGTCCCGGTCCGATCACGGTGGTTTCGGCTGGACTCCCATCCGGCGTTTCCGGGTCGGGCGGTTCGATCACGGTGGTCGGAGCCTCCAATCCGGCCAGTGGGATGGGCTCATCCGTTTGGGTCATGTCGGGCACGATGAGCATGGGCTGTTCAGGCTCATGCTCGGGCTTGGCCGGCGGTGGCGGGGGAGTGGGCTGTTCAGGCTCGTGCTCGGTTGGAATATTCTTCCGGCCGCGGCGTTTGCGTGGCTTGCGTTCCTGCCTGGCGGGCTTGTCGTCCTCCTGCGTGTCTTCCTGCAGGGAGTCGATCCATGCGAGGTCGTCACGCAGCGAGTCCGACGGCGTCAACTGGTCGAACAGGCTGGGCTGTTCGCTGCTCATCGTCCGTCCTTTCCACGTTCGAACACGTCGTCGAGCTGGTCGAGCATACGGTCGCAATGGTCGAACACGTTGGCTGGATCACCGTCCACAAGCCGGTTCAACCGTTCGGTCAGATCGTCCTGCATGTCGATGGAGCATGGCTGGTAGGCGTCGTCGAACTGGCTGCTTCCGTATTCGCGGAGGATGCTCCGTCCCTGGTCGATCAGATCGGCGAGGGCGCGGCGGTCCTCGTCCGTCATGAGCATGGAGCGTTCCTGGTCGCGCGTGAGTCTGACGGCGGCCGTGACAGCACGGTCGAGCCGGTCACGGCTCGACCGTTCACGGGTCGTGTAGTCCAGGAGGGCGCGGCGGATCCGTTCCTCGTCATTCCTTGCGGCGGCCAGATGCTCCGGCTTGTGGTCCATGGAATAGTTGCCGCGCAGGCCTTCCAATCCGGCGCGCCACTTGTCGACCTGGTCGGACAATGCCTTGTCGTCCCGATCATCCTCGTCATCGACGCGGGTGGGTGTCATCAGATCGCATACCGCGTCCAATCCCTCGGACGCGTTCGTGAACCGCCAGGACGGTCCGAAGCCGGGCTCTCCGGCCCAACCACCGTCGCGTTCGAACCAATGCCTGTACTCGTCGCATCGCGCCTGTTCGCGTTTGCGGTCGTCCGCCGTGGACAGGTGGTGCTTGTGGTCCGCGCTGGACGTGTCGGCCGAGGACAGGTATCCCTTGACGCGTTCCAACGACGAGTGGATCAATGATTGCAATGTCGGCGCGTACAGGCCGCCGTTCGGGCTCGCGACGATCATGTCCATGTAGCATTTGAGCGAGTAGACCTCCTGGACCACGTCGTCGTGGCGGATCCAACAGGATGGCAGGGTGCGCGCCCAATCCGTGTAATGCGTGGTGAGAAACCGGCCCATGCGGATGGCGTGCAGCATCATCAGATCGATGTCCATGCGCGTGGGAGAGCCGGTCAGGTCCAACGGGCGGGCCTCTACCATGGTGGCGAGGGAGTTCTGCGGGAGTTTGGCCCACAGGCCGGGACCATGCTCCGGCTCGTTGAGCGGGGCCATGGTGATCTGCGTGAGAAGCTGGTCCAGGTTGCGCGCCATGGAGGACGGCAGGTCCTTGCCGGTCAGCTCCTTGTATTTGCCGTTCACGGCGGCGGTCAACTGTTCGTACGCGTGCTCGCATTGCTCCCTGACGGACAGTTCTCCACGCTGCCTGTTCACCATGTCGTCGAACATGGTCCTGACTTCCTCCTGGAAGTCGCGTTCCATGTCGTCGGTCCAGAACGACGGCCGTTCCAAACCGTCCGTCACGCCACCCGGGGTGGACGGCCCATGCTCCGGCTCGTCCCGTCCCGTGGAGTCGTCCATGACCGTATCCGGTTCCCCGGGCTTGTCGGCCTCGTCCGGCGGGGTGGATTCCGTCGGCGTGGACGCGGGGGAGACCATCTCGTCGAAGAACTTGTCCACGGCGTCGTCGCTCATGCGGTCGCTCCTTCCGTCTCATGCCATGCCTGGCCCGCGGAGGGGCGCAGGTCCTCCAACCCCTCGCGCCACCAGTCGCGGTCGTGGAACATGATCATGTGCACCAGGGCGGGCGCCTGGCCCAATGGTTCCACGAGCGCGTAGCCGACGGGCAGGAGGCTCAGTTCCTGCTGGGTGACGGATTCCTCACGTTCGTGGCGAGTGGTCAGACCGCCCAACGGCCCCTGGCCCGGATTCCAGCTTGATTCGCGGCGTGTGCGGTGGTGCGTGCCGATCTGGCTGATCCACCATTTCAACGTCTCGTCGTCGGACACGCCCTTGAGCATGATCCGATGGCAGTTCTCCCACACGGTCTGCTCCACGGCCTTGCCGTACCCGTCCTTCTCGTCGGCCATCTGCTGGCGGGACTGTTCCACGATGATCAGCTGGTAGCCGTTGCCGCCGCCCTGGGTGATGGCGTTGCGCAGGCCGGGCCATTTCTCGATGTTCGACAGTTCGTCGAGCACGAACCGTGCAGGGGGCTCGATCTTGCCGCGCGAGCCGGAGGCCTTGTCGAACGCGAGGTCCTGGCATGCCTCCTGGAACGTGTCGAGCAGGAGGCTCACGAAGATGCCCGCGTTGCCGGCCACTCCGCCGTCACGGCGTGGCTTGGACAGCACGTACACGGTGTCGCCGCGCAGGACCATGCGTTTCGGGTCGATCAGTCGCGGGTCGGAGGGGCTCAGGTTCATGCGGGCCCTCACGTTCGGATCGGCGAGGATGCTGAACGCGTTCTTCACGCCGAACCATTCCGATCCTTTCTGGCGTGGATCGACGTGGGGCAGGGCGTTCAACGTCGCGGCCCAACGGTCCATCTCGCGTTCCGGCGTGTACTTGCGGATCAGGTCGGCGGCCTCCTGCGCGGCCTCCGGCGACAGGCTCCAACGGTAGCAGTCGTTGATGGTGCGGTCCGCGATGGCCGCCGCGTACAGCATGGCCTGCACGTACATGGTGGCGCTCACGCCCCACTCCTGGTTGTTGGAGCCGCTTCCCATGCCGCCGATCGCGACCATGGTCTGCGCGCGGCGCATCGCGACGGCCGGATCGTCGCAACCCTGCAATGGCGTCCAACGCATGTTGTGCCGCGTGTCCGGATCGTTCTCCGCGACGCCCTCCGGGTCGAAGATGTGCGTGGTGCCCGCGCCACGGCCACCATACGACGCGCCGGTCACCCGATCCTTCACGCCGCATTCACGCAGGTAGCGGGTCGTTTTGATGATGTCGCCTCGCGTGGAGGTCGCGAGCACGAAGCCGGGAGCCTCGACCACGCTGGGGATGACGACGCTGACGGTCTTGCCGGAACGGGTAGGACCCAACACGTAGATGTGCCGTTCGGAACCCAGCCACACCTCCATGTTCCACGAATCGCCTACATACCATGCGGCATGCCAGGGTCGGGGGCGGATGGCGTGTGGTTTCCGGTCGCGGAAGTCGGCCAGCATGCGCGGCAGGACGGACGGGACCACGTCACGGTTGATGGCCCGCGGCCCGTAGCCGGCGGCGATCTGACGCCAGGATGCGATGCCCGGTCGGGTGGAGATCCAGTCGGCGGCGCGTTCCTCGGAATCACGGTACGCGTCCCAGAAGATCCACAGGACCATGACGAGCAGGAACGCGATGGCGAATACGGGCAGGGTGAACAGCGTCCAGGCGAGCATGCTGCCCCTGGCGGCGAGGAACATGACCATCGACATGATCAACGAGAGCACGCATACGAGCGCGCCCGCACGGACCACGAGATGGCTTTCCTCGTCGCTCAACCGTTCCAGCAGGTTCGTGTGGCGGGCGAGCCATTCGCCCGTCTTGGACGATTCGAATTTCCGCCACACGCCCATGACCTGGCTGCGGTTGTCCGCGTTGAGTTCCTCACGGTCGTAGCCGCGGCGTGCCGTGATCCGATGCCCCGTCATGACGCCAGCCCCTCCCGTTCATCCTCCGGATTGTCGGACTGACCTTGCTGAGGGGAGTCGTCCACCTCATCTTGACTGAACGACCGGCGGAACAATTCGCATAGCTTCAGCACGAAGGAGAGCAGATTCAGCACGAGGGCGATGAACAGCACGGCCAGCGTCAGCCGCTGGCCGGCGTCAGAGCACATAAAATCGTTTATGGGATCCATGGAAAACCTCCAGACATGGGAAGGGAATTGAAAAAGGATGGCTAAAAGAAGACGGAAGACCCCGAAGAAGAGGAACTCCACGGGGAGCAGGGAAGCCTCCAGCGTCCCCAAAGCGACGAGCGCCGGCGATACGGCTAGGAGTGTCGGCAGAAGTACGAAGACGGCATGGACAAAACGGTGGAAACGCGCGATTGAGGTGATAAGCCTGCTTGCGGACGTGGCGACGATCGTTGCCATAGTTCTGACGGGCTATCAGATTATCGTCGGCAACTGGCAGTTCGACAGGTCTGGCCCCGATTACTCGTGGTTCATGCTTGACGGGATTGCGCCTAACCCGGCAATTGGAAAAGACGGGATATCCATCCAGACCACGTTCCCCATGGTCATGGCCAATAGCGGCAGGACGGAGGATACCGTCATATCCCTGAGCAGGGATACCAAAGACGCCGAGAACATGACGATATGCATCCCGGAATTCAACGGGAAGGGCGAATACAAGGATGGCTCCGCGGTCCTCAACGACAGGGGTAGTCTCAGCCTCGCGCCGGGGGAGGCCAGGATGCTGTTCGCTGTGTCCCCCCGGACCGAAGTGATCCCGACTGACCGGGCGGACGGGGTTGTCGAACATCGAAACGCCAGCTTCGAGCTTACCGACGACCTGACGGTGTACAGCGCCTCCGGCAGGACGTTCGAGGCGAAAAAGGTGGAACCTGATCAGGAGGTCATCGACCACTACGAGAACCTGCCCGGCTTCGAACGGGCGAAGAAAGCCTGTATGACGCTTGTGGATGGGGAATCCTGACATCATCTTCTCCTTCACGACGCCCTGCGCAAATCGGACGTGTCGAACACGTCCGCCCACATGGGTCCCGCGACCGGCAGTATCATGCGGGGATGCTCACGTCCGATACGCCAGATGCCATAACCCTGCGCCAAGCGTGGTATCTGTTCGAGTTCGTCCTCGCTCAAGTCGGGGATGAGACGGTTCAGCAGGGGGATGTTCTCACCACCCTGGCGGTAGATGATCTTCGTCTCCATCAGATTCATCAGCTGTTCGACCTTGCCGCGCAGGCCGGAGCCGGCCGTGAACACCTGGGTCATGTCCGCGACGCCGTGCACGATCAGCCAGGTCGCGCAACCCCAATGGCCCGCGGACCGTTGGCGCGTCTGCAACGAGTCGACCAGTTGCGGGTTGCTCAGCAGGTCCCACGCCTCCTCGCATACGATGATGCGGCGCAGTCCGTCACGCGCCTGCAGCAGGCGGTCGATCCACGAGCTGACCGCCGCGGTGTACACGCGTTTCAACGTGGGATCCTGGAACACGGGACCGGACGTGTCGAACACGATGATCGGCGCGGTCGGATCCAACGTGATGGTCGACTCCTTGTCGAACATGCCGCTCATCGTGCCGTCATCGACCATGGGGGAGAACACGCGGGCCGCCTCGCTGGCCTTCTCACGCGCCAGATCACGGTAATGCTCGAAGCCGTGGATATGCGAGTATATGGAATCCACCCAATCCCAGTCGGACAGTCGTTTGACCGCGGCCTGCAACGTCATCGGACCGATACCGTACGAGGCGATGAGCTGGTCGATCAGGGACAGCATGTCCTTGTCCAACGGGAATGGACGGTCCGGTTCCCTCACCGCCTCCGCCAACGCCATCATGGCGCTTTTCCTGCCGGCCAGGACCTCCTGGTGCAACGCGCGCTTGTCCTCCTCGGATTTGAGGTGGGACATGTCGGGCATGGCGAACGGGTTCAGATAGTTGCCTTTGCCGGGGGAGACGACCTGCCCGCCGGGAATGGCCCGCGCGATGGCCTTCCATTCGCCCTGCCGGTCGGATTGGACGATGATGTTGCGTCCGAACCCGATCTCGCGCACGGCGATCGTCTTCGCGCAATAGCTTTTGCCCTGGCCGCGCAGGCCGCTGAAGAACAGGTCGGGACTGGTGGTCATGTGCGCGTCGTACGTACCCCAGCAGTCGAATTGGAACAGTTCGCGGGAAAGCGCGTCGATGCCGATCGGCGGACCCGGGATCAGCTGCGCGCCGGAACCGGCCACGAAAGTGGTGAGCACTCCCGCCCGTCCCGTGCTGGTCTGATGCCATGGGATCAGGGGACGTTCGTTGAAATCGCGGGTGATCATGTCCAACGGGCTCGCGGAACCCAACGGGAGCATGCCTTCCTCGTCACGCTGCCGCGCCTTGTACAGGCTCTTCGTCTGGCTGACCTGCTTCGACACCATCGAATACAGGCGAGCCGATTCGACCGCGCCGCGGTCGGAACGCGAATACCGGTGTTCCGGCACACGCACCGATCGGCCGGCGCCGTCACGCACGCGCATGAGCCAGTCAAGTTCGGGAATGGACAGTCTGGTCGGCGCGGGAACGAAACCCACCACGCCGACGCCACGCCGCGCGGGACGGCCGAGCCTGTGCCCATCGTCCTCCAACATCGGCACGAACGGATCGGCCCCATCGCCGTCCGGTTCCATGCCATCTGCTTCCGAACCGTCGTATTCGTCTTCATCGTCGACGGACATTCCCACCTCTTTTGAAAAGACGGAAGATGGGCGGGAGGAATCCCGTGGATACGGAACCATCCCACCCATCATGGATGTGAGCCGGTCCGACGTCACACGTTGTAACCAGCATGGGCCATCAGCATGCCCGCCACGACCATCAGCACGAAGCAGACGACGGCGAGCACGATGAACAGGACGGCCTTGCCTTGACGGGTCTTACGGCTCATGGCGAGAACCTTTTCCTTGGTCTTGCGGCCAACGAAGGTGCTTTTCTGTTTGACGGCCATGTACACGAACGCCTCATACAGGCATGAGGCGGCGACGACCATCAGGACCAGGATGCAAAGGGTTGCAGCCATATGGATTCCTCCCTAGTTAGGACATGTCCCGGAATCGGCCGGCCATGCGACCGTACGGTTCCGCACAATCCACATGACACGCGGACGATATCAGACAGGGGGATTCGCAGAACCCTTGCCATTGGACACTCCACCGGCATGGTGGAGCTTTTTCCATATGCCGGTCGGCCCGCGCCGACACGACGCACATGCTCCAAACCGTCAGCAGGCCCAAAAGCCAGAAGACGGCGATGATGATCACGCCCACCGTTTCCTCCTCGCACAGGATCGTCGTTTTTCCTATGCCGTTCTTTCCACACGCACCCCGTCCGATACCATCATGGGGGTTCACGAGTGGGAGTGCGAGAGACCGATGGGGAAGGATGCCGGAAGCTTCCGTCCGCCGAATACGTGGAATACCCCCTAGGACAGGCTGATGTCGGGGCCGGATGGTCCGGTGGCGTCTGGAATATCGGCCGGGTCCGGCGGTTGGAGTCCTTGACCCGTGGACGGATTGTCCAATCCATGAATGGGAGTCATGCCGATCATGTGGCGGGTGGCGGTGGTGTTCCTTTGATGTCTGATGATCGGGAGCCGGCCACGCAGCAGGCCCGTGATCCGGTCGATGAGCATGGGGGAGAGGCGCTGGTTGGTGGAAAGCTGTTCGTGGACGATGTCGGGCACGTCGTCCAGAACACTGAGATCGTACCTGTCCCAATCGTCGATGAGGGACAATTGCCAGTACGCGTTGTCCTCCTCTCCCCATTGGTCGGTCCAGAACGGTTTCGTCCGATAGTCCCCGTTGTCCATGGCGTCGGGATCCATGCCGTTCCACAGGCTCGCTCCGCTGTCGTAGATCGGGGCGGGACGGATGGCGAAGGATTCCACGTCCCTGATCAGACCGAAATTGTTGTAATGCCGGTCCGTGTTGCGTAGCAGGAAGTCGAGGAACAGGAAATCATCCGTGGCGTGCATGATCGCGTCACGGTCGACGCCGAGCCGTTGGCAGGCCTCCACCCAGATGTCGCGCCGTTCCCGGTATCCTCCCTTCCGGAAGATCCGCATGATCTGTCCGGCGGGAATGAGCTCCTCCGTATCCGAAAGCATTTCGTCGCATGCCGACACCCTGGCCCCGTTGATCTTGCCCACACGGTATTCGACATGGTCGATGCCAAGCAGGCGGGCCGTTTTCCACGCTATCCGCTCGTTGTCGGGCTCCTGGCCGGACCGTCCCGCCTTGATGAGGGTCCTGACGCCGTCGTCACGGATGATCCACCGTTTGGGCAGGTCTCCGGCGCTGGTCACGTCCGGCGTGTTCACGTCGCCGATACGGGATGAGTCGCCGGTGAACAACGCCTTGCCGAGCCGTTCGTCGAAATCGTTGTGGAAGAAGTTGAGGTCCTCCCAACGCAGCGTGTCCATGCCGGCGGGACGGATCCAGTACTGGTCGGACAGGCTCAATCCCATGGAACGGTCGAGCAGTTCTTTTCCGGAGGGGATGCCCGTGGCCATGAGCAGCGTGCGCAGGCCGTCCCTTGTGGCGGGGATTCCCCGGGACCGCCACCATGCGGTCACCGAATCACTGTCGGGTCGGGGCTGTCCGTCCACATACATGCCTACCGGTACGCGGCTCGGATCGAACACGTCACCCACTTCGAGGATGAAACCCGCGTTCGACGAGTACGCGAATTCCAGTACCGGATGGTTCCGGCACATCAGGACACGGTTCATTTCAAATAGCATCGGACCCCGCGATGTGTGGTAGATGGATTCATTGCTTCCCGTTTCCCATGGTAGCAACGTGGATGTCCTTCGTTCATGTGGACGTTCCAGGGGAAACGGACGGCCGGAAAGGGTGCGGGCGATGCGCCTCAGCATGTCACACCGCCCTTCCGGTTGATGCTACCGGCTTCGGCGCGTGCGCCGCCGCGCGAATGGGATGAGGATGAGGCCGAAGAGGCAGCTCCCCCCCGATGGTTTTCAGCAGGTAATGTTCGTTCATTGTTCCTCCCGTCTCCGGCATTGTCGTCATGGCATCCGTCCATTGCGCGTACAGGACGACGACCGCGTCTCGCGTGGCCGGTGTCGGCGGGCCGGCTGATATCCGTGTCCGTGTGGGTATGGCGGATTTCTTCCATACGCCGGTCGGCGCGTGCCGCGACGACGCACATGCTCCATGCCATCAGCAGGCCGAGGAGCCAGAAGACGGCGATGATGATGATTACGCCCATCGTGTTCCCTCCTTGCATCGGGGATTCTCGTTCCCTGTGCCGTTCTTTCCACACGCACCCCGTCCGATACCGTTACGGGGGTGATTGTGAGGGTGTGCGGTGCGTGGGGGACGTTTCTTTTTCGTTTCCGAACGTCGTTGGACGGGAGGCATGGGGACCGCAGGGATATGAGGAGCGCAAAAGGAGGAAAAACGGCCGGAACAGGTTCGGGAAACCCTTATATGGGTTTCCGTCGTCCTGTTCCGGCCGTCTGTAGGATGGTATCGGATGTTCGGTTATGTTCGGGATGCGGTCTCGCTGGCTTGATCATGCTGGAAGCCGTCAAGACCTGCGAAGAGGGTCAGACCAGGCCGATGCCGGGATCGTCCGGCCGCGTATCGTCCGGAACATCGGCCGGATCCGGCGGCTGGACATCCTGGCCCGGAGCATCCATGGCGATGGAGCCGTCCGTGGTTTTCGGATCATGACGGAGCCGTTCGACAAGGTCGATGAACGTGCGTTCCTCCTGTTCCACGCAGTCGAACAGGATGGAGCAGAACGGTTCGGGATCACCGTCGACCTGCCAGGATTCGAGACCCCGGGCGTAAACACGTCCGGCGTCATGCTTGATCGCCACGGGACGGTATCCGTTCTCCAACAGCATGAGGTTGAGCAGTTGCCGGCCGGTCCTGCCGTTGCCGTCCATGAATGGATGGATGTTTTCGAACATCGTATGGAACGCCGCGGCCTTGAGCAACGGGTGCGCGTCGCTTCCGTTCAGCCCGTCGATCAGGGCTTGCAGGTCGTCATGGATCTCCAACGGGTCGGCGGTCTTGACGCGGGTCGCGGTGATTCTCGCCAGATATCCGTAAGGACGGAACGTGCCGCGTGCGAACGGCTGCAGGTCCAATGCGGTCACCTCGTGGATCCTTTGGATCAGTTCCGGGTCGAGTTCACGTCTTTCGGAGGCGTATTCGCGGACGTAGGCCATGCCGTCGGCGACGCCGCGCGCCGCGAACACGAAACGTGCCGGGGAATCCGAGGGCACGAATTCGCCTTCCAATACGAGGGATGTGTCCTGAAGAGTCAGGGTCGATCCTTCGATGGCGTTTGAATTGTAGGTGTATCTCACGAGCCAGTCGCGGTCGTAATCGGATAATGCCATGGTTTCGACGCCATCCAACGGTTCCAGTGAGAGGGCGTGGGCGCGCAGGGTGTCGATGAGGTCCAGTCGGGTGGTGATTTCCGGAATCCGTTCAAGTTTGGCGAGGATGCCGGGCATGTCGTCGATATGTTGACGCAGTTGCGTGTTGGGCATGGTTTCTCCTTCTTTGGCTTATTTTACCGAACCGTGGTGGATCTGGGTCCTGAGAGAGAAACGGCCGGAACAGGGTCGGGAAACCGTCATGTGGTTTTCCGTCGTCCTGTTCCGGCCGCCTGTTTGTTTGGAGGGGGGAATTGGGTCAGCGCATGCCGTGGCGTGCGGTCACGTCCATGCGGCGGCGTTTCAGGTCGAGCGTGGCGGCACCCATGCCGGCGAACGCGACGACGGCGAGGATGATGCCGTTCGTGTCCGCGCCGGTGGATGCCATGACCTTGTCGGCCTTGGCGGCCGCTTCGACCGTGGCCTGCTGGGCGGCGTTCAGACTGGTCTGGCCGGCATTGTCGTCATGCTTCTTCGGGTTGGCGGCCTGCTGGGCCGTCTTGAGCGCTGCCTTCGCGGTCTCGTAGTCGCTCTTGGCCTGGGCTTCGACCGTCTGGGCCTGCTTGAGGTCGGCCTGCGCCTTGGCGAGGATCGTCTTGGCCTGGTCGAGCGCGTCCTGTGCTTCCTTGACCTTGGCCTGCGCGGTCTTGACGGCTTCCGTGTCCTTCGCGTCGCTCTTGGCCTTGGCGAGGCGTGCCTGCGCGTCGGTCAACGCCTGCTGCGCGTTCCTGACCGCGGTTTCGGCGTCCGCTTCGGCCTGCTTGGCCTTGTCGGCCTCGTTCCTGGCGGC
>OLNY01001415.1_pt1 | contig 19207 bp, 20 predicted proteins | sample 1671981 | NCBI WGS metagenome assembly OLNY01 (sample SAMEA3136632, study PRJEB25190) | human gut metagenome | biome: human gut; feature: human-associated habitat; material: faeces | place: Austria | collected 2013
CGTGGACAACGAGCTGCCCTACGGCCGGGCAGAGCCTGGGCACCCGGTCATTGTGAATTACTTTTACCATGAGGAAGTGCGTGGCTCGGAAAACAGCGGGCGACGCAACCCCCAAAAATAATTTTTAAAGTCATAACCACCGGCTAAGCCGGTGGTTTCCGAAGTCAACGAAAAAGGCGGCCCCGTCGGGGTCGCCTAAAATTTATGTTTTATTTGGGGCGCAGTGCCTCGAAATGATACCGTGGTTTCCCGGCGCTCTTTTTGCCGTACTCGATGGCCTCGGTGGGGCAATAGCAGATGCAGGCCATGCAGTGGGTGCAGCGGCCGCCCCAGACGGGCTTGCTGTCTGGCAGGGTGATGTTGTTCAGGGGACATCGTTTGACACACTGGCCGCAGCCGTTGCAGGCGGCGCTGGCGGTGAAGGCTTTGTCCTTCACGATGGCGGTGTAGAAGAAGGGATTCACCGGGCCGCTCAGAAAACGGTTGAGCAGATGCTTCGGGGTGGGGCCAAACGCCTGGGACTTGGCGATGGCGGCAATGGCCCGGTCGATCTCCGGCTCGGCCTGGGCAACGATCTGCCGCGCTTCCTCCGCCTGGGGCGCCTGGAAGAGGGCGATGTAATTCTCCGGCATGACGATCTGCGCCGTGCCCTGGTAGGCAAGGCCCATTTTCTGCGCGAGTGCCTGGTTATGCCGGCCCGCGCCGCCGATCTGCCCGCCGCAGGTCATGACGAACCAGACCTGCGCCGCACCGGGAAAGACTGTGTTTTCCAGATGCTCCTGCACGATGTGGGGGATGCGCCAGGCGTAGGTGGGAACGACAATGATCAGACGTGCATCGCTGTTCACCGGGGACGTGTCCCCGGCTTTGATGCGGTCATTGAGACTGCAAAGCGTATCCCCCAGTGCTTGCGCAATGCGTTCTGCCACATAGCGGCTGTTGCCGGTGCCTGTGAAATAGAGTACCATAGCGTCCTCCTATGAAACTTAGATCAGGATGCCGTCGCAGTGGTCGATCTCGTGCTGGATGATCTCCGCCGTCCAGCCGGTGAAGGTCTTGAGGCGGGTCTGGAATGTTTCATTTTGCCACTGGACCTTGATGCTCTTCCACCGCTTGGTGGGACGCCGCCCGCTCAGGGAGAGACAGCCCTCCTCCGTCTGATATGGCCCGGACTGCTTCACAATGACGGGGTTGAACATGACTTGATACGCCCCCTCGTTGTCGAAAATAATGATGCGCTTGTTTACTCCGATCATATTCGCCGCCATGCCCACGCAGCCGTCCTTGTGGGCGGTGAGGGTGTCGATGAGGTCCTGGGCGATGGGGAGGTCGGCAGGGGTGGCTGGTTCGGCTTTTTGGGCGAGAAAACGTTCGTCTTTGCAAATTTCTTGGATCATGCTGTGTCTCCTTGTATGCTTCTTATGCGTCCAACCCCGGCAGCGTCGTCTGTTCCGCCCAGGACTCCGGGGGCTGCAAGGGGTGCTCCGGGTCCCTGGGGATCTGGATGAATTTCTCATAGGCCCACTTTGGGAACTGCGCCGCATAGAGGGCCTGGTGTGCGGCCATGGCCCCGGCCTCCGTCCCCTTCCCGTTGGGAGAGCGCAGGCAGACGGCGTAATGGACGCCGAAGAGGACACAGTCATAGTCCAAAAATGTGAACCCACTGCGGCGGTAAAAGTCCAGTCTCCGGCGGCGCAGGGCGTCCTCCGGCCCGCCCTCTGGGGCCTCCGACTCAACAAGGATGCCGTCCATCCCGGCAAACCGCTCCGCCAGCCGGTCTAAGAGCGTCCCGCCCAAGCCCCCGTTCCGCAGGTGGGCCGGGACGCCCAAATAGTCGATGAGGACATAGGGGTGCGCTGGGCTTTCCCAGAGGATGGCATAGCCCACCAGCCGCTCCCCTTCCCAGGCCCCGACGGGGTGGTAGACGCCCGCCTCATACAGGGTCTGCATGGCCGCAAAGGGCTTGAGCTCCTGGGGCGGAAAGGCCTCCCGCAGTTCTGTCTCGTGGAGCTGTTTCAGCTCCGGTAAACGCATCTCACGCAGGGTCATGCCGGAACTCCTTGGTCAGCAGCAGGGCGTCCTCCTGGGGCGCCTCATAATAGTTCTTCCGGCGGCCCGCCTCCTGAAAGCCGTGCTTTTCATACAGCGCCACGGCGGCGGTGTTGGACGGCCGGACCTCCAGCGTCAGAAAGGCCAGATGCTCCTGTCCAAAGCGGCAAAAGACATCCAGCAGCCGGTCCGCGATGCCCTGCTTGCGGCAGCTGGGGCGGACGGCCACGTTGTCAATATACCCCTCATCCAATACCACGTGCAGCCCCGCGTACCCCAGCACCTCCCCCGCCGGGTCCTCGGCGACAATAAAAGACGCCGTGGGGTTATATAATTCCTCTTCCAGCATGGCCTCGTTCCAGGGCGTGGAGAAGCAAAGCCGCTCCAGCTCCGCCACCCCCGCCAGATGGGAGCGGTCCATGGGGACCAGTTTGTATTCCATTTCCGTTCCATTCCTCTCTGTTGGACTGATTTGACTCGCTTGTATTGTAGCAAGTTTTTTGGGGGATTGCAATGAGAAGGCTGCTAAGAAAATAAACCGAGGAAGCAACTACCCTCAGGGTGTGCTTCCTCGATTTCTTTTCCTAAATTTCAGTAGAAGATATAACGAATCGGGGTGAGCAGTAATTTACGCCGCCACCGCAGCTTTGGTCCAGATCTCCTTCCCGTTCTCGTGGATGCAGTTGTGGGAGAGCGTGGCCTCCATCACTTCATAATACTCCCAGGAACCCCGTTCCAGGTCCTCAAATTCAAAGCCTGATAGATGCTTCTCATTGTCCACAAAGTCCCGGTCACAGCTCCAACCCAACATGTTGTTGATCATCTTAACGGCTTCGATCCGCTTGACGGACTCATTTGGCCGGAACGTCCCATCTTCGTAGCCGTTGATCCATCCCGCTGCGCCCGCGGCGGCGATGGCATCATAGGCCCAATGGGTCTTGGGTACATCGGGGAAGGACTTCTCTCCGGCTTCCAATTCATGGATACGAGACAGCAAGACGACAAACTCCGCACGGCTGACAGGCTGGTTGGGGCGGAAGGTCCCGTCTTCGTAACCTTTTACAATACCCAGAAGATCCAAGTTCATCAGTGCACGACCATACCAGGTGTTTTGGGGGATATCTACATCGGTAAATTTGCAATCGTAGCCAACAAAGCTATCCCTCTTTTGCTCATCATCAAGCATGCGATACAGCAAGCACACCATTTCTGCCCGTGTCAGCGCATCATAGGGGCGGAACTTGTCTCCCGGTCGGATGTAGCCTTCGTGGTCATAGGGGTGCGGGTTGTCTGGCATGGATGCTGAAACAGGGATACACACCACGCCCAGCAGCATCAAAAGGGCCAGGCCCATAGAAAGAATTCGCTTCATCGTTCTGCTCCTTTCACATTTCACGCTGGCCGCAGGGGTCTGCGGCCACTACATGGCATAGATCACTTCTACCTCTATAACGTTGGAGGGTGCCGATTTGTGACGCTATTTTCAAAAGTTTTTGCAACTTTTTGAAAAAAACGCCCTGGGGGACGTAATCTGTCTGACCCAGGGCGGTCGTATCGTAAGTTTCAGGGGACTTACGAATCCCAATTGATCTCATCGTCTGTTACATATTCCCCAGCGTCCATCTCCGCCTCGGCCCGTGCGACTGCTTCCGCTTCACTGGGCGTCAGCTTTGTGTAATCCGGGTCCCAAGCCAGGACGAGCTTCTTGACCAGCTGACAGACCTTATAATATTGAACTCCCATAGGACGCGCTGTCCTTTCTGCTTGTTTTATTTTAGTTTAGCAAGTTTTAGATGGAAATGCAACGAAGCAAACAAAAGAAATATATTTTGATAATTTTTATAAGAATGTAAAATAACCGCCCTGGACGGTACGAATACCATATCCAGAGCGGTGTAGTATGATTTACTTTCTAACGTCAACTTGTGCAGCTCTCAGGTGGCCTTTTACAGCTCCGCCATAAGCGGAGGTAACTTTTAAGTAGTAAGATGTATAGGCAGACATCTTATATTCGGTGTATTTTCCGCCAGGTGCAGTAGGGGATACCGTCATAGAACTAACTAATGTGGATCCAAAGACACCTTTTTTGTAGAGAGCTACTGTGCAGTTTTCGCTTCCCTGATTTTTAAACCAGTAACGAATGTACGCACCGTCAGTAGAGGCGTTACCAGTTGTGAAGTTTCCGCTTACGAATTCTCCAGATACACTGATGGTCTGGTCATACAGATCACCACAAGGCATAATGACACCTAAGGTACTTTCCGTGCTTACATCTTCATCCGCGGCCAGTGCTACGGTTCCAAGGCCAAGTAACATGGTCAGGGACAGGAGTGCACAAAACAGCTTTTTCATAACATTCTCCTTCGCATTAAGATGGTTTTTCATCGAATCCCTATAATGAAAAACTGTGCTTATACTTTTTCTGTCACACCTCCAAATAAAAATTAGGGATTCTAAACAACTATATCTATAGTTTGTTTTTTGTTATATTTTTTATTGAATTCTTTCTACCTGTCCTTGATGTGCGTTCAATCTGCCATGGATACTTCCACCCAGAACAGAAGATAGGTCGATATAGTAGCCGTACCATCTAAGGTCCGTATATGTCCCGCTTGCTGTTTCACCAGGTTCTACGATGATTGTCTCTCCTACCGCCTTTGTTTGGAAAAGTCCCTTCTCAAATAAACGGACAGCACATGCTTCCTCACCCAGGTTTGTATATTGGTAATAAATTGCATTTCCATTTCCCTTGGTGCAGTAAAAATTGGTGCTGGCAAAGTGGCTGCTGCCTTTTCCGGTCAATTGAACGGTGACGTCAACAGCAGGAAAGTCCGCTTGGGCAGAAAAACCTATCTGACTTGCCAACGCAGCACGGGCGTTGGGACTCATCAAAAAGGAAAGCACAAAAGAACAGGCAAAGACGAGAACGATACAGGAAGCAGCTCGCAAAATTTTGTGTCGATCAGGTACCGTTTTTTGTGCGGAACCAAATGGATCGCGTAACAAGCGTTTTGCCCAGCGCCGGTAAGCGCGGGTATGTACAGGAGCTTCTGGCACAGCGCGAAGTGCTTCCTGATATTCTTCTTCTGTGGCTGAAAGCAGTGCGCGGCGAATGAGCTGCTCTTCTGTCAAATTTTTAGAAAACTCGTCAGTTCGTTTCATCAGCATAGCCCTCCTGAATCAACCGTTCCCGCAGGAGCTTTTTCCCGCGAGAAATCCGGGTGTAAGTAGCGTTGAGCGTAAGGCCGAGTTTTTTCGCGATCATTTCATCGCTCCACTCCAAAAGGAATTTCAGCTCTAACACCTGTCGATACTGCTCCGGCATAGAACGAATGATGGAAGCGATGCTTTCTGTATCCCCTGGGTCTGGCGCAGGAGCGTCCCAATCGTCATCAAGAGGAACAAATCGGCTCGCCTGCCGGTGTAAGTCATGGGCAGCATTTCGCAGCACAGAACGCATCCAAGCTGGACGGGTATTTTCCGGGATCGTAAAAAAAGTGTCTCTGTTGGTCAGGCATTGAAGCCAAGCGTTTTGCAGCGCTTCTTCGGCCTGATGGTGATCGCGCATTAAGTACACAGCGTACCGAAAAAGCAAGGGATCTTGTTCTTCAAAAAATCCATGAAAATAATTTTGCTGCATTCGGTCTAAGGTCGAAATAAGGGAAAGGGGCATACTGTGAGCAATCACCTCCAAGCGGTATTCTATCCTGCTTCCTATGAAAGAGACGGATGAGAGAGGGCATTTCTTGCAAGTTTTTCGCAAATTTTTAAGATTTGTCGAAGATGCACAAAAACGCCGCCCTGGGGGACGTCAGTTGTCCCACCCAGGGCGGTGTTTATTGTATCACGTTCATCTTGGCTCCCCCTTGGGGGAGCTGGCTGCGAAACAGACTGAGAGGGCCTTACAGCGACGCGGCCTGCTGTTCCAGCTGGGCGATGAGGGCGGCCAGCTTTTCGGCGCGTTCCTGCTCGGTCTTGACCACGTTCTCCGGGGCCTTGGCCAGGAAGCCGGGGTTGCCCAGCTTGTTGTTGAGCTTATCTAACTCGCCCTGGTTCTTTTTCAGGGCCTTGGCGATGCGGGCCTTTTCCTTTTCCAGGTCCACCAGCTCAGCCAGCGGCATGCCGATGCGGGCCACGTGGGTCACGACGGTGACAACGCCCTTGGCGGCCTCTTCCTTGTCGCTGCCCAGACCGTCGGGGCCGGTGACGGTGACGTCGCTGGCGTAGCCCAGGCGCTTGAGGAAGGGGATGCCGGCGGCAAAGGTCTCCGTCTCCTGGGTGGCGATGGTGAGGTGGGCCTTCTTGGAGGGGGGCACGTTCATCTCGGAGCGGCGGGTGCGGACGGCCTTCACGGCGTCCATCAGCAGCTCCACGGCCTTCTCCTCGGCGGGGAAGGCCAGGTCCTCCCGGTACTCCGGCCACTTCTGGAGCATGAGGAACTTGACGTCGTTGCCCGCCTCGTGGGGCAGAGCCTGCCAGATCTCCTCGGTCAGGAAGGGCATGAAGGGATGCAGGAGCTTGAGGGTCTCGGTCAGGACATAGCACAGCACGCGCTGGGCCTGCTCCTTGGCGGCGGGGTCCTCGCCCTGCAGGCGGGCCTTGGTCATCTCGATATACCAGTCGCAGTAGGTGTCCCAGATGAAGTCATAGATCTTCTGGGCGGCGACCCCCAGCTCATAGTGGTCCATGTTCTCCGTGACCTCGGAGATGACGGTGTTGAGCTTGGAGAGGATCCACTTATCTTCCAGCTCCAGCTTTTCGGGCAGGGCGTTGTCCTCAATGGTCAGGTTCATCATCAGGAAGCGGGAGGCATTCCAGATCTTATTGGCAAAGTTCCGCATGGCCTCGCACCGCTCGGTGTAGAAGCGCATGTCGTTGCCGGGAGAGTTGCCGGTGACGAGGTTGAAGCGCAGGGCGTCCGCGCCGTACTTGTCGGCCATCTCCAGGGGGTCGATGCCGTTGCCCAGGGACTTGGACATCTTGCGGCCCTGGTCATCCCGGACCAAGCCGTGGATGAAGACGGTGTGGAAGGGGGTCTGCTTGGTCTGCTCACAGCCGGAGAAGATCATGCGGGCCACCCAGAAGAAGATGATGTCATAGCCCGTGACCAGCACGTCGGTGGGGTAGAAATAGTCCAGGTCCTCGGTCTTTTCGGGCCAGCCCAGGGTAGAGAAGGGCCACAGGGCGGAGGAGAACCAGGTGTCCAGCACGTCGGGGTCCCGGTGGATGTGGGCAGAGCCGCACTTCTCGCAGACGGTGGGGTCGGTGCGGGGCACGGTCATGTGGCCGCAGTCATCGCAGTACCACACGGGGATCTGGTGACCCCACCACAGCTGACGGGAGATGCACCAGTCGTGCACGTTCTCCATCCAGTTGAGATAGGTCTTGGAGAAGCGGTCGGGGACGAACTTGGTCTCCCCTTCCTCCACCACGCGAATGGCCTCCTTGGCCAGGGGTGCCATCTTGACGAACCACTGGGCGGAAATAATGGGCTCCACGTCGTTGTGGCAGCGGTAGCAGGTGCCGACGTTGTGGCTGTACGGCTCTTCCTTCTCCAGCAGGCCCATTTCCTTCAGATCGGCGACGACGGCCTTGCGGCACTCGTAGCGGTCCATGCCCTCGTACTTGCCGCCGTTGGCGTTCACGACGCCGTTGTCGTCCAGGACGCGGATGGTCTCCAGGTTGTGGCGCAGGCCGACCTCAAAGTCGTTGGGGTCGTGGGCGGGGGTCATCTTCACGCAGCCGGTGCCGAAGTCCATCTCCACATAATCGTCGGCCACGATGGGGATCTCCCGGTTCATGATGGGCAGGATGCAGGTCTTTCCCACCAGGTCCTTGTAGCGCTCGTCGTTGGGGTTCACGGCCACGCCGGTGTCGCCCATCATGGTCTCCGGGCGGGTGGTGGCAACGACCAGATAGCCGGAGCCGTCGGTCAGGGGGTAGCGCATGTGCCACAGGTGGCCGGGCTTGTCCACATACTCCACCTCGGCGTCGGACAGGGCGGTGACGCAGTGGGGGCACCAGTTGATGATGCGGCTGCCCTTGTAGATCAGGCCCTTTTCATACAGCTCACAGAAAGTCTCGCGAACGGCCTTGGAGCAGCCCTCGTCCATGGTGAAGCGGGCGCGGTCCCAGTCGCAGGAGGCACCCATCTTCTTCTGCTGGGCAACAATACGGTCGCCGTACTTGTGCTTCCAGTCCCACACGCGCTCCAGGAACTTCTCCCGGCCCAGGTCATAGCGGGTCAGGCCCTCTTTCACGCGCAGCTCTTCCTCCACTTTGATCTGGGTGGCGATGCCGGCGTGGTCCGTGCCGGGGACCCACAGGGCGGCGTAGCCCTCCATGCGCTTGAAGCGGATCAGGATATCCTGCAAGGTACAGTCCATGGCGTGGCCCATGTGGAGCTGACCGGTGACGTTGGGGGGCGGCATGACGATGGTGTAGGACTTCTTCTTGGCGTCCCGCACCCCGGCAAAACACTTGTTCTCCTCCCACTGCTGGTAGATGCGTTCCTCTACCTCGTGGGGATCGTAGACTTTGGACAGTTCTTTTTTCATGGTGTTTCCTCTTTCTTAGATCTCTTGGATGGGCAGCATCGTGCGCTGGCCGATGAAGGACTTGAAGGACATGGCGTCTCCCTCGATAAAGCCCTTTTTGTCTAACATAACGCCGTGGCTCTCGTCAAAGAAAATGGCGTACCAATCCGCGCTGCTGACCACGGCAAACATCTGCTCATAGGGGTGGCGCGTGACGCCCGCCTCCGTGTTGCAGATCATCTCTTCCTCGTCAAACTCATAGGTACACTCCCGCATCCCCTTTTGCAGCTGCTGCTGGGAGGTCCGCAGCTGGAAGGATTTCCAGCGCAGGACCATAATGAGCAGCACCACACCGTACAGCAGCAGCAGGCTGCCGATGAGGTTCTGCTTGGGGTAGAGCATCGCCCCGGCCACCAGGCCGAACACACCCAAGATCAGCCCGAAAAACTTCGTCCGGCGGGATTTTTCCTTCCGCACCGTAGCCTCGGCGATGTCGTTGAGCGCCCGCAGGGCGTTCAGGTCATAGGTCGTGTGGTTGACAAAGGGATACAGCGATTCGTTCATAGCTCGTCGTTGCCTCCTGTTCTTCTGCGGCAAGGCCGGAGCAACAAAAAACGCCCCGGTCCCGGAATGGGACTCAGGGCGAAAGCATCTGTTCCGCGCTGCCGCGTACTTCTTCCCTTCCTTGCCTTTGCTACAATAAAATTAAGTATAAAAAACTCCGCCCCACTTGTCAAGAGGGGCGGAGTGTTATTTTTCGGGATTCGATCCGCGGGGGTTCAGGCCAGCAGGTCGGCCAGCTCCTTCATGGACTGGGTCTCCTCGCTGCCCAGGTCCTTGAGGATCTGGGTCTGGGCTTTGACGGCCGCTTCGTAAACGGCGATCTCTTTGGAGAAGTCCCCGCCTTTTTCATCGTAGCGGTCATAGATGCTGCGGGTGGCAGCGTCCACATCGGCCTTGGTGAAGCCGATGTCGGTGCCCCAGTAGAGGTTGTCCTTGTTGTCCTCACCCCAGAGCATATCGTCCTGCACGGCGATGGTCTCCGGAGAGAAGTACATGGCGTACCATTCCAGGACGTTGTTCACCGTCCAGGCGTACTCGTCCACGGCGGTCTGCACGTCGCCGGTCTTGAGGCAGTCGATCACATCCCGGCAGAGCTGAATGTTCTCCTGGGGTGCCTCGTGGGGCACGATGGGGCGCTCGTACATCAGGCCCAGCAGGTGCTTCTGGGCGTATTCAAACGCTTTGAGATTCTGCTCGGTCAGGGTGCGGCCCTGCTGCCAGAGGTCGGCCAGCTTGTCCGTCTCGCCCTTCTCGCGGGCCTCCAGATAGGCGGCGTTGACTTCCTCCACCTGAGCCTTCTTCGCTTCGGCGGCGGTCTTGAGGTTTTCCAGTGCCGCCTTATATTCGGCCATGTCCACCCCGACCTCGGCCATCAGGTCCTCATCCAGAGAGGCCGCGATGCGGTCATACTGAGACGTAAAGTCCAGATAGAGGGCGGGGGTCTGGTCGATGTACATGGCCAGGGCACCGTAATACCGGAGGTTGAACTTCATCACGTTCTCGTTATAGGTGTCAGGGGTGTCATACTGGCTGTGGTAGATCTCCTCATAGAACGGGAAGACCGTCTCCATATCCTTCTGTAACAGGAAGCCGTTGACGGTGGAGGGCACCCCAGCGGCGTAGTAAGAGAAGTCGTCGGAGTAGGTGTAGGTCTGATAGCCCTCGGTCAGCACACCATCGGAGAAGCAGCCCTCCGGGTCGGGAGAATAGGCATACTCATTGGCGAAGTAGTCCAGCATGGAGAACATCTCCGGGGCGGAGTAGGTGCTGGTGTAGGTATCGAACTCATAGGCAGGCAGCTCAAAGTTGATGAAGGCCAGGGTCTTGCCCACCCATTCGGGATGGACGTGGTTGATCATCTCCCAGGCACCCACAGTCCAGTCGTACTGGGTGTAGGAGGAGCCCCACTCCTCGGCTCCGTGCAGGCAGAAGACGATGTCGTTCTCCGGCTGGTAGCCGGACTTCACCATGGCGTTGGCCATGGCCAGCACCAGGCCCACGGCGCAGTTGTCATCCTGGAAGCCCTGGAAGTGAACGTCATAGTGGCCGCCCACCAAAATCTGATGGTCGGAGGACTTGCCCTTGAGCACGCCCGTAATATTATAGGTGGTACCGGCGTCGATCTCCACCTCGTTGTCTACCTTCATGGTGGCGCTGACGGAGCCGGCCTTCAGCTTCTCCTGAATTTCTTTCGAGTCGGCTACGCCGATGGACAGGGTGGGGATGCCCACAGGGCCGCAGATGTCCTGGCTGTTGAGCGCATCGTCGGCGATCTGGGCAAAGCCGCCGACGTTGGCCGCCAGCACGCCCACTGCGCCCTGGTGCATGGCCTCCAGCATGGGATAGGTGATCCACCAGTCGTTGCGCTGGTCGATGTCCAGCAGGACGATCTTGCCGGTCACGTCCAGGCCCTCATAGTCCTGCCGGGTCCCCTTGTTCACATACACGATCTCGGCGGTCAGGCCCTCGGCGGGGGTGGATGCGGTGGCGTAGGTATAGACGTTGTAGTCCTTGCCGTCGATGGTCAGGCTGGCGCTGTTGAACTGCCAGCGGTCGCACTGGGCGGCCTGCTTCTCCACGTCGGCCAGGCCGATGTCCTTCATCACGCCGACCAGGTAATCGGCGGCGGCGTGCTCGGCGTCGCTGCCGGCGTTGCGGCCGCCCTGCTCGGCGTTAAAATACTCCGGGTTGGTGGTCAGCTCCAGGGCGATGTCGTAGGCATAGGACGGCTCGGCCGTGTCCAGATAGCTCTGGTAGCTCTCCGCCAGCGTCGCGGCCGCGACGGGGTCATCGGTGGCGGTCTTCTGCCCGCAGGACGCCAGGGAAAGCACCAGGGACAAAAGCAGCAGCAGGGACAGGGTCTTTTTCAATCTCTTTTCCTCCTAAATTCATGTTGGGTTGATCGGGACATTGGGATATACAAAAACGCAGGTGATATGTGGGAAACATATCACCTGCGAAATCCAACGTAATGGTCGCTCCCCTGCCGTGGGCTTGGCAGAGAGCGCCCCCGTTTCCGGGAGCCAGTACGCAAACTATCAGCGTTCAGAGTCTATCGAGCAAAGATCACTTTAACTACTCTTATTGACCGCTTTACCAGGTGGATGATTCCAACTTAGAAAAGTTGAGCTTCTAACTCAATCAATAAGGCAACAAAAGTTGCCAACCGGAGAACCGCCCCAGAGGAGCCTGTATTTTCTCGCGGTCCCGTCTCTTCGACGGGTCTTCGGCATTTGACCCGGCCGTCCGTGTAGCCTTGGCGCCCCGGGCAGGGGCGCGGTCACTGTCTTTGACCAGATAAACTCGTCATCGAAATTGCGCTTAGTATACAACACCCCGCCCGAAAAAGCAAGGATTTTTTTGAAAAAATATAAAACCCTAAACTTTTGTAGGAAATTCGCAAAAACCTATTGCATTTCTGGGGAAAAGCGGTTATAATCAAAACCCACAAGAAAACTATGAATTATTCGATCACCGACGAAGAACGGAGGAGCACTATGTCAAAACAGTTGCTGCAAGTCAAACATTTAACCGTGGATGTAGAGCAGAAAGAGATTCTCCACGGCATTGATCTGAATATAAACGCCGGCGAGACCCACGTCCTCATGGGGCCCAACGGAGCCGGCAAGTCCACCCTGGGCTACACGCTCATGGGCAACCCCAAGTATCACGTCACCGGCGGTGAGATCCTCTTCCAGGGGAAAGACATCACCGACGAGGCCGCCGACAAGCGGGCCAAGGAGGGCATCTTCCTCTCCTTCCAGAACCCCGTGGAGGTCCCCGGCATCACCCTGGCCAGCTTCATCCGCAGCGCCCTGGAGCAGCGGCGCGGCAAGCGCCTGCGCCTGAGCGAGTTCCGGAAGGAGCTCAACGCCGCCATGGACATTTTGCAGATGGACCATTCCTACGCCGACCGTGACCTCAACGTCGGCTTCTCCGGCGGTGAGAAGAAGAAGGCGGAGATCTTACAGCTGCTCATGCTCCGCCCCGCCCTGGCGATCCTGGACGAGACCGACTCCGGCCTGGACGTGGACGCCGTGCGCACCGTCTCCCGCGGCGTGGAGGAGTACCAGAAGGACAAGCAGGGCGCTCTGCTCATCATCACCCACAGCACCAAGATCCTGGAGGCTTTGCAGGTCGACGCCACCCACGTCTTAGTGGACGGCAAGCTCGTCGCCGCCGGCGATGGCTCCCTGGTGGAAGAGATCAACGAAAACGGCTTCGAGCGCTTTCTGAACGCCTGAAGGAGGGAGCACGATGCGGGATAAGAAACAGGAAAAAACCTACGTCGAGGATGTCAGCCGCAGTGTCTATGACATCCGCAACGAGGAAAAGGACGTCTACCGGGTGGACGAGGGCCTGACCGAGGCCATCGTCTCTCAGATCTCGAAAGAAAAGAACGACCCGGCCTGGATGCAGAATTTCCGTCTGGAGTCCTTAAAAATTTACAACGAGCTGTCCGTCCCCGACTGGGGCCCCTCCATCGACGGGCTGGACATGAATAATATCGTCACCTACGTCCGCCCCAACACCAAGATGAGCGCCAAGTGGTCCGAGGTCCCCAAGGAGATCAAGGATACGTTTGACGCCCTGGGCATCCCCAAGGCCGAGCGGGAATCTCTGGCCGGTGTAGGCGCTCAGTATGACTCCGAGCTGGTCTACCACAACGTCCGGGAAGAGGTCTCTGCCCTGGGCGTGGTGTACACCGATATGGAGAGCGCCCTGCACGGCGAGTATGCCGACCTGGTCCGCAAGCACTTTATGAAGCTGGTGCCGCCCCGCGACCATAAGTTCGCTGCTCTGCACGGGGCTGTGTGGTCCGGCGGTTCCTTCGTGTATGTGCCGCCAGGGGTGTCCGTGACCATTCCGTTGCAGTCCTACTTCCGGCTGAACGCCCCCGGTGCCGGTCAGTTTGAGCATACGCTCATCATCGTGGAAGAGGGCGCGGAGCTGCACTTCATCGAGGGATGTTCCGCCCCCAAGTACAACGTGGCCAACCTGCACGCAGGCTGCGTCGAGCTGTACGTGGGCAAAAACGCCAAACTGCGCTACTCCACCATCGAGAACTGGTCCAAGAATATGTACAACCTGAACACCAAGCGTGCCAAGGTGGAGGAAGGCGGCACCATCGAGTGGGTCTCTGGCTCCTTCGGCTCCCACGTGTCCTATCTGTACCCCATGAGTATCTTAAACGGCAAGGGCGCCCGCGCCGAGTTCACCGGCATCACCTTCGCCGGCAAGGGCCAGAATCTGGACACCGGCACGAAGGTCGTCCACAACGCCCCGGAGACCACTTCTTTCGTCAACACCAAGTCCATCTCCAAGGACGGCGGCGTGAGCACCTTCCGCAGCTCCGTCGAGGTCCGTCCCCAGGCCAAGGGCAGCAAGAGCTCCGTCTCCTGCCAGTCCCTGATGCTGGACGACATCTCCCGCTCGGACACCATCCCCGCCCTGGACATCCGCACCCAGGACGCCGACGTGGGCCACGAGGCCCAGATCGGCCGCATCAGCGACGAGGCCGTGTTCTACCTCATGTCCCGCGGCATGAGCGAGGAGGACGCCCGCGCCATGATCGTCAGCGGCTTTGCCGACAATGTCTCGAAAGAGCTGCCCCTGGAATACGCGGTGGAGATGAACAACCTGATCCGCCTGGAGATGAAGGGCAGCATCGGGTGAGCCAAGGAGAAGGAGGAACATCATGGAACAGACCTTGAACCTAACCATCAATCGGCTGCCCGCCCTCACCTGGCACCACCTGGGGATGAACCAGACTTCCCTGGAGCAGGTCTTGGCCGAGGGAGAGGGCACCCTGACCATAGAGACGCCCGACGGCGTCACCCAGCCCGCCCAGGACGACCTGCCCGCCATCGGCGGCGGCATGGGTCCCGACATGGACACCCTGGTCCAGGCCGCCGGCGTGCCGGTGCATCACTTGAACGTTTCCGCCGGGACCGCTGCCAGCCAGCCCGTCCGGGTCCGGCTGACTTACGGCCCGGAGGACAAAAAAATCAATGCCTTCACCATCCACGCCGAGGCCGAGAGCCAGGTCACGGTCCTCATGGACTACGCCGGCGAGGGCGACGGCCAGGGCCTGGCCGCGATCCAGACCAAGATCTACGCCGAAGAGGGCGCTCTGGTCCGCCTGGTGCAGGTCCAGCGCCTGCCCAAGGGCGTTACCTGCCTCAACGACGTGGGCGGCCGGTGCGAAAGCGGGGCCAAGATCGAGGTCACGCACCTGGTCCTGGGCGGCCACGCCACCTACCAGGGCTGCCAGATCGACCTGGCCGGCCACGACAGCGCGTTGGAGACCGACATCGGCTATCTTCTGGAAGCCGGCAGCAAGCTGGATATGAACTACAACGCCATCCACCGGGGGAAGAAGACCACCAGCCGCATCGACGCCTCCGGTGTGCTGAAGGAAGCGGCCTTCAAGCTCTTCCGCGGCACCATTGATTTTAAGCACGGCTCCGCCGGTTCCGTCGGCAACGAAAAAGAGGACGTGCTGCTCTTGGATGACACCGCCATCAACCAGACCATTCCCCTCATCCTCTGCGCCGAGGAGGACGTGCAGGGCAACCACGGCGCCACCATCGGCAAGCTCAGCGAGGAGACCCTGGCCTATATGGCCGCCCGCGGCATCCCGGAAGAGACCGCGTATGAACTCATGGCCAAGGCCCGCATCCACCGGGTCTGCGAGCGCATCCCCGACGAGGCCACCCGCCAGCTGGTGGAGCAAGAATTGGAAGGAGGGAACGACGATGAATAAAGGCATTGAAGCACAGGAGATCCTGCAAATTCGCCAGGACTTTCCCCTCTTTCGCAACGACCCCGTGATCTACCTGGACAACTCCGCCACCACCCAGAAGCCGGACGCTGTTTTGAACGCCGTGAATGAGTTTTACGGCCACGACAACGCCAACCCCTTCCGGGGCATCTACGACCTGTCCGAGCGGGCCACGGAGCGCTATGAGGCCGCCCGCGAGACCGTTTCCAAGTTCATCCACGCGGAAAGTCCCAGTGAGATCGTCTTCACCCGCAACGCCAGCGAGAGCCTGAACCTGGCCGCCAACTGCCTGGCCGAGCTGCTGCTCCAGCCCGGCGATGAAGTGATCGTCACCATCGTGGAGCACCACAGCAACTTTCTCCCCTGGCTCCAGGCCGCCAAGCGGCACGGCGCGACCTTGAAGTTTCTGGAATGTGACGCCAAGGGTGAGATCCCCCTGGAAGCCCTGGAGGAAGCGATCACCGACAAGACCAGGCTCGTCACCATGACCCAGATGTCCAACGTCTTCGGCCGGGAGTACGACGTGAAGGCGGCCGCCGCCCTCTGCCACAGCAAGGGGGACATCGTGGTCATCGCCGACGGCTCCCAGAGCGTCCCCCACATCAAGGTCGATGTGCAGGACCTGGGCGTGGACTTTCTGGCCTTCTCCGGCCACAAGATGCTGGCCCCCATGGGCATCGGCGTGCTCTGGGGCAAAAAAAAGTGGCTCGATGCCATGCCCCCCTTCCTCTTCGGCGGCGAGATGATCCAGTCCGTCAGCCGCGAGGGCGCGGTGTACGCCGAGGTCCCCCATAAGTTCGAGGCCGGGACCGTGAACGCCGGCGGGGCCGTAGGGCTGGAAGCCGCCATTCACTATATTGAACAGATCGGCTTCGACCGCATCCAGCAGCGGGAAGAGTACCTCTCCGCCCTCATGCTGGAGGGCATAAAAAAGATCCCCCACGTCCATCTTCTGGGCGCGGACACCCCGGAGCAGCACCACGGCATCTTTTCCTTTACCGTAGACGATGTGCATCCCCACGATGTCTCCGCCATTTTGGCCGATGCCGGCATCGCCGTCCGGGCGGGCCACCACTGCGCCCAGCCGCTCTTACAGCACCTGGGCGTGAACGCCACCACCCGCGCCAGCCTCGCCTTCTACAACACCGAGGCCGAGGTCGAGACCTTCCTCAAAACGTTACGCGAAGTAAGGAGCCAGATGGGTTATGCAGAATAAGACCTTTTACAACGAGATCCTCACCGAGCACAACCGCAACCCCTACCACAAGCACCCCTTGAAGGTTGTGGACCTGATGCTCGAAGGCGTAAACCCCAGCTGTGGGGATGATATTTTCCTGAACCTGAAGATGAACGGCGACGTGATCGAAGACGCCTCCTTCCAGGGCGACGGCTGCGCCATCTCCCAGGCCTCGGCCGACATGATGATCGACCTGGTCCTGGGCAAGACCAAGCAGGAGGCCCTTGAGCTGGCCGACCGCTTCCTGCGCATGATCCGCGGGGAAGCCACCGAGGCGGAAAAAGAGTCCTTGGACGAAGCCGCCATCCTCGAAGACGTCTCCCACATGCCCGCCCGCGTCAAATGCGCTACCCTGGGCTGGCACACCATCCAGGAGATGCTGAAGGGCAAGGAAACCTGAGGCGCTCTCACCACAAAAAAACGCGCCGCGAAACGAAAGCTTTTCTCGTTTCGCGGCGCTTGTTGTTTGCGTAGGATATTCACACCAACCCATGCCGCCGGAAATACGCCTCGGTGGTGGGGAGGTGCTCGACCTGGCGGCAGGTGACCCCGATGTGCTGCGCAAAGTCGTTGAAGAGGCCGAAGGTCTCGTCCCTGGCGACATAGAGGGTCTCCGGGCGGCCGTGCTGCTGGATGAGGGCCTCCCACTGGTGAAAGGCGCACTCGATGAGCTCATCCGGGTGGCAGCGGTAGGTCAGGAGAGGGTTGCCCGTCTTGTGGTCGGTAAAGACGGTGATCATGGGGAAATAGCGAGGCTCCTCCATCTTTTTCCGGTCGGAGTCATCCAGCCAGCCGAAGTCAAAGTCCACCTGCTCCAGGGTCTGGCTCCGGGGCAGGTCCAGCAGGGGCTGGGTCACATGGGTGCTGTCCTGGTTGAGCTGGAGGAACGGCGGGTCCTTGGGGGGCAGGGCGTAGGGCATGGCGGCGTTGACCCACATACCCTGGTCCGGGGAGTAGAAGCGCACGCACATCTCCCCTTTGGTAAAGTCCACGCTGCCGGGCTTGGCCTCCACCGCCCGCAGCTGCATGAACAGGTTGCCCAGGGCGTTTTCCAAAAGCAGCAGGTGGCGGCCCTGGGGCAGGGCCTCGTCATAGCCCCAGCGTTTATAGGTGACAAAAGGCCAAAGGCCGTCCCCATGGTCCACCCGCAGCTCCCGGTAGACTGAGCGCAGGGCGGCGGGGATGTCCTCCGCCTTGGTCTGGTAGATCTCAAAATAAGAGGACTCGATGAAGTTTCGGGTGCTTTCCCGGTAGGTCTGGGGCGTCTCCAGGGACTTGCGGTAGGCCGGCAGGGTAGGATAGACCGTCAAGACCACTTCGTTGGGTGCAGCGAACACCCAGCGGAAAAAAATCGACCGGTCTTCCGCCTTTGGCAGATATAAAAACGTATCTTCCGCCCCCAAGAAGGTCCAGGGCTCCAGGTTCTGGATGGCGTGCAGCGCTTCCATCACCGTTCGCCAAACGCGCAGGTCTTTCTGTTGTTGAAAATCAATGGTCTTCCCCATGGCACTGCCCTCTCTTTTTGCGCAGATACACACCCGTCAACACAGCCCTTATTATAGGCTGACATACTAGAAAAAGCAAGAGAAACCTTCTTGTTTTGTTGCCATTTAAACAAAGTGTCGCAGGGCTTGCCAACCCCTCTGGTTGGGGCTATACTACGGGTTAGGATACGTGATACACCCAGAACGAAACACCGCACACCGCACAAGGAGGTCATCTACTATTACTATGCCGACGGCCAAGGCGAGGCCAAGCGCCGCCGCCGGGACGAGCTGTTCCAGCAGCTCTGGACCATTCTGAAAGACAACTGATCCCAAAACCAACCAAGGAGGGCACTGCCCATGCACCCACTGACTAAACTCATCCACGACGACATGATCCCCGCCCTGGGGGTGACGGAACCGGGGGCCATCGCCTTCGCCGCCGCCCGCGCCCGGAGCCTGACGAAGGGTCCCATCCAGTCCGTGGCCGTAGCCATGAACTCCGGCCTGTATAAAAATGCCTTTACCTGCGGCATCCCCAACTCCCACGCCGTCGGCAACGTCTTCTCTGCCGCCCTGGGCGTGGTGGCCGGGAACTGGGAGAAGGGCCTGGAAGCTCTGGCCGACGTCACCGAGGCCGACAACGCCGCCGCCCAGGCCCTGGTGGACCAGGGGAAGATCAAAGTGACTCTCTCCGGCATCGACTCGACCATCTTCCTGGAGGCCACGGTCACCACCGAGACGGACACCTGCACCGTCACCATCCGGGGCAGCCACACGAACATCGTCTCCATCGTCCACAACGGCGCAACTGTCTTCGAGAAAACCGAGGACCACACCGCCGAACCCGGCGAGGAGCCCACGCCCCTCATCCACACCTACACCCTGGCCCAGCTGGCCGAGTATGCTCAGACTGTCCCCGTGGAAGAAATCGCATTCATCCAGTCTGCTTATGACGTCAACCTGGCCCTCTATCAGGAGGGCATCGACAGCCCCCGGACCACCTTCGCCCCCTGTCTGCTCCGGGCCAACGGCGGCAAGCCGGTCTCCGAAG
>OLNY01001418.1_pt1 | contig 19173 bp, 20 predicted proteins | sample 1671981 | NCBI WGS metagenome assembly OLNY01 (sample SAMEA3136632, study PRJEB25190) | human gut metagenome | biome: human gut; feature: human-associated habitat; material: faeces | place: Austria | collected 2013
CCCCACCGATAGAAATTGTATCGGTGGGGTGCAATCAGGCTTCAGTGGGTGTTTCTTTTTCCAATGTGCGGTTCAGTTTTAAGGTAAAGCAGGTCTCGCCGTCCTCTGTGATAGAGGGGAAAAGCCCGCTGCCGGGGCCGTAGTACAGCTCAATGCGCTCACAAATATTGTAGATGCCGTATCCCGTGCCGGGGGTGCGCATGACTTCGGCCACCTTCTGCAGGTCGATAGCGCCGCCATTGTTGATGACACGGAACACAATGAACTCATCCTCGCCGCGGCATTCGATACGGATATGCCCTTTGCCGTCCTCCTCCTCATACTCCAGGCCGTGCTTAACGGCATTTTCCACAATGGGCTGCAGCATAAAGTTGAGCATCTGGTAATCAAGCTGGCTTTCCTCAATGTCGTATTCGGCATCAAAGCCATTGTCATGGGTCAGTTGTTGGATACGCACATACGCCTTGATGTTTTCCAGCTCCGAGCGCACCGTGGTCAAAGGCTGGCCGTTGTTCAGGCAGGTGCGGTAGAATTTTGCCAGCAATCCCGTTATCTCGCTGATGTCATCATTGCCGGAGCGCAGCGCCTTCCACTTGATGTTGGACAGACTGTTGTACAGGAAATGCGGGTTGATCATCGCCTGTAGGGCGCGCAGCTCACTAGCTTTCTTTTCGATCTCCATCGTATAGACCTGATGGATCATATCATTCAGCCGGTGCGTCATCTGCCCCATGCTGTTTGTCACCACGCCGATTTCATCGGTATCCGTGGTAGAAAGTTCCTTATCCAGATGCCCTTCTGCCACATATTCTGCGTACTCCTGTAATTTCAGGATGCGGCGGGTCAGGGCTGTAGCCAACAGGTTAATGACTGCAATGGAAAGGAACAGGCAAATCAACACCACCAAAATCGTTGTATTCAAAATCGGCTGCAATTCTTTCGTGATGTTCGCTTTGTCCAGATAGTAATAAATGCTCCAGCCGCTGACTTCCATCCGGCTTTTATAGAGCACCCCCTGCTCAAGCGCGGCGGTCTCGCTGCCATCCTCGGCCAACAGGCGCACGGCTTCGTCCAAAGCATCCACACCGCTGTTGCGGGCATAGACGGTCTGACCGTTTTCGTCCACGATACGGATGCCGTTGTCCAGATAATTCATACTGTCGGTGGCATCTAACAGCGAGGCCGGATAGCAGAACATCCGCAGCACTGCTATGACCTCACTGCTGGAATTCGTATCGAGAATTGCACGGTTGGCACAAATCTCCACCCCATCGTAAGTCCAGTGGGTGGCATAGCTGTCCAGCGCCTGCTGATACCAAGCCTGTTGGCTGATGGTATCATCCACCGGCAGCAGGAAGTTGCCGATTTTGTCGCGGACCTTTGTGGAGTAGACCTCCATTCCCTTGACATAGGAATCCCCTGCAATGAAGTACCAGAAGGTCGGCTCGACTGAGGTATTCATGACCTGCGCCATCGTCATGGCGCTGGCGCCGCTGTTTTCCAGCGCATTGCGGAAGGTCAGGTTGTACGCAAGAAACCGCACCGTGGAACCCTCCCGCTGGAAGCGGGTATCCAGTTCCGAGGTCAGACGTGCCAGATTGCTTTCCATCGTGCTGCGGATCTGGCGCTCGGTATTTTCCTTCGACTGCTGGTAGCTGTAAATGCCCAGCACAAGGATCGGCACCATAACCAGAATGCTGAAGCTGATCAGCAGCTTACTGCGGATGGGCAGCTTATAGGCGAACCATTTATACAATGCTTTCATCGCGTTCGCCCTCCCTGTACTGACGGGGCGTTACGCCGAAATAGTTCTTGAACAGCTTATTGAAGTAGGAGGGGTTGTCGTAACCGCAGTTCTTGGCAATTTGGGAAATTTTCAAATTGCCATCTGCCACCATGCGCCGCGCCTTGTACATACGCAGGTCGGTGATGTATTTGATAAGGTTCTGCCCTGTCATCTGCTTAAAGATGTAGCTCAAATAAGACGGTGTAATGTATACTTTTTCTGCAATGTATTCCAGGCTCAGGGGCTGACCGTATGCAGCGTCCACAATCTTTTGTGCCTGGCGGATGACGGCGGAACTGTCTGCCGCCTGCGGTTCGGGTGCGCCCTGCAAAGCGGTTACAATTTCCTCCAACACGCCGCACATGGCCGCTGCGGTGTTGCAGCTTAAAATGCGGCTGATGCCCTGTCCAATCGCGTTGGTGTCCTGTACGCCGTAAGCGCGATACATCTGTGCCAGCAGGTCATACAGCACATGGTACATAAATAAAGCTGCTGTTATGACGAAAAAATTACGCATCCGAGCGGGAGTACGCATTCTTCATCTGACTGCTCAGCTCAAACAGGACCTTGTCCAGGGTGTCGGCGGCGTGGCGCTTCAGGTTGGCGGCCAGGGCGTCGTTGGCCTGCACACGCAGGGCGGCGCGGGCGGCGGCATCCGGTTCGGCGGCCAGCTTGGCGTCGTAATCGTTCAGGATGGCGCGGCTCTCAGACAGCACAGCCAGCTCATACCGCTCCAGATGGAACTGAGACTTGGCAAAGGAGGCATCTGCCATGGCGGCGATCATGCGGCTGGCCCAGTAGAAGTTGTCGGTGGAGACCTCGCCGGTGGTGTTGGCAAGGTAAGCGGGGGTGGTGTCGATGTTGGCGTAGAACGGCACCATCGTGTTCAGCGCGTTGGAGGCGTAGGCGATCCACTCAATGGCGCGGGACTCTTCCGGCATATCGGGACGCAGCTGCAGCAGGGCTACAAAATCGTTGCGGTTGATGCCGATGGAGCGGTAGGCACCCTTCATGCTGCGCTCGCCATAGCTGGCATACGGGTCGTAGGGCGTGCCCTGATAATGGGACGACAGTATGTACTTTACATCCTCCGGCGTGATCTTCTTCTCCGGCACCAGGCACCAGGGCAGGTCATCAGAGCGCGGCGTAAAGTCGGCATCCGGGCCGTCCCAGTTCATGGTGTGGGGGTTGAAATAGCGCAGCATGTACCAGGCGCGGGGCGTGTTGTACACATGGTCAGAGTCATCGTGGCTACCAAAGGCGTCACGCGGGCTCAGCACACCGTCCTGGGAGAGGTCTAAATGGTTCTTGGCGATAAACTCCCGCAGATCGGCGGAACACATGTACTCTTTCTGCTCGCCCAGCGCATCGTCCAGGTCCAGCTCGTCGATGCCCAGCTGGTTGGGCATGACCACGTACACGTCATCGGGCACACGGCGGGCCATCCAATGGTGGCCGCCGATGGTCTCCAGCCACCAGATCTCATCCACGTCCTGGAAGGCGATGCCGTTCATCTCGTAGGTGCCGTAAGTCTCCAGCAGGGAACCCAGGCGCTGCACGCCCTCGCGGGCGTTGTGGATGTAGGGCAGCACAAGGTAGACGATATCCTCCTCGCCGATGCCGCCCTGCACCAGCGGGTCAGCGCCCAGCACGCGGGGATTGGAGGTAATGGTCTCGGTAGCGGTCATGCCGACGTTGGCGGCGTTGATACCGGCCGCCGCCCAGATGCCTTTGCCCTCCACAGCGTTGGGCATGGCGGTAAAGCGCATGGCCCCGGCGGGCATCGGGATCTCCACGTGAGAAATCACCGACTTATAGGTGGCGGGCAGGTCCTCCGGGTGGACGACCGTCCACTTTTTGGCGGTGAAATGCCCGGAGCCGGAATCGTCGTTGCGGGCAATCATGGTAGAACCGTCGCAGGAGGCATTTTTGCCGACAAGAATAGTAGTGCAAGCCATTTTACAAAACTTCCCTTCCTTATATAAAGTATAAAATTTTCTCTCCTGGGTGCATTGTAGCACCATTTGCCCGGCGGTGCAAGCGTGGGCGCATAAAAGCTGCCAAAGGGGCGAAAAACCGCGAAAAACTGCGCCAAAATTCCCTAAAATTTACAACCGGCCCCAGATTTGGCGCAATTATACGGTTTTGCCCATTGACACCTTATAAAAGGAACGCGTATACTGGTATCGTTCCTTTTTATAAAGGAATATTGCGGACTAATTTCATCATAAATTAGGGAGTGTGGAATCATGAAAAACAACAACATCAAAACCTTCGTTGCCATTGGTATCGGCGCAGCTCTGTTCTTTGTCCTGGGCCGCTTTGTGGCCATCCCCAGCCCGGTGCCCAACACCAACATCAGCCTGCAGTATGCCGTGCTGGGCCTGTTGGCTGCCATGTACGGCCCCGTGGCCGGCGGCCTGATCGGCTTCATCGGCCATGCGCTGATCGACCTGTCCTGGGGCGGCATCCCTTGGTGGAGCTGGGTCATCGCCTCTGCCTTCACCGGCGTGGTGGTCGGCCTGTTTGCCAAAAAGCTGAACCTGCAGGAAGGCGACTTCAATAAAGGCAAGGTCATCACCTACACCATTTCCAACGTCATCGCCCACCTGATCGCCTGGATCGTGGTTGCTCCGGTGCTGGACATCCTCATCTATGCCGAGCCTGTCAAGAAGGTCTTCGCCCAGGGCGCTTTCGCAGCGATCTCCAACATCATCACCGCTGTTGTCGTCGGCGGCCTGCTGGTGCTGGCCTACACCAAGACCATCGCCAAGAAGGGCTCTTTGGACAAGGAGTAAACCCGTATATTTCCCTTGTGCCTTCCCACATAGGCGGGAAGGCACTTTGTTTGTGAGGTGCCGTATGGCTGCAAAGACCCCCATCATTTCCTTTAAAAATTTCTCGTTCCAGTATCGGGCACAGAAAAAGCCTACCCTGCAGGACATCAACCTGGATATTTACCCCGGCGAGCGTGTGCTTATCGCGGGCCCCTCGGGCAGCGGCAAAAGCACGCTGGCCGCCTGCATCAATGGCTTGAACCCCTTCTCCAACCCCGGCGAGTGCAGCGGCACCCTGATGGTGGACGGCGTGGATGCCCCCCATAGCAGCATTTTTGACCTGGCAGCCCATGTGGGCACCGTGCTGCAGGACCCGGACGGCCAGTTCATTGGCCTGACGGTAGGGGAGGACATCGCCTTTTCGCTGGAAAATAACTGCACCCCGCAGCCGGAAATGAAGGAGATCGTGCAGCATGCCGCCGAGCTGGTGGGCATCGAAAATCACCTCGGCTTTGCCCCGCATGAGCTTTCCGGCGGGCAGAAGCAGCGCGTCAGTCTGGCAGGCGTCATGGTGGACGACGTGAAAATTCTGTTGTTCGATGAGCCGCTGGCCAACCTCGACCCCGCCACCGGCAAGCAGGCTATCGAGCTGATCGACACCATCCAGCAAAAAACCGACACCACCGTGTTGATTATTGAGCACCGTCTGGAGGACGTGCTCTGGCGCAATGTCGACCGCATCGTGCTGGTCAATGAGGGCCGCATTTTGGCTGACATGCGCCCGGATGACCTGCTCTCCGGTTCGCTGCTGGCCGAAAACGGCATCCGTGAGCCGCTCTACGTGACGGCCATGCGTTACGCGGGCATTGCCGTCACGCCCGAAAAACACCCCGCGCACATCCATTCGGTGGTGCTAGACGAGGCCGACACCGCCCGCTTGCACAGCTGGTTCCAGGCCGAACCGCTGCCCGCCCCCAAACCCGCCCCGGAGCCGCTGTTGGAAGTACGCGACCTCTGCTTTGGCTACAACAAGGGTCAGCATACGCTGCAAAACGTCAGCTTTTCCATCGGCAAGGGCGAAATGGTCAGCATCGTGGGTCGCAACGGCGCGGGCAAATCCACGCTGTCCAAGCTGATCTGCGGGTTTGAGACCCAGGACTCCGGCGAAATTTACCTCAACGGTAAGGACCTGAAAGATGAAAACATCCGCCGCCGCGCCAAGCACATCGGCTACGTGATGCAGAACCCTAACCAGATGATCTCGAAAACGATGATCTACGACGAGGTCGCCATGGCCCTGCAGGGCAGCGGTTTGACGGAGGAACAGATTCGGGAAAAGGTCGATGATACGCTGAAAGTATGCGGCTTGTATCCCTTCCGCAATTGGCCGGTCTCGGCATTAAGCTTCGGCCAGAAAAAGCGCGTTACCATCGCCAGCGTGCTGGTACAGGATCCTGAGTTGATTTTACTGGATGAACCTACCGCCGGCCAGGATTTCCGCCATTACACCGACATTATGGAGTTTTTGCAGGGTCTTAACACCCGGGGCGTGACCGTGGTGATGATCACCCACGACATGCACCTGATGCTGGAGTATACCCCCCGCGCGCTGGTATTTTGCGACGGTCAGCTGATCGCTGACCGCAGTGCTTCGGCCGTGCTGTGTGACCCGGAACTCATCGAGCGCGCAGCGTTAAAGGAGACCAGCCTGTACACGCTGGCCAACCGCTGCGGCATTGCCCCGGCCGAAGATTTTGTGGAGCGGTTCATTGCCGCCGACAGGGAGGTGCGCGCCCATGGCTGCTAAGACCGTTTTAAACTACCTGCCGCGCAAAAGTGTGGTGCATCAGCTTACCGGCACCACCAAGCTGGCGTTTTTTCTGCTGTTTACCTTTGCCAGCATGATCACCTACAACACCTGGGTGCTGCTGGGGCTGATGGCCGTCAGCTTTGCGGCGTTCAAACTCAGCCACATTAAAATTAAGGAAGTCAGCTTTATGCTGGTCTTCATGCTTGTTTTTTTGATTCTGAACGACCTGTTCATCTTCCTGTTCGACCCCAACCAGGGCACCACACTGTACGGCACCCGCACGGTGCTGTGCCACCTGTTCTGGCGGTACGATGTCACGGCCGAACAGCTGTTTTATATGTTCAATATCTCGCTGAAATACTTCGTGGCGCTGCCGGTGGCGATCCTGTTCATCTCGGCTACCGACCCCAGTGAGTTTGCGGCAAGTTTGAACAGCATCGGTGTATCGTATAAAATTGGCTATTCGGTGGCTATTGCGCTGCGTTATATCCCGGACATTCAGCGCGACTATCACAGCATCAGCCAGGCCCAGCAGGCCCGCGGCGTGGAGCTTGGCCGCAGTGAACCGTTCTTTAAGCGGTTGAAAAATTCGGTCAACATTCTGTTGCCACTGATCTTAACGAGCCTTAACCGCATCGACGTCATCTCTAACGCGATGGAGCTGCGCGGCTTTGGCAAGGGCAGCAAGCGCACCTGGTATGTTCGCCGCCCCTTCGCCCAGCGTGATTTCATCGCCCTGGCTCTCGGTGCCGCTCTGCTCCTAGTCAGCCTGGCCGTCACCATCAAGTTTGGCCGCTTTTATAATCCGTTTGTATAATTACAAATAAATAATACAAAACGTAAAAACAAACTGCCTTGCAGGAAAACCTCCCCGCAAGGCAGTTTGTTTTTACATACCTTACTATAATAGGCTTACAGCCAGATGGGATTCGTCCAGGCGCGGCGGCCTTGGTGGTCGACGACCTCGGCGCGGACCCAGGTCTCGCCGCCGTGCAGTGTGTGCAGGCCATGGGTCAGCGGGCTTTCGTGCTGCAAAATCGTCTCACTGCCGCCGACCAGCCCGCCCGCAATAAAGTTGATGCGCGCGGCAGGGGAGCAGGTCAGGTACACTTCGTCGCCATCCACACCCCAGGCGGTAATCTTCGGCCCGGCGGAGGCGTAGTAATCCCCGGCCAGCAGGTGGTTTACGATAGCCTCGTGGGTCAATTCCTCAGACTTCACACAGACCCAGCCTCCCAGTGCGTCAAAAAACTTGGCAGGGTTGTGGTTATCGTCCGAAGCAAAACAGCCTGTCTGCGTGCCTTTCTGCAGCATCGTGTTCCAAAAGGCGGTGTCGCAGCCCTCGCCGCACTCTACCTCGGTGCCGTAGTTATATACCTCCACGGCCCAGACCCCCTGCAGGCCGACAACATCGGCCATCTCCACGCGGGACCATGTGGGGTGGTTGTAGGTGGTAAAGCAGCCGCGGCTTTTCAGGTAGTCAGTCAACTGCTGCGCAGCCTGCAAACCGTCCCAATCGCCCACGGCCACCGGCGGGGTCAGGCGTTCGCCGTGGTGCAAAACATTGTCTCCGGCCGCCCTTTGCATGGCTTCGTTGCCCAAGATGCCGTGGATGTGGTGGGTCTTGCGCAGCCCGGTCCCATGGGTGCAGCAGAACTGCACCAGTTCGGGCATCGAGGCATTTTTCTCTTTCAGCGCTGCCAGCTCCTGCAGCGCGGCGGGATCCTTGGGCGGCTGCACCAGCCAGCTGGAGGCTTCCACGCCGGGCAATAAGATGAAATCTTCACGGTCCAATTCGGCTCGTAGGTCGGTGTAGTAGTCGTGCTCGCTCAGGCACAAAAAGCTGTAGCCGTACTGGCGGAACAGCGCCACCGCCTGTGCCGGAGTCAGGTGCCCGTCCGAGTTGGTGGTATGGGAGTGCAAATTGCCCTTGTACCACTGGCCGGGGCCGCCGAAACAATCCTTTTTCATACGGCTTCCTCCTCCACATGCAGGCAGTTGCGCTTTTCCAGCGAGAGCCAGACCTTGCTGCCGTTCTCATAAATCGAAAAGCTGCGGAACAGCGTATCGGCGGAAAGCTGCACACCGTTCACATCCACCTTGTAGCGCAGTACATTGCCGCGGGGCGTGCTGTCGATGACGGTGCCCTCAATATCGTAGGTGCCGGGTAAATTCTGCTTTTCGCGGGCAATGTTCAGCACCTCGGGCCGGATGGCAATGGGCTGTGCGGGCAAGTCGATGTCTCCGGTCACACGGCCAAATTCCAGCGGCTCCAGCACATTGTAGCTGCCGATGAAGCCCGCCGCAAACTTGGTGCGGGGATGGGTGTAAATGGCAATGGGAGTATCCATCTGCTCGATCTTGCCGCAGTTCAGCAGGCAGATGCGGTCGGACATGACCATGGCTTCGTCCTGGTCGTGGGTGACAAAGATGGTGGTAATGTTCAGTTGCTTCTGGATGCGGCGGATCTCCACCTGCAAACTCTTGCGCAGCTTGGCATCAATGGCGCTTAGCGGCTCATCCAACAGCAAAACTTTTGGCCGGGTGACGATGGCGCGGGCCAGTGCCACACGCTGCTGCTGGCCGCCGGAAAGCTGGGCCGGGTAGGCGTCGGCCTTGTCCTGCAAGCCCACCATGGCCAGCGCTTCGGTGATGCGGTCGTTGATCTCGGCCTTGCTTAAGCGCTGAATCTTCAGCCCAAAGGCCATGTTCTGCTCCACCGTCATGTTGGGGAACAGGCTGTACTGCTGGAACACCATGCCAATCTGTCGCTGGCGGGCATCCAGGTCGGTGATGTCCCGCCCTTCCAGCAGAATGTGCCCCTGCTGCACCTGCTCCAACCCGGCCAGGCAGCGCAGCAACGTACTTTTGCCGCAGCCGGAAGGTCCCAGCAAGGTCAACAGCTCGCCCTCCTCCACTTCCAGGTCAATGCCTTTCAGCACTTGGGTTTTATTGTCATAGCTTTTGCAGATATTTTTAAAGGTAATGTAAGACATGGCGGACTCCTTAGGATACCCGGTCGGCCGGGTCCTGACTTTTGTGTACAAGATAATTGATCAGCAGCGTGATAAGCAGCAGAATGACCACGGCGGCGCTCAGTTCCTGGGTGTCCTGGGCGCGGTTACGGTACAGGTAGGACTGGGCGGTCTCAAACTGCGAAGACGCGATGATTTTGATGATGGCGAAATCGCCGAACAGCCCCGAAAGACACATCAAAGCGGAGTTGCAAAGCCCCGGCAGGATGGCCGGCACTACGATGGTCAAAAAGCTGTGGAACCGCCGCGCACCCAGCATCTCGGCGGCTTCCAGCAGACCGCGGGTGTTTACCGCGTACAGACTGTTGCGCAAACCCTGATAGGTCATGGGCATGATGAACACGCAGTAGATGAAGCTGAGCATCACAATGCGGTTGGCCAAAAGGGTGTTGGTGCCCGCATACGTGCCCAGTACCGAGGTGGCCAGGATAATGCCGTTGAGCGTTGTGGGGATCAGACAGAGCAGCTGCACCACCTTTTCCAGCCCCGGCAGGTAGACGATGACCACATACAAGGCCAGCAGTACGCTGACATTGGTGATGACCACCGGCACAAAGGAGATGAGCAGCCCGCGCCCGATGCCAAGTAAAAATTTCTGGTTTGTCAGCGTGGCGGCGATGTAGCGCAGGGTGAAACCCTCTGGCAAAATATGCACCCACCGGGCCGAGAACGCGTAGACGACCGTGACCACCAGCGGCATCAAAAGAAACACGGCAACGATGGTTTTCCAGATCGCTTTGGGGAGTGTATGTTGGTTCATGTTACCGGTTTCCTTTCTCAAAATGCCGCTTGACCAGGTTACTCAGGCAGATTTCCAGTACGACAATGCCCAGCAATACCAGCGAAAGGGCACTGCCCAGTTCGGGCCGCTGACGGGTATCGCCTACAAACATATCCACGATTTTGATGGGCAGCAGCGCAATGCTGTTATTGATGAGCAGGTACGGCGTCGCGTAGGCGGCCACCGCGTTGGCAAACAGCATATTGAAGGTGCCCAGAATGCCCGGCATCATCACGGGAATGCCCACCTGCAGCCAAAAACGGATGCTGCCTGCGTTCATCAGGCGGGCGGCTTCTTTCCACTCCCGCCGCACCTTGTCCACGGTGGGCAGCAACAGCAGCGTACCCATGGGGATCTGGAAGTAGGCGTAGATGATGAACATGCCGGTCATCGAGTACAGGTTGTAGTTGGCCAGCAGGCTGATGCCCAGCTGCTTGCCCAGCAGCACCAGCACACCGGAAGTGCCCATCATCGTGATGAACGCGATGGTCAGCGGCACACCGGAAAAAGTGGAGGTCAGGTTCAATAAAGAAAGATAGAGCGTCTTTTTGCGGCCATGGTCGCCATACAGCGCCAGCGCCAGGAAAAAGTCAATGACCAGCCCCACCGCGGTGGACAGCAGCGTTACCCACAGGCTGTTGATGATGGCCGTGCGGTACACCAGCTGGTGGGCAATGGTGCCGAACTGCGCCAGGCTGAAATGCCCGTTTTCGGAAAAGGCTTTCACGAACATGCTGACCAGCGGGACACACTCAAACAGCAGCACGATCAGCCCCAGGGGCACCAGCAGCAGGCAGCGGCTGCCGGTGCGTTTGATTTGTTGCAGCATAGCAAATTGCTCCCATCAGCCCATCAAGGGGATGATCTCTTCCTCCCAGCGGGTGGCGATCTCGGTGCAGGCGGCGGTCACGGCATCGTTGTCGGTCAAGGGGATGGTGTTGGTGTACTCCTCGTCCGGGATCATCTTGGCGGAAAGTTCAGCAGGCAGTTCCACATCGCTGCGGATGGGGCGGGCATAGCCCTCGGCACGGTTGATCTGACCCTCATCGCTCAGCAGATATTCCACAGTGGCTGCGGCCGCGTAGGGGTGCGGGGCGTACTTGTTGATGACCAGCGCATAGCCGGACTGCAGCGCGCCATCCTTCATGACGTGGCACTCGATATTGGCATCGGGTACACTGGCCTTGGTCAGGTCACGGTACTGCAGGGTCAGGTAATCCCAGGTCAGCAGCACATCAATCTCGGCACGGTCCATGCGCTCCTGACTGTAGGTGCCGGCATCCAGGCGGCCCTCCTGGGCCATCTCTTTAAAGAAGTCGAAAGCTGGATCCAGGTTGTCCATGCCGCCGCCCAGCGCATAGGCGCAGGACAGAACCGCCATCTGGGAGGACGCACCGCGCACCACGTCGCCAATGGTGATGGTGGCGCCGCTGTCTTTCAGCGCCTGCCAGGAATCAATGGTGGTGGAAACGCGGTCCGCGTTGACCATGGCGCTCATGGTGCCCACGTAGCTGATGCACCACTTGCCGTCCGGGTCCTTGGCCCAATCGGGGATGGAATCCCAAGTGCTGGCCTTGTAGGGCTGCACCACGTCCATCTCCACGGCGGTGGGGCCGAACGCCTGGCCGACATCGCCGATGTCCTTCGTGGCGGCATCCTTCTCCGTCTCAAAGGTGGAAAGCTCCTCGGCAGAGCTCATGTCGGTGTCCTCATGGGTCAGGCCGTACTTCTCGCTCACAGCGGCCCAGCTGCCGCGCCAGTTGGCCCAGTCATCCGGCATGCCTACCGAGTTGATCTGGCCTTCCGCCTTGGCTTTTTCAAGGATGGTGTCCAGCGGCACTTCCCGCAGGTCAACGCTTTCGGCAGTAGAAGCGCCGCCGCAGGCGGTCAGGGACAGGGAGGCAGCCATCATTGTGCCGCACAGAACGGCAACGGCTTTTTTGTGGTTGTTTTTCATGGTGTTCTCCTTTGAACATTCGTCTCATATTTCGTCGGAACATCTCTAACTATACGGAAATTCACCCCGCTAAACAACCAAATCCCCGCCAAGTTTGCGTAAAGCTTTGGCGGGGCGCGGGGCGTTATTGTAAAAATCCGGTGCCGGCCAAATTGGTCAGAACGGCCCTAACCATATGATACGGCGTTGCTTTTTGGCCCGGCGGGCGGGCTGACGAGCCGCGACTGGTAAAGCAGATGTAAACGGCGGGTAACGTTTACACACAAAACAAAAGGCTCGCAGCAGCAGGACACTTTAAGTATCCTGAACTACTGCGAGCCCTTATGAGTACCAATTTACCTTGTTATAGTTATCGAAAAATGCAAACCCTTCAGCAGTTTCCCATGGCATAGGCCATATCCCAAAAGCGCAGATCGAAAAGACAGCACTTCTCAAACAGCTCGCACAGGCGATTTTCCTCCTGCGGGGAAATGGACGCCGCCAGCGCGTCGATGCGGTCGATCAGATCCTGGTTGGCTTTGCGGTATTCCTCCGAAAGATAGCCTGCAAACCAGGCACCGTAGGTCTTATTTTGCAGTGCCTGGGGATAGCGCTGAACCATCTGCTCGGCAATGTACGCATAACTCCAGGAGCAGTTCAAAAGCGCCACCAACCCGGTCAGCACATTTCCGTTCTGGGTCTCGCACAGCATATAATGACTGTAAGCACAATTGTCAATGTGCGTGTGCGCCTGGCAGATCTCCTCTTCGGTGATGCCAAGGCGCTGCATGTAGGGAATATGGGTGCGATAGGTTTCGCCGAGGGTGCTTTCGATCTCACCGCTCAAAAAGCGGATCTGTTCAAACGTATCAGCCTTTTGCAAAATCGCCGCTAAGATCTTTGTGTAATCCCGCAGGTACAGGTAATCCTGCAGCATATAATAGCGGAATTTCTCTAAAGGCAGGGTGCCGTCTGCCATATGGGTGATAAAAGGGTGGCAAAGATACCGCGGCCAGAGCTTTTCCGCAAGGACAGCGATCTTTTGCGAGAGTTTCCCGCTTGCTTCTATCTTCATTTGCGGGCAATGATGGCAACATAGCCGCCGCTCTGGTAGCCGGGCACAGCGTCCTCGACATCCTCGTTGGTGTACATCGGGTTCTTCAGCAAAGTCTGGCAGTAGTCAAAGTTATGGAAACCGAGGTCTTTCAGCACATTGATCTTCTCCTCGGTGGAGTGCCATACACCGGCGCTGCACAGCTCCAGCGGGTAGGGCAGCTGGGGCATTACCCCGTTCAGATAAGGATGGTCAAAGGTGCCCAGATTCTTAGCCAGCAGATACATAAAGCCGAAAGCACTCTCTTTGGGCACATCCAACGAGATGAAGCGCCCGCCCGGTTTCAGAGCCTTTTTGCAGACAGCGAAAGCCTTGTGCAGATCATCCATATAGCTGGAGCTGCCGTTGAGGTAAATCACATCGTAGGCATTTTCCTCCAGGTCGGCATCCTCGATAGCGCCGAAAGCGATGACGTTCACACCGCGCTTCTGGGCAATCGCGCCCATATCGCGGGAAGGCTCGATGCCCTCGATGCCGCTGTGATCGATCATGCTCTCAAACAGGCCGCTGCCGCAGCCCACAGAAAGCACGCGCTGGTCGGAAATATCCCCCAGTGCCCGCTGGAACAACCGCAGCTCACTCTGGAACAGGTTGTCGTTTTCCATAAACCAGGCATCATATTGGGCTGCATAACCATCAAATTTGGGTTTCATTTTAGAAGGTTCCTTTCTTTTTTAGCGTGCCGCGCCGGATTTTTCCACCCCGAGCGCCGCCATTTTACAGGCTAAATTATAGCATAAACCCTATGCTGCCGCAATACGGGATGGTGCCTTTGCGGTGCAGATGCACGTCATAGTGCCGGACGGTGTCCGCGTTTTTGCCCGCAGGGGGCGTAAAGTCGCCGACTGCGTGTGCGATACCTACGATTTCGTACTTCATTTTGTACCCTTACTTTCTTTTTCCGGGGCGTTTTGCTTGCCCCCTGTTTTGGGAACCAACTCGGTTTTTGTTGGTGACATAAGAGTACAACTTTTACTGGTAAATCGGAAAGCCTGAAGCACTTCCTTTTTTCATAAAAATCTGATATAATAGACAAAAACAAAGCGATGTGGAGCGTAATGTATGAAAACAGGATTGGTCTTAGAGGGCGGTGCGATGCGCGGCATGTTCACGGCAGGCGTTATGGATGTGCTGATGGAAAACGGCGTGGATTTTGATGGCGTGATCGGCGTATCGGCGGGCGCGGCGTTTGGCTGCAACTATAAGTCAAAACAGATTGGCCGTGTTATCCGCTATAACACACGCTTCTGCGCTGATAAGCGTTACTGCGGCCTTGGCTCGCTTGTCAAAACCGGCGACATTTATAATACGAATTTTTGCTATGGCACGGTGCCGCTGGAACTTGACCCCTTTGACTTTACCGCCTACGATGCCAACCCGCAGGAATTTTACGTTGTCTGCACCGACATCGAAAGCGGCCAGCCAGTTTACCACAAATATCTGGGCCAAAGTGACCACGGATTTGATTGGATACGCGCCTCGGCTTCGATGCCGCTTGTCTCGCGCATCGTTGAAATTGAGGGCCGCAAACTGCTGGACGGCGGCATTGCCGATTCGATCCCCGTGCGGTACTTTCAGTCCATCGGCTACGACCGCAATGTGGTGGTGCTGACCCAGCCTAAAGGCTACCGCAAAGGGAAAAACAGCATTATGCCGTTGATTCGCCGCAAGTATAAACGCTATCCTAACCTGGTTACGGCGATGGAAAACCGCCCAGCCATGTATAACGAAACGTTGGACTACATCGCCCAGGAGGAAACCGCGGGCCGCCTGCTGGTCATTCGCCCTCCTCAGGCGCTGCCGGTGGACCGGGTAGAGAAGAACCCGGAGCACCTGAAAGCTGCTTACAATATCGGCCGTCAGGAGGCGGAAAAGCGCTTGGCCGAGGTGAAAGCCTATTTACTGGACTGATCTTTGCCGTGCGGCTCCTGAAAGGCAAACTGTATCGTTACATGGCGGTCGGCATCCACGGTAATACGTTTAATAAACTGCTGCAATTGCACCTTGTTTAGGGTGGTAAATTGCAGCAGTTTTTGCATTTCTTCGCATAGCGATTCTGCGTCAGCGGCAGGGGAGGGAGCATCGGTCAGCGCCTGCAATCGCTGGGTCAGTTGGTCTTCTTCTTTTCGCAAATCGGATGTTATATCGCTGAATTCTTCTCTCGTCAATAGCCCGTCTGTCAGGTCTTTGTAGGCCGACAGACGGGTCTTTTTTGTTTTGTTTAGCTGGGCGGTCAGTCGGTCACGTTCGGCTTGCGCGGTGTTGCTGCCCTTGGCCATCTGCCGCAAGCGCTCCTGCGCATAGATGGGCAAATCAACTGAACCATCCGCCAGTGCCCGCAATTGATCGCAGATCTGCACTTCCAGCCAATCCTCCCGGATGGCGTGGCTGGTGCACAGATGCTGCCCCGGCCGGCGGCTGTAGGTGTAGCAGGTCAGGTAAAAATGCCCGCCTACCTTGTGGGCAAACAATTTGCCGCCGCAATCGGCACAGTAAACCAGCCCGGTCAGTTGATGCGGTTGCATGTTAGGGGCGGTGTAACTGCGGGTTTCCAGCAGCTTTTGCGCCTGCAAAAAATCGGCTTTGGTCACAAGCCCCTCGTGGGTTCCCTCGACCACGATCCAATCAGTGCTGTCCAGGAACCGCGCCTTATGCACCTTGTAACTCACCATCTCGCGGGTGTGCTGGGTCACCGCGCCGTAGTAAGTGGGCAGGGTCAGAATGCGCTTGATCGTGGTGGGGGTCCACTCGCCGGTAAAGCGCCGCCCGGTCATCCCTTTGGTGCGGGCCGGGCAGGGAACTTGTTCCTGCATCAGCAGATGGGCAATATAGGTGCGAGTCTCACCTGTCAAAAATAGTGCGTAGATACGCTGCACAACAGGCGCGGTGTCCGGGTCTAGCACCAAGTGATATTTGTCGGCTGGGTCCAGCTTGTACCCGTAAGGGGCTGAGCCTAGGTACTTGCCTTGGCGCTGTAAAGTGCGCTTGGCGCGCAAAACTTTGTTGCTGCAATCCCGCGCGTAGATGTCGTTCATCAGGTTTTTGAACAGGCTGGGGTCGATGCTGCCGGTGCCGGCACGGGCACTGTCGTACCCGTCATTGACCGCTATGTACCGCACACCTAGGGCAGGAAAAGTCTTTTCCTGCAAAAGGCCCACTTCAAGGTAGTTACGTCCCAGGCGGGAAAGGTCAGTAGTGGCAAAGGTGGTGATACGCTTTTCCTGCAGTGCGGCCATCAGCGCGCGGAAGCCGGGCCGCTCAAAGTCAGTGCCGGTGTGACCATCATCCAAAAATTCGGCCACGATCTGCCAGCCTTCCCGCGCTGCCCACTGGTGCAGATAGCTGCGCTGGTTGCCGATGGAGTTACTCTCGGCCTCGGTGCCGTCAGCGGAACTCAGGCGCAGGTAGATGGCAATCTTCCGGCTGGCCGCCGCGCCTTTTTTACGTACCGCCATGCTGTTACACTGCCTGCCCCGGCAGAGCCGCGGTGCGCAGCAGAGTCTTTAAAAGTGCTTCGAGCGTAGGGCCATTGGGGGTGTAAGTAAAGGTGACCTCTGCTTGCCGCCGCACCTTGCCAGAGACCTTGTTTTGCTGGACCACCTGCTCACTTTTCATGCAAACGCCCTCCTATCTCAGGTTTGTCCATTTCTATGCCCCACCCCAACAAAAAATGCCGCAGCATTTCTACTGCGGCATTTGCCTCCTGTGCGGATGTGCAGATGCGCCGGAAACCCGGCACATCGACACATCTGCACAACTTTTCAGTCAGCAAATTTGAATTACGGATCATTTTCGAGCGCTTCTGGCAGGAGATTTTGCGCTTCTCCCGGCGAACAGAAAGCCAGATCAACCACTGGGCTGCGCGGTACGGCTACAAAGATCGCGGCGAAGAGATTTTAAAGGAGGCAAAGCACGGAGCTAATGGTAGATACGCCTGCATCAACCTGACTAACACGGACACGATCGAATTTCGTGTGTTCCGCGGAACTCTGAAATACAATACAGTAATTGCCACCCTGCAGTTCGTTGCGAACCTGTGTCGGGTGGCAATTTCTTTGCCGGAATATCGCATCCAAGAGTTCAGCTGGCCGGCGCTGATTGAAGCCCTGACGCAGGATAATTGCCCGGAACTGGTGCAGTACCTAAAAGAACGGAACCTGTATGTCAATGAGCCGGTCACGGCAGAAAGAGAGGTTTAACCTATGTGTGGATTGTTTGGATTTAGTGACCTGCAGCACAGTCTGACGGAAAAACAGGCCAGCGCCCTTGCCAATTCGCTGGCCCGCGCCAGTGCAGTTCGTGGGCAGGATGCAACAGGAATTGCCTACGTACAGAGTGGAAAACTGCGTATATACAAGCGCCCGAAACCTGCCGCGCGGATGCAACTGCGGCTCCCCAAAGGCACGACCCAACTGCTGGGCCATGTGCGGATGACGACCCAGGGGAGCGAGAAGAAAAACTATAACAATCATCCGTTCCGCGGTGCATTGCCCGGCGGAGACTTTGCATTGGCCCACAACGGTGTACTGCATAACGAAACGGGCATTCGCCTGCGGTTTAACCTGCCACAGACGGCGGTGGAAACAGACAGTTTTGTTGCCGTCCAATTGCTGCAAAGTTATGGCGCGGTGACACCGCAGACCATTGCTGCTATGGCAGAACAGTTGGAGGGGACGTTCACGTTTTCGATTCTGACTTCCGGAAATGATCTGTACCTTGTGCGGGGCAATAACCCGCTGTCAGTGTGGTATTACCCGGCCACGGGGGTGCATCTCTACGCAAGTACGCCGGAAATTTTGGCGGCGGCAGTGATTCCGCTGCCATATTTGCGGGGAAAAGTACATCAGACCGTTAAGGTGGCTGAGGGTGAGATACTTTGCATAACGGCGGAAGGGAAAATGCATCGCAACCATTTTTCAACGGAACGAATCGATTATAGGCGTTTCTGGCAGTCGCTTTGCTGGCCGTATAAGAAGGACACCCAGAAGCAACGGAGAGATTTGACCGTGACGGCCCATAACATGGGCTTCGACTCGGCGGATGTGGATTGGCTGTCGGATTGTGGTTACGGCGAGGAAGAAATCGAGGCAGCTCTGAACGACAGTGATGCGTTCCGCGCATTGCTGTCCGATGCCTGTTACGAGATGTTATATTGCTGAGGTGTGCTTATGAAAGAAGAAAAAATCCGTGTTCTGGCGTTACTGCCGACTGAGTACGCCAAGATGGTTACAATCGATAACACACTGGAAGCCATGCAGCAATTTGTCGGTGGCCTGATCGAGTGCCTGCCCATGGATGACCCGGAGGCAGATATTGTTCTGGTATGCAACGATGAGGGAAAATTGCTACAGCTGCCGCCAAACCGTTGGCTTTGGGGCGGCCAAGACCTGCTGGTCGGCCCGGCTTTTATCGCCGCAGGGGACGAGGAGGGCAACCTGTGTTCTTTATCCGATGCCATGTTAGAAAAATACACAAACCTGTTTAAGGAACCCATGTTCCTGGCCTGGTAACCCAAAGAGGGGACAGCATTAAGCTGCACCCCTCTTTTTTGCTATAAAATTGTGCGTTTTTGCACCACAACATTAGCCATTACTTGTCAGTATGGCAAAATATTGTTTGCAACGTCCCCGAGACCCTGTTTACAATTGAAATAATTTGTCGAATATGGTAGAATTACTGTATATATAATCGAAAAGTGTAGAAATAATTAGAGAGCTGTCGATAGAGCGGACCAGGCATAGTACTACATATAGAAAACGTATATACACAATGATTCTAAAATGAATACGGAAATGACAAGGCGAGGGGGAAGGCGATTGGAGTCTTCGGGAGGATAAGGAGTTATGAAAAAAGACTATAAAATTGCGGTTGCCGGCACTGGGGCTAGAGATATAATACGCGGCTGTCATAATAGGGACAAGGGTACGGCAGAGA
>OLNY01001419.1_pt1 | contig 19144 bp, 15 predicted proteins | sample 1671981 | NCBI WGS metagenome assembly OLNY01 (sample SAMEA3136632, study PRJEB25190) | human gut metagenome | biome: human gut; feature: human-associated habitat; material: faeces | place: Austria | collected 2013
AAAGATGTATTTTCCAGAGATATATCCCGGGGGAATGAAGTGACAGAGAAGGCTTACCGGGCTTTGAATGGAGAATACAAGCTTTACACAGGCGATATAGGTGATAACATTACCTCCGTTATGATGATCCCGGCGGGAATCATTATCTCCATATTCCTGATCTATGAAATATTTGGTAAGAGCAAAGAGAAGGAACAAGAGGAACAATAGGTCAACCAGATAGAATGATAGATGAGGAGGGATAAATATGGGATTGTCAGAGGCGATGCTGTTTGCGTTTGCAGCTACCATAATCTGTGCGTTTGCCATTGCTGAGAAAATCATTGACATAGACTTTGAACAGTTTATGCCAAAGAATTTGAAAAAAGCAAAAATGAAAAGAATTCTTGCAAAGCGTGAAACACCGTTGCAAGGGGCAAGGCTTCAGAAGGACATCAAGGATTCCTTTGAAAATGTATTACTTCCACTTGGAAAAGCAGATAAGGGTTGTCTTCCAAAGAGAATGGATCTTACATTTCGCAGAAAGATGGTTCATCAGGTGGAACTGCTGGGAAAGCGTAAGCTTTGCCGAGATATCCAGGTGACGGACGTTGTACCACTTCCAAAAAATAATTTCAAAAGATGGAATGATGACGGACGGGAGTGGAGGGAGTCTATCCTGCAATGTAGTTCTTTGGAACGTCTTATTTCTCCTCAATCTGGTAAGACAGTGCATCAGATCTATCGGAAAAACAGTTACCTTCGGATTCTTCAGTCAAGGCATATCCGTCATTCTGACCGTCAGGGTAAGAACAAGGAATTTTATTCCGATAAAGGGACGATCATCTGTCCATCCTGTGGAGCTGAGGTGGAACTGAGCAGTCAGCAAGTTATCTGTCCATATTGTGGCGGTGTGATACAAAGTGAATTCTACGACTGGCAGACAGAGGTATTCGAAATTTATGAGAAAATGGGTGCGAACATGCAATACGGACTATTATTGCTTGCTTACTCGGGCATCATGTTCCTGTGTCTGACCTTGTGCCTTTACCTGATCAAAGACACGGATATTTCTCTTACCATAGGTGTAATTGCTACACTGCTTATACTTCTGGGAATTGCGAAAATTTTTCAATCCAAGGAAGAGAAACAGGAAAAGCTGCCGAAGGAGATCGTCAGATACTCGGAAAATTATCTGAGATCCTGCATCAATGATGCACTTTATAAGGATGTAAACAAGCCGGATCTGATGGATTATGGAATCGGATCGATCATACTTAAAAATGTTGTAAATACAGACAAAACAACAGAAATCACTGCTACGGCATATGGAAGTGAAACCTACCTGCCTGAGAGTGGAAAACCGTATACAAAGAAAACAAAAACGACACTCGTTTTGCAGAGGGCGAGATATCCAGAAAGAAGAAAGACGGACGGAGCATTTTTCAAGGAAAAAGATTGCCCATCCTGTGGAGCCAATTTCATACCGGATGAACACAATTGTTGTTCCTTCTGTGGTTACAGCTTCCAGGTAGACAATGCCAAATGGGTCGTAAAAGCAACAGGAGAATCATAAACAAGAAAAGAAAATGTCCGGAAATCCGGTATTGGCTGAAAGGAGGATGAATTATGCAAACAAATGTGCAATCTATGGCGACCGTACAGAGTGGATCCGGAGAGCGGACGAAGCACTTGCGGAATTTGATCGACAGGCGCATTAAGAGAGGAGGATTTTTATGGCAGGCTTGCAGGAATATAAATGTCCCTGCTGTGGCGGTGCGATAGCCTTTGACAGTACGATCCAGAAGATGAAGTGTCCGTATTGCGACACAGAGTTCGAAATGGACGCATTGAAGGGATATGATGCCGAACTGCAGGACGAAGAAACAGACAGCATGGAATGGGAAACCGCAGCAGGCGGTGAATGGGGAGAAGGAGAAACGGATGGTCTGCGTACTTATGTGTGTAAATCCTGTGGAGGAGAAATTGTAGGTGACGCAAATACAGCGGCAACATCCTGCCCATTCTGTGATAATCCAATCGTTATGATGGGACAATTCTCCGGCTCCCTGAAACCGGATCTGGTCATTCCGTTTAAACTGGATAAAAAAGCAGCAAAAGAAGGGCTCATGAAGCATCTTACAGGAAAACGTCTTCTGCCGAAGATTTTTAAGGATCAGAACCATATTGACGAGATCAAAGGAGTCTATGTACCGTTCTGGCTATTTGATACCGATGTAGACGCTAAGGTCCGTTATAAGGCAACCAAGATCCGTACTTGGAGTGACAGTGATTACAATTATACCCAGACCAGTTATTATATGGTGCACAGAGGCGGAAGTGTTGGATTTGAATACGTTCCGGTAGACGGTTCTACAAAAATGGCGGATGATCTGATGGAATCCATCGAACCGTTTAACTGTGGGGAGGCTGTGGATTTCCAGACGGCTTATCTTGCCGGTTACCTGGCAGATAAGTATGATGTGACTGCAGAAGAAAGCATTGACCGGGCGAATGAGCGTGTGAAAAAATCTACGGAGCAGGCATTTGCCGAAACAGTCATTGGTTACGATACTGTAGTAGCTGAAAATACCAGTGTACAGTTCCATGGCGGAAAAGCCAAGTATGCTTTATATCCGGTGTGGCTTTTAAATACCACATGGAATGGTAACAAATATACATTTGCAATGAACGGACAGACCGGAAAATTCGTCGGCGACCTGCCGGTAGATAAGGCGGCAGCAACCCGTTGGACACTGGTACTGGCAGGTGCGTTCACTGCATTAACATACGGTGCAGCAACACTTCTGCACTTTCTCGGACTGTTTTAGGGGGTGACGGAATGAAAAAGAAAATAATATCACTTCTGCTTGTTCTGGCCCTTTGCCTGGGGATGACGTTTTCGGTTTCAGCCGAAGATGCAGAAGGATTTGCAAATGATTATTGTCGTGTGCAGGACATGGCGGGACTTATGACGGATAGTGAGGAAGCAAAATTAAATGACATACTTGATGAACTGAGTATCCGACAGAAAATGGATGTTGTCGTTGTGACAACAAATACGCTGGATGAAAAAACGGTGCAAGAATACGCCGATGATATTTATGATTACGGAAACTTCGGATATGGACAGGATAAGGATGGAATCCTTCTTCTCATTAGTCTGGGAGAAGAGAATGACTGTTATATTTCAACCTGTGGTTACGGAATCACAGCTTTTACCGATGCAGGGATCAAATACATTTCAAAAGAAATGACGAGTGATCTGAAGGATGAAAATTATTTTTCGGCATTTCAGACTTTTTCAGAGCTGTGTGACGAATTCATTACACAGGCAAGAAACGGAAAGCCGTATGACAGGAAAAGTCTTCCAAAGGAGCCATTATCCCCAATCTGGATTTTGATCTCCCTTGGGGTAGGAGTTGTTCTGTCACTTATCATTGTCGGCAGGATGAAGGCACAGCTTAAAACAGTGCGTTTCCAGTCAGCGGCAGGCAGCTATGTAAAAGACGATAGTCTGGATATTACAGAAAGCAGAGATATGTTCCTTTATGAAACGACTTCGAAAACGGCGAAAGAAAAGAAGAGCTCTTCCGGCGGCAGCAGTACACATACTTCTTCATCAGGAAGAACCCACGGTGGCGGAGGCAGCAAATTCTAGGGAAAATACCTCCTGTCATTTGTTTTAGATTGGATTTTTGCGTTGACGGTAAGTTGGAAAATGTGCTATACTGTATCACATAATGAGCAAAGAAGGAGGATATTACAATGAAACACATTAAAACATTGAATACACAGACTCTGAACAATACAGTAAAGAAGGGCGGATGCGGAGAATGCCAGACATCCTGTCAGTCAGCATGCAAGACTTCTTGTACAGTAGGAAATCAGACTTGCGAACACAGCAAATAAGAGATAGTTGTAAGTGTAGTGAATAAGTATGACAAGCAGGCAGCGGCTTTAAAGCCGCTGTCATTTGACGTATGAGGAAAAATTTGAAAAATAAGGATAGAAAGGGGTACCGGTTGTGATTCATCAGTACCAGAACAATGGATATAATATTGTACTTGATGTCAACAGCGGATGCGTTCATGTAGTGGACGAGCCGGGGTACGAAGTTATTGCATGTCTGAACCGTATGAACGAGAATCAGACAGTGCAGACGCTGAAAGAAGAAAGTACATGGAACCAGCTGAAAGATGAGCTGGAAGGGAAATATTCCGAAGAAGAACTCAGAGATATATTGGATGATGTGACAGAGTTGACTGCAAACGGACAGCTTTTTGTTGTTGATACATATGAACCTTTTATCGGGGAGGTTATCAAGCGTAAGACGGTTGTGAAGGCACTCTGCCTGCATATCGCACACGACTGCAATCTTGCCTGCAAATACTGTTTTGCAGAAGAAGGAGAGTATCACGGAAGAAGAGCGCTTATGACTTATGAAGTTGGTAAGAAAGCCCTGGATTTCCTGATCGCCAATTCCGGAACAAGAAGAAATCTGGAAGTTGATTTCTTTGGCGGGGAGCCGCTGATGAACTGGCAGGTTGTCAAAGACCTGGTGGCATACGGAAGAGAGCAGGAAAAGCTTCATGACAAGCACTTCCGTTTTACTGTAACTACGAATGGTGTACTTCTGAATGATGATATCCAGGAGTTTATCAATAAAGAAATGGACAATGTAGTCATCAGTCTTGACGGACGTAAAGAAGTCAATGACAGAATGCGTCCGTTCAGAAATGGAAAGGGAAGCTATGATCTGATCGTACCGAAGTTCCAGAAGCTTGCTGATTCACGTAATCAGGAGCGCTACTATATCCGCGGAACATTTACCAGAAACAATCTGGATTTTTCAGAGGATGTAAAGCATTTTGCAGAGCTTGGCTTCAAGCAGATGTCGATCGAACCGGTTGTCGGGGATGAATCTGATCCGTATGCAATCCGTGAAGAAGATCTTCCGCAGATCTTTGATGAGTATGACAAGCTTGCAAGATATATCATTGAGAAAGACAAAAAGGGAGAAGGATTCAATTTCTTCCACTTTATGATCGACCTGGAAGGAGGACCTTGTCTGTACAAACGTCTGTCCGGATGTGGTTCGGGAACAGAATACCTTGCTGTTACACCATGGGGAGATTTCTATCCGTGTCATCAGTTTGTAGGTGATGAAAATTTCCTGATGGGAAATGTAAACGAAGGAATTACAAGACCGGAGATCGCAGATGAGTTCCGTTGCTGCAATGTATATACCAAAGAAAAATGCAAGAAATGTTTTGCAAGATTCTACTGCAGTGGCGGGTGTATGGCAAACGCATACAAGTATGCAGACGGATTAAATGATTCTTATGATCTGGGCTGTGAGATGGAACGTAAGCGCGTAGAATGCGCGATTATGATAAAGGCTGCAATGGCAGACGAAAACTAAGAAAGGGACTTGGACATGAAGAAGAGTAAAGGAATAGTAAGCCTTGTTCTGATTGCTGCACTTTTAGGACTTCTTGGATTTACCTGCTGGCAGGGATTTGGTTCCTCCCACACAGGTTCTGCAAGAAATATCAATCTTGGTCTTGACCTTGCCGGTGGTGTCAGCATTACCTATCAGGCGAAAGACAAGAATCCTTCAGCAGAAGATATGAAGGATACGATCTACAAGTTACAGAAGCGTGTAGAGCAGTACAGTACAGAAGCAAGTGTATATCAGGAAGGGGACGACCGGATCAACATCGAGATCCCAGGTGTATCCGATGCCAATAAAGTTCTGGAAGAACTCGGCAAACCAGGATCACTGGTATTTCAGGATGCAGATGGCAACACCGTTCTTGAAGGAACAGATGTTAAAAATGCAGAGGCCCAGACGCAGGAAAACTCTACGACTAAGAATAAAGAATATGTAGTTGCCCTGCAGCTTACCAAAGAAGGAACAACCAAATTTGCAGAAGCAACAGCAGCAAATGTAGGAAAACAGATTTCCATTATTTATGATGGACAGACAATCAGTTCACCAAGAGTTAATCAGGCGATCGAAGGCGGAGAAGCCGTTATCACAGGGATGTCAAGCTATGAAGAAGCAGACAATCTTGCAGCTACCATCCGAATCGGTGGACTTTCTCTGGAACTGGAAGAACTTCGCTCTAATGTAGTAGCTGCACAGCTCGGAGAAGAAGCAATCAGCACAAGCTTAATGGCTGGTGCCATCGGACTTGCCATCATCTTCGTATTTATGTGCTTCGTATATCTGCTTCCGGGACTTGCAGCAGGTCTTGCACTTCTGATCTATACAGGACTGATCCTGGTGCTTTTAAATGCATTCAATATCACGCTTACCCTTCCGGGTATTGCAGGTATTATTCTTGGAATCGGTATGGCGGTGGATGCCAACGTTATCATTTTCGCCCGTGTGCGTGAAGAAGTGACAACAGGTATCAGTGTTAAGACTTCCCTGAAGAATGGTTTCCACAAAGCAATGTCTGCGATCGTTGACGGTAACGTAACAACTCTGATCGCTGCAGCTATTCTCTGGTTCAAGGGTTCAGGTTCTGTAAAAGGATTTGCACAGACACTGGCACTTGGTATTGTTGTGTCAATGTTTACGGCACTTGTTATTACCAGGATCATCATTTTCTCTCTGTATGCGATTGGTCTTCGTGATGTGAAATTTTATGCGAAGAAATTCAAAAAAGAAAGAAAAGTTATCGACTTTCTCGGAAAGAAAGCCATTTTCTTTGCAATATCAATTGCTGTGATCGCAGCAGGTTTTGTAACAATGGGAGTCCAGTCGGGAAAAGGTGAAGGTGCGCTGAACTACAGCCTGGAATTCAAGGGCGGTACGGCTACAACCGTAACATTTGATAAGGATTACTCGATCAAAGAGATTGATTCAAAGATCGTTCCGGTTGTAGAAGATGTGACTGGAGATCACAATGTACAGGCACAGAAAGTAAAAGACAGCAATCAGATCATCATCAAGACACAGACGCTGAATCTTGACGAAAGAGAAGCACTTAACAATGCGCTTGCTGATAAATTTGGTGTAGACACATCGACAATTACAGCAGAAAATATCAGTTCTACGGTAAGCTCCGAGATGAGACAGGATGCGATCATTGCAGTTATCATTTCAGCGATCTGTATGCTGATCTATATCTGGTTCCGGTTCAAAGATGTACGTTTCGCATCAAGTGCGGTTCTTGCTCTTTTACACGATTTGTTATTTGTGCTTACATTCTATGCACTTGCAAGAACATCTGTCGGTAATACATTTATCGCATGTATGCTGACAATCCTTGGATATTCTATCAATGCGACGATCGTTATTTTCGACCGTATCCGTGAAGAGCTTCGGGTCATGAAGAGAAACGATGATCTGAAAGCGCTTGTAAACAGAAGTATCACTTATACACTGACAAGAAGTATTTACACAACATTTACTACATTTGTCATGGTAGCGGTTCTTTATATCATGGGTGTAAGCTCTATTAAAGAATTTGCAGCACCTCTTATGGTTGGTATTGCAGGTGGCGGATATTCATCTGTATGTATCACCGGTGCATTATGGTATGTAATGAAAACAAAAATCGGCGGCAAAAAAGCAGCGAAAAAGAAATAACTGACAGAAAATGAGGTGTCGGAGGAGAATCCTCCGGCATCTTTGTATTATCTGACTATCAAAGAAAGGAAAAGAGAAAATGGAGAACTGGGTACTTCTGAGAAAAGGAGCGGATTTTCAGCATATCAGTGAGAAATTCCATATCAGTCCGCGAGTGGCTTCCCTGATAAGAAACCGGGATGTGATCGGGGATGATGCGATCGAGAAATATTTAAACGGTACGATCGCCGATCTGTACGATGGAATGCTGATGAAGGATATGGACAAGGCAGTAGCGGTTCTTGGAGAAAAGATAAAAGAAAATGCAAAAATCAGGATCATCGGAGACTATGATATTGATGGAATCCAGTCGACCTATATTCTTCTGGAGGGATTCCGGATGCTCGGAGCTGATGTGGACAGTGACATTCCGGATCGTATGAAGGACGGGTATGGTCTGAACCGGAACCTGATCGACCGGGCGCTGGAGGCCGACGTGGATACGATCGTTACCTGTGATAACGGGATTGCGGCGGCAGAGGAGATCGCCTATGCAAAAAGTATGGGAATGACGATTGTGGTGACGGATCATCATGAGGTCCCGTATACGGAAATTGGTGCGGGACGAAGATATATTCTGCCGGAGGCAGATGCGGTTGTGGATCCGAAGCAGGAGGACTGTACTTATCCGTTCAAAGGGCTGTGCGGGGCTGCGGTTGCTTACAAGCTGGTGGAGGCTCTGATGGAAGCCATGGGAAAAGATGCGGAAGATGCAGATTATCTGATGGAAAATGTGGCAATCGCAACGATCGGTGATGTTATGGATCTGGTGGACGAAAACCGTATTTTCGTTAAACAGGGACTGGATATGCTGAAACGGACGGAGAATCTGGGACTGAAGGCGCTGATGGGATGTACTGGTGTGAATGTAGATAAGCTGTCTCCGTATCACATTGGATTTGTGATCGGTCCGTGTATGAATGCCAGTGGAAGACTGGATACAGCAAAGCGTGCCCTGGAGCTTCTGGAGGCAAAGAAAGTGGCGGAGGCGGATCTGCTGGCAGGTGATCTGAAAGCACTCAATGACAGCCGGAAGGATATGACGGCGCAGGCGGTAGAAGAGGCGTTTATCCAGGTGGAGAACAGTGAACTTAAGGATGCAGACGTGCTGGTGGTCTACCTGCCGGAATGTCATGAAAGCCTTGCCGGGATCGTGGCAGGAAGGATCCGGGAAAAATATTACCGTCCGGTCTTTGTGCTGACGAAGGGCGCGGAAGGTTTAAAGGGCTCAGGAAGATCGATCGAGACCTGGCACATGTATGAAGGACTGAACCGGGTAAAGCATCTGTTGTCAAAATTTGGCGGGCATAAGATGGCGGCAGGTCTCTCCATGCCGGAGGAGAATCTGGAACAGTTCCGTAAGGAGATTAACGAAAAATCCGGGATCACACCAGAGGATCTGAATGAAAAGATTGCCATAGATATGCAGCTCCCGTTTGAATGTGTCAATGAAAAATTTATCGGAGAGCTTGCGGTTCTGGAACCATTTGGCAAAGGAAATGCACGTCCGGTCTTTGCAGAAAGACAGGTACAGGTGGAAAGTGCGAGAATCCTTGGCAAGAATAAAAATGTGCTGAAGTTGCAGGTGAAGGATCTTCACGGTACAAGGATGGATGCCATGTATTTTGGAGATGTGAATACCTTTGTGGAATATGTGCGTGAAAAATTTGGAGATATTGCCTGTGAGTGTCTGCTGCGCGGACATGGGCATGGAATTGTTATGGCATTTACCTATTATCCTGATATCAATGAGTATCAGGGAGTCCGTACGCCACAGATTGTGATCCAAAATTATAAATAATTTGAAAAACAGCAATTTTATGCTATACTAATAGATATTGCATATATTTGTAGGTAAGGTGGAGAAGAAAGATGAAAAAACTTGAAGAATATGTTGTCAGCATTCCGGATTATCCGGAAAAAGGAATTATTTTCAGAGATGTAACCAGCATTCTTGAAGATCCGGAAGGGCTTCAGCTTTCCATTCGGGAACTGCAGGATAAGCTTGAAGACATGGATTTCAACATCGTGATCGGACCGGAGTCCAGAGGATTTATTTTTGGAATGCCGATTGCATATAATCTGCAAAAAGCATTTGTGCCGATTCGTAAAAAAGGAAAGCTTCCTTGCGAGACAGCATCGATCAAGTATGATTTGGAATATGGAAGTGCAGAGATCGAGATCCACAAGCGTTCGATCAAACCGGGAGACAAGGTTGTGATCGTAGATGACCTGATGGCAACAGGCGGTACGGCAGAAGCAATGATCAAACTGATCGAAGGACTTGGCGGTGAGGTTGTAGAAGTTCTCTGCCTGATCGAACTGATGGGATTAAAAGGACGGGAAAAACTGAAAGGATACAAAGTAGATTCCGTAATCCAGTATCCGGGAAACTAATGAGAAAGAAGGGAAGGCTATGGCAGACGATATCGGAATCCAGCAGGAGATGCTGATCGAACCAACACATAAAAAACTGGAGATCGTAGATGGTCATGCGGTAAAGGATGTGGAAGATTATCAGAATCCGGAACTGCTCTATAAAAGTCTGATCGAGCGAGTCAGAAAGTACCATCCTTCGGCGGACGTCTCTATGATCGAAAAAGCATATCACATTGCAAGAGATGCGCACAAAGGGCAGACACGGAAATCCGGAGAAGAGTATATTATCCATCCTTTGTGGGTAGGAATCATTCTGGCACAACTGGAGATGGACAAAGAGACGATCGTTGCCGGCATCCTTCATGATGTGGTAGAAGACACGGTGATGACGGACGAAGAAATCCGTCAGGAATTCGGAGATGAGGTGGCTCTTCTGGTAGACGGTGTCACAAAGCTGGGACAGCTTTCCTATTCAGCGGATAAGCTGGAGGTCCAGGCTGAGAATCTTCGTAAGATGTTCCTTGCGATGGCAAAAGATATCCGTGTTATCATCATCAAGCTTGCCGACCGTCTGCACAATATGCGTACCCTGCAGTATATGCGACCGGAGAAGCAGTTGGAAAAAGCAAAAGAAACCATGGATATCTATGCTCCGATCGCACAACGGCTTGGTATTTCCAAGATCAAGACAGAGCTTGATGATCTGGCACTCAAATATTCCCAGCCGGAGGTTTTTAACGATCTGGTAAAGCAGATCAATGCAAGAAAAACGGAAAGGGAAGAATTTGTCCAGCAGATCGTGGATGAGGTTTCCACGCATATGAAGAATGCGAACATTGATGCAGAAGTGAACGGACGTGTGAAGCATTTCTTCAGCATTTATAAGAAGATGGTGAACCAGGATAAGACGGTGGATCAGATCTATGATCTGTTTGCAGTACGTATTATCGTAGATTCTGTAAAAGACTGTTATGCGGCGCTTGGAGTTATCCATGAGATGTATACACCGGTACCGGGACGTTTTAAAGATTATATCGCAATGCCGAAGGCAAATATGTACCAGTCTCTGCATACGACTCTGATGAGTTCGATCGGTCAGCCGTTTGAGATCCAGATCCGTACAAAAGAGATGCATAAAACTGCTGAATACGGTATTGCGGCACACTGGAAATATAAAGAGTCTGAAGATGGAAAGAAGAGCGTTGAAGCGAAGGAAGAAGAGAAACTGAGCTGGCTTCGTCAGATCCTGGAATGGCAGCGAGACATGTCAGATAACCGGGAATTTCTGAATCTTCTGAAAGGAGACCTGGATCTATTTGCAGAGGATGTATACTGCTTTACACCGAACGGAGATGTCAAGAACCTGCCGAACGGTTCTACGCCGGTTGACTTTGCTTATGCGATCCATACTGCGGTTGGCAACAAGATGGTAGGTGCCAGAGTCAATGGCAAGCTGGTCAATATTGATTACAAGATCCAGAACGGGGACCGAATCGAGATCCTGACTTCGCAGAACTCCAAAGGACCGAGCCGTGACTGGCTGAGTATCGTCAAGAGTACCCAGGCGAAGAACAAGATCAACCAGTGGTTTAAGAAAGAATTCAAAGAAGAAAATATTGTACGTGGTAAGGAAATGCTCGCCACGTACTGTAAGGCAAAAGGATTTGTACTCTCGGATCTGATGAAACTGAAATATATGCAGATCGTGCAGGAAAAGTACGGTTTTAAGGACTGGGATTCGATCCTTGCAGCACTTGGACATGGCGGATTGAAGGAAGGGCAGATCGTCAACCGTCTTGCAGAAGAATACAGTAAGGATCACCGAAAAGAACTGACCGACGAAAGTGTTCTGGAAAAGGTTGCGGAAGCGGCAAAGAACAAGGTGCATATCACCAGATCCAAGAGTGGTATCGTGGTCAAGGGAATCGACGATATGGCAGTGCGTTTTTCCAGATGCTGCAATCCGGTGCCGGGAGATGAGATCGTTGGCTTTATCACCCGCGGACGCGGAATGTCGATCCACCGGACGGACTGTGTCAATATCATTCATCTGTCAGAAGCGGAAAGAGCGCGTCTGATTCCGGCAGAATGGGAAAAACCGGAGGAAGGTACAGATACCGGAAGCTATCTGGCTGAGATCAAGATGTATGCAAATGACAGGCAGGGACTTCTGATGGATATGTCTAAGGTGTTCACGGAGATGAATATTGATGTGAAGTCTATGAATGTAAGAACCAGCAAACAGGGAACAGCAACAATCGAAGCCGGATTTATTGTCCGGGGAAGAGAGGAGCTTGGAAAAGTGATTGGAAAGCTCCGGCAGATCGTCGGCGTGCTGGATATAGAACGAGCAGTGGGGTAAAAAGAAATGAAAATCGAAAAATTTGTAACAGGAATTATCAGTACCAATTGTTACATTGTTACTAATGAAGAAACAAAAGAGACCGTGATCGTTGATCCGGCAAACCTGTCAAAAGCGATGATCGGTTATATCGAAGAGGAAGAGCTTGTAATTAAGGCAATTCTTCTGACTCATGCGCATTTTGATCATATCATGGGAATCGATAAAGTGATCGACCGGTATGGAGAAATGCCGGTTTACGTAGAAGAATCTGATCTGGAGCTTCTTCACACACCGTCTATGAATGAGTCAACGGTATATACAAATGGCTATAGCTACCCGGGTGGAGACGTGATCCATGATGGAGATGTGCTTCATCTGATCGGAGAAGATTTCCGGGTGATCCATACACCGGGACATACCCAGGGCGGCGTATCCTACTATGTAGAAAAAGAGGGAGTACTTTTCAGTGGAGATACATTGTTCTGTTGTTCAGTCGGAAGAAGTGATTTTGCAACCAGCAGCACTTCTGCACTGATTCGTTCGATCAAGGAAAAGTTGTTCCTGCTTCCGGATGAAACAAAGGTATTCCCGGGACATATGGGCGCAACAACGATTGGCAACGAAAAAGTGAACAACCCGTATGTATAGAGGAGCAGAGAAATGATTCGGATCAGCTGTAAGAATGAACGTTTCACCTACGACATGTATCATATCGTAAAGTCATTTCTTCCTGATGCCGAGATCAGCCAGAAGGTAGATCCAGAACAGGAACTTCTGATCGAAATGACCGCAGAAGAGGAACCAGATCTGGAAGAGCAGGCATGTGATAAAAAGGTCCGGTGGACCTTTTTTCATTGCAGGGAGGCTGAAATCGCAGACATCAGCGAAAAAAGAGAACAAAAGCGTTATATCAATAAAAAATTATATCAGACCCTGGTCAAAAAGACCGGAGAAGAACATGCATGGGGGAATATGACAGGTGTCCGCCCCACAAAGATGATCATGGAAAGACTGGAAGAAGGTTCTTCTGAGGAAGAAATCATCCGGTATATGCATGATACCTATGTGGTAAGCGAGAAAAAAGCAATGCTAGGTATCGAGATTGCAAAGCGGGAAAAAGCCCAGCTTGACAAGCTGGATTATGAAAATGGATACAGTCTTTATATCGGAATTCCGTTCTGCCCGACAACCTGCAGTTACTGCTCCTTTACTTCTTATCCGGTTGCAAAATGGCAGGACCGGATGGATGAATATGTAGATGCACTTTTAAAAGAGCTTGCATTTATTGCAGAGGTTTCAAAAGAAAAGCATCTTAATGCGATTTATATGGGAGGCGGTACGCCGACAACCCTGAGTGCACAGCAGATGGATCGGGTTTTGAGTTTCCTGGAAGAACATTTTTCCTTTGAACATCTGAAAGAATATACGATCGAAGCCGGAAGACCGGACAGTATTACTGAGGACAAGCTGCGAGTGATCCGAAAGCATGGAGTTGGCAGAATTTCCATCAATCCACAGACCATGCAGCAGAAGACACTGGATGTGATCGGAAGACGTCACACAGTGGAGGATGTAGTCCGCATTTTCCATCTGGCAAGAGAACTGGGATTCGACAATATCAATATGGATCTGATCGCAGGTCTTCCGGGAGAACATCCGGAGGAGATGGAAGATACTCTTCGTCAGATCAAAGAGCTTGCACCGGACAGTTTGACGGTCCATGCACTTGCAATGAAACATGGCTCGAGACTGACACGCGAACGGGCTGCAAGCACAGAAAAACAAAATTACAAACAGATGGCAAGAGAGCTGGAAGAGATGATCGATATGGCACGTAAGGCGGCCGGTGAGATGGGACTTTATCCGTATTATCTCTACAGACAGAAGAATATTGCAGGAAATTTTGAAAATGTAGGTTACGCAAAGGTTGACAAAGCGGGAATTTACAATATACTGATTATGGAGGAAAAGCAGTCCATCGTTGCTGCCGGTGCAGGCGCATCGACTAAGGTGGTGCTTCCGTATGAGATTCCGGCGCCCGGAAGTAAAAACGGGCGGATGACGAATCTGATAAGAATAGAAAATGTCAGAGATGTGGGAGAATATATTTCCCGTATCGATGAGATGATAGAGCGAAAAGGAGAATGGTTATGGCATTAAAGAAAAAACCGGTTACCGGCATGAAAGACATGCTCCCGAAAGAAATGGAAATCAGAGATTATGTGATCCAGATGATCAAGGATACCTATAAGACATTTGGATTTACTTCCATAGAGACACCGTGTGTGGAACACATTGAGAACCTGTGCAGCAAACAGGGTGGCGACAATGAAAAACTGATCTTCAAGATTCTGAAGAGAGGGGAAAAACTGAAAATTGCTGAGGCAAAAGAAGAGATCGATCTGGTAGACGGAGGACTTCGTTATGACCTGACAGTTCCACTTGCAAGATACTATGCAAATCATGCAAATGAACTGCCGTCACCGTTTAAGGCACTTCAGATTGGCAATGTATGGAGAGCAGACCGTCCACAGAGAGGACGTTTCCGTCAGTTCATGCAGTGCGATATCGATATTTTAGGTGAGCCGGGTAATCTTGCAGAGATCGAACTGATCCTTGCAACTACGACCATGCTTGGAAAGATGGATTTCCACAATTTTACGGTATGTATCAATGACCGTAATATCTTAAAGGCGATGGCTGCATTCAGTGGATTTAAGGAAGAAGATTTCGACGAAGTATTTATCATCCTTGATAAGATGGATAAGATCGGCAAAGAAGGCGTAGGCGAAGAACTGGTTGAGATGGGTTATACAAAAGAAAATGTAGATACTTATCTTGGACTCTTTGATGAGATCAACCCGGATGTTGATGGAATCCGTTTCTGCAAAGAAAAGCTGGCAGGATTCCTTGATGAGAAGACAGCTGACAGCATGGAAATGATCATTTCCAGCGTAGAAAGTGCAAAAGAGGCAGATTTCAAAGTAAAATTTGATCCGACGCTGGTACGTGGACAATCTTACTATACAGGAACCATTTTTGAAGTAACGATGGATGAATTTGGCGGCTCTGTTGCAGGTGGCGGACGTTACGATAAGATGATCGGTAAATTCACAGGGCAGGACACACCGGCATGTGGATTCTCAATCGGATTTGAGCGTATTGTCATGCTGCTTCTGGAAAATGGATATGAGATTCCTTCCAAGCGCCAGAAAAAAGCATATCTTCTTGAAAAGAATATGCACAAGGAAGGCATCCTCAAGGTACTTGAGATGGCAAAAGCTGACCGCGCAGCCGGGAAACAGGTTCTGGTGGTCAATATGAAGAAAAACAAGAAATTCCAGAAGGATCAGCTGATCGCAGAAGGATATGAAGATATCACAGACTGCTACAAAGATTCCGTTATGGATTTATAAGGAAAGAGAAACGCAGGAGGATAAATTAGAATGGCAGAGTCAATGACAGGACTGAAAAGAACACATCGGTGTGCAGAGCTTTCAGAGGCAAACATCGGTGAAAAAGTAACCATTATGGGATGGGTACAGAAGAACAGAAATAAAGGTGGACTGGTTTTTGTAGATGTACGTGACCGTTCCGGACTGATCCAGGTTGTTTTTGAAGAGGGAAGTACAGATAAAGCGCTTCTTGAGAAGGCAGCAAAGCTTAGAAGTGAGTTTGTCGTAGCAATCGTGGGAACTGTTGAAAAACGTTCCGGTGCAGTTAATGAAAATCTTGCAACAGGTGCGATTGAGATCAAACCGGAAGAACTCAGAATTTTATCTGAATCTGAGACACCTCCGTTCCCAATCGAAGAGAATTCCAAGACAAAAGAGGAAGTACGTCTGAAATACCGTTTCCTCGATCTTAGAAGACCGGACATCCAGAGAAACCTGATGATGAGAAGCCGTGTGGCTACCCTCGCACGTCAGTTCATGGCAAAAGAAGGATTCCTTGAGATCGAGACACCGTTCCTGATCAAGAGTACACCGGAAGGTGCAAGAGATTACCTGGTACCGAGCCGTATTCATCCGGGAAGCTTCTATGCACTTCCGCAGTCACCGCAGATCTTCAAACAGCTGCTGATGTGCTCCGGATATGACCGATATTTCCAGATCGTAAAATGTTTCCGTGATGAAGACCTTCGTGCAGACCGTCAGCCGGAATTTACACAGATGGATATGGAACTTTCTTTTGTAGATGTTGATGATGTCATTGATATCAATGAGAGACTGCTTGCACATCTGTTCAAAGATGTACTGGATATCGATGTACAGCTCCCGATCCAGAGAATGACCTGGCAGGAAGCAATGGACAGATTCGGTTCTGATAAACCGGATATCCGTTTCGGCATGGAGCTGGTTAATGTGACAGAGACTGTCAAAGACAGCGAATTTGTTGTATTTAAGAATGCGATTGAAGCAGGCGGAACTGTCCGTGGTATCAACGCAAAAGGCCAGGGTGGCATGGCCAGAAAGAAGATCGACAAGCTGGTTGATTTTGCAAAAGGTTATGGAGCAAAGGGACTTGCTTATATTGCAATCCATGAAGACGGAACTGTCAAATCTTCTTTCTCAAAATTCATGACGGAAGAAGAGACAGCAGCGCTGATTAAAGCGATGGCTGGAGAGAATGGAGACCTTCTTCTCTTTGCGGCAGATAAGAATAAAGTTGTATGGGATGTTCTTGGTGCACTCAGACTGGAACTGGCACGCCAGATGGAACTCCTTGATAAGAATGAATACAAATTCCTGTGGATCACAGAATTCCCGCTTCTTGAGTGGAGTGATGAACAGAACCGTTTCACAGCAATGCATCATCCGTTTACCATGCCGATGGAAGAAGACCTTCAGTACATCGACAGTGATCCGGGAAGAGTCCGTGCAAAAGCATATGACATCGTTCTGAATGGTAACGAGATCGGAGGCGGAAGTGTCCGTATCTTCAACCAGGAGATCCAGAGTAAAATGTTTGAAGTACTTGGATTCACACCGGAACAGGCACAGGAGCAGTTCGGATTCCTTCTGAATGCATTTAAATACGGTGTGCCGCCACACGCAGGACTTGCTTACGGTCTTGACCGTCTGGTTATGCTGATGGCAAAACAGGACAGCATCCGTGACGTGATCGCGTTCCCGAAGGTAAAAGATGCATCTGACCTGATGACAGAAGCACCGGAGAGAGTCGATCCGAAGCAGCTGGAAGAGCTTGGACTGGAGCTGGAAGAGCATACAGCGGACGCTGAATAAATTTTATAATTCAATTTTTAAAAATGAACATTTTTTCACATAAAACAGAATTGGCTGTCAAAGTGAAGAAATGTTCATTTTTTTTTATAGCGAAATTCTATAATAATGATAGTTGAAATAAAAGGAGGATGGGATATATGGCACATAAAATTTTAGAAGAAGCGCAGGAAATGAATGATCTACTTATAAATAAAATGGAGAAGAGATCTTCATCAAATTCCTGAGACGGATCTGGAGCTTCCAAAGACTGTGGAATATATCAGTAAACGTCTGGATGAGATGAATGTAGAATACAAGGTATTTTCTGAGGTTTCAGTGATTATCGCTCAGATCGGAAAAGGGGATAAATGTTTTCTCCTGAGAAGTGATATGGACGCGCTTCCGGTAGAAGAGGAGACGGGACTTGAATTTGCATCAAAGAATGGCTGTATGCATGGATGCGGACAAGATCTGCACGCTACGATCCTTCTTGGAGCGGCAAAAATTTTAAAGGCGCATGAAGAAGAACTGCCGGGCGTGGTCAAATTATTGTTCCAGCCAGGTGAGGAGACCTTCCGCGGAGCGAAAGCAGCAGTGGAAGCAGGAGTCCTGGAGAATCCGCATGTAGATGCTGCCTTTGCAGCGCATGTATTTGCGGCAATTCCATATGGAACGATTGGATATGGTGTGGAAGCCATGGCATCTGTATATGGCTTTAAAATCACCATTACAGGACGTGGCGGACATGGTTCTGCACCGGAGGGCTGTATTGACCCAATCAACGCTGGTGTAGAAGTTTATCATGCTCTTCAGGCACTGATTGCCAGGGAATGTCCACCATCAGCAGAGGCAGCACTTACGATTGGACAGTTTACAGCTGGTAATGCAGCAAATGTAATTCCGGAGCGCTGCGTGCTTCAGGGAACACTAAGGACATTTAATGAAGAAGTAAGGACGATGCTGATCCGGAGGATCAATGAAATTGTTCCGGCTGTTGCAGCAGCTTATCGTACTACTTGTGAAATTGAAGAACTCAGCAATGTTCCGAGTGTAACTTGCAATGAAGAACTGAATGCAGAGTATATTAAAAGTATTGAGTCTCTTGAAAATCCAGGAACAACGATTAACGGTGGATTTCATGTCATGGGATCCGAAGACTTTGCCGTGATTTCGGCAAAAATACCGGCAAGTTATTTTGTAGTCGGAGCCGGAGTGGAGGATCAGAGTAAATGGAAAGGACAGCATAATCCAAAGATTCTGTTTAATGAAAAAGCATTACCGCTTGGCGCAGCCATGTATGCGAAGATTGCAATGGACTGGCTGGCAAAATAGAAGAGTAGATCTATAAGGTTAGAATAAAAAGAAGGGATCAGGCTTTTGCAAAAAAAGTGAAAGCGGATCCCTTTTCGTGTATCTGGCACAACTCTGACAAATGGGGGCTTTTGATTTAATTAAAAGTTTAATCAGAAATTTACATGAATGAAAAAAGAGACTTATGAAAATCATAAGTCTCACAAAGAGCGACAGACGGGACTCGAACCCGCGACCTCCACCTTGGCAAGGTGGCGTACT
>OLNY01001431.1_pt1 | contig 19036 bp, 17 predicted proteins | sample 1671981 | NCBI WGS metagenome assembly OLNY01 (sample SAMEA3136632, study PRJEB25190) | human gut metagenome | biome: human gut; feature: human-associated habitat; material: faeces | place: Austria | collected 2013
CGGGAAGGAGGCCGAGCACGTGAAGGTTGCCGTCGTCGGATACGCCGGTTCGGGGAAATCCACGTTCGCCCGCAGGCTGGGCGATGCGCTCCTCCTGGGACCAGTCGTTATCCTGGAAGGTGTCCCGCTGGGGGCGGCGGACTTTGCCGCCCACTTCCAGCAGCTCGTTGGGGATCTCTTTCACAAAGCGGGAGGGCAGATTGGCCGAGGTCCGGCCGAAGAGCATCCGCTGGGCGGCGCAGGTGAGGTAGAGGCGTTCCTTCGCGCGGGTCAGGGCAACGTAGCACAGGCGGCGCTCCTCCTCCAGCTCGTCCTCCTCCCCAATGGCCCGGTAGCCGGGGAAGACGCCCTCTTCCATGCCCACGGTGAACACCACGGGGAACTCCAGGCCCTTGGCGGCGTGCATGGTCATGAGGGTCACGCAGTTGTCGTCTTCCTCCACGCTGTCCAGATCGGTGTAGAGGGCCACTTCGTCCAGGAAGCCGCCGAGAGAGGGGTCCTCTGCGTGTTCCAGATAGCCGCTGATGGACGAGGACAATTCGTGGATGTTTTCCAAGCGAGACTTGCTCTCGTTGTCTTTCTTCGCCGTGAGCATCTCGGCGTAGCCGCTCTCCTGGATCAGGGTCTCGTAGACCTCCGGCAGCTCCACTTCCTGGGTCAGGCGCTGGAGATGCTGGATGAGGTCGGTGAACTTTTGGAACTTCGGCGCAGCTTTTTTCAGCTCCGGGATCTCCGCCGCGTGGACTAGGACTTCCCAGAGGGGTTGTCCCGTCTGGGCCGCCAGGGATCGGGCGGATTCCATGGTCTTGGCCCCGATGCCGCGGGGCGGATTGTTGACCACCCGCAGCAGGCGCAGGTCGTCGCTGGGGTTGTGGATGACGCAGAGGTAAGACAGCATGTCTTTGATCTCCGCCCGCTCGAAGAAGCGGAAGCCGCCCACCACGCGGTAGGGGATGCTGTTGCTCTTGAGGGCCATTTCCACTTGGTTGGAGAGGGCGTTCATGCGGTAGAGCACCGCGCAGTCCCGCCACTGCCGTCCCTCACCATAGGCTTTCAGGAGCTGGGTGGCGACGTACATGCCCTCCTCCCGCTCGTTCCCGGCGGTGTAGAAGCGGACCTTTTCCCCCTCGCCGTGGTCGGTCCAGAGGTTCTTGCCCTTGCGCCCCCGGTTGTTGCGGATGACGGCATTGGCGGCCTCCAAGATGTTGCCGGTGGAGCGGTAGTTCTGCTCCAGGCGGATGACGCGGGCGTTTTTGTACTCGCTCTCAAAGGAAAGGATATTCTCAATGGTGGCGCCCCGGAAGCGGTAGATGGACTGGTCGTCGTCGCCCACCACGCAGATGTTTTTGCGTTCCCCGGCCAGCAGAGCGGCCAGGAGATATTGCAAGTGGTTCGTATCCTGGTACTCGTCAATGAGGACATAATGAAATTTCCGCTGGTAATACTCCCGCACCTCCGGGAACTTTTGCAGGAGCCGGACGGTATGTAAGATAATATCGTCAAAGTCCAGCGCCCCGGCGGCCCAGAGCTTTTTCTGATAGGCCAGGTAGACGTTGCCGATTTTCTGCAAACGGAAATCTCCCTGGGCCTTGGCCTGGTCCAAGAAATCCTCTGCCAGCTGCATGTCGTCCTTCGCCCGTGAAATATACCCCAGGACGGACCGGGGCGGGAAGGACTTGTCGTCCATGTTCAGCGCTTTCAGGCTCTCCTTGATGACCCGCAGGGAGTCGTCCGTGTCATAGATCGTAAAGGAGGAGGGGAAGCCCAGCTTTTCAATGTCCCGCCGTAAAATACGGACGCAGGCCGAGTGGAACGTCGCCGCCCACACGTCCTGGGCGTCGGGGCCGATGCGATCCTCTAAGCGCTGCTTCAGCTCCCCGGCCGCCTTGTTGGTAAACGTAATGGCAATGACCTGCCAGGGCGCTGCCGGTTCCAGAGCGCAGAGCAGATGGGCGCGGGCGTCCTCCTGCTCGGTGTGGTCGGTCGTGTTAGCGTAGTCGGTCAGAAAATTGAAATCTGCGTCCTCAATATAATCCGGGACCTCGCTGGAATCCGCCCCCCGGCCATAGCGGAGGAGGTTGGCGATGCGGTTGATGAGCACCGTCGTCTTTCCGCTCCCAGCCCCGGCCAGCAACAGCAGCGGCCCTTCCGTGGTCAGCACGCCTTCCAGCTGGCGGGGGTTCATCCGGCCAAACTCCGCAGCAATGATCTGCCGCCGCAGGGCGGCGAATTGGGTTTGTTTCTCTTCAGACAGCATAGTTGTGTATCTCCGTCTCTTTCGTTCTGGTTCGATGTTTTGCTCTTATTCTATCGCAAAGGGACGGGGTTGGCAACCCGTTTACCCGACCTGGATCACCTGGGGATACTCCCCTGCCTCCAGGAAGTAGGTGCGATAGCCGTCGGTGGCCAGGGCGTAGCGGCCCAGGACGCGGACCAGGCGGCGGGAGCGGAGGGCCAATTCCTGGGCCACGTCCGGGATGGTCTGGCCGGCTTTGGAGAGGTCCTCGGCCTCGCCGGGGGTCAGGAGGGTGACATGGTCCCCGTCCAAGGAGAGGTCGCTATGGGGGAAGACGGCCTCTTCGGGCTTGGCCAGGAAGTAGTCGTCCCGGATCAGGCGGATGCCGATGTCGGCCACCACCAGCTTGCCGATGCTCCACACGGCATCACCCAAGAGCATCCCGGCCTTGAGATAGCCGATGGTGACGGTGAGGTCGGACTTGACCACAGGGCCGCCCTTGCCGGTGTCGCCGTTCATGCCGCTGTTGATGTCCACACTGATGACGTAGGCTTTGCTCTGGTTGATGGCCTGGATCGCCTCGTAAAACAGGCCCCGGACCGGGCCGTTGAAGCCCGTGCCCAGCAGGCAGTCCACCAGGATGTCATAGCCGGACAGGTCCGTTTCCTTGGTAAAAACATCCGCCGGGACTCCGGCCTCGATGGCTTGGTCGTAGTAAAATGTTCCGTCCGCCGAGAACTTCTCCGAGACTCGGTAGAGCTGGCAGGGGATCCCCTTCCCGGCTAGGATGGCCGCCAGAGCATAGCCGTCGCCGCCGTTGTTGCCGCCGCCGGTCAAAATGGCCACGGTCTTGCCGGTCCAGTCGGCTGCCTGGTAAACGCCCAGAGCCGCCCGGTGCATCAGCTCCCGGCTGGGGGTGTATTCCGCGATGGTGTGGGCGTCGCTGTCCCGCATGGTCGCCACAGTGATAACGTTCTGCATCGTGATCCTTCCTTTTCTCCAATATGCCAATGTGCCGGGGAACCACCTTCCCCGCCTTCTGGGCTTATTATAGTCCAGAGCGGCGTAAATAGCAATCTTCCCCACGGAAAACGGGGAATCCCGCATTTTCCCTTGCAAACTCTACGGGTTTTTAGTATAATGTGTGCCTGTAATCTTTCGAGCTCAAACTGTGATCCGATCAAATGTAAGGAGGAAGAAACAAACATCATGTACGAATCCAACAAGAACGACAGCAGCAAGGCAAAGCTGTATTGGACCGTCGGCATCATCATTGCCGTGGCCGTGGCTGCGCTTCTGATCTGGCACACCTTCTTCTACGGGACTGAAAACGGCACCGCCGCCACCGTGGGAGACCAGGAGTTCTCCACCGTGGAAGTGACCTACTACTACAACACCGTCGCCAACAACTACATCAACCAGGCCCAGCAGTACAAAGCCTACGGGATCGACATGGGCTACGACACCGACAAGTCCCCCGCCGAGCAGACCTACAACGAGGAGGAGGGCACCACCTACGCCGACTACTTCCTGGACCAGGCCCTGACCCAGCTCCAGCGCACTGCCATCCTGTGTGAAGAGGCCAGCAAAGAGGGCTACACCCTCTCCGCCGACGGCGAGAAGGCCGTGCAGGACAACATGACCGCCCTGTACACATACAGCGTGCAGAGCGGCGCCGGCTCCGAGGAGGCCTATCTCCGCGCCATCTACGGCAGCAAGATGAGCAAGTCCCTCTTCAAGGACCTGCTGACCCAGGCCATTCTCGCTGACGAGTACGCCACCCACAAGAGCGAGACCTTCACCTACACCGACGAGCAGCTGAACAAGTATTACAACGAGAACAAGAACGACCTGGATTCTTATGAATACCGTTACTGCTACGTCAACGCCGACTTCCCGGAGCAGGAGACCGACGCCGACGGCAACACCGTGGACCTGACCGACGAGCAGAAGCAGACCGCCATGGACGGCGCCAAGGCCAAGGCCGACAGCATGCTCACCGCCGTCCAGGCCGGCACCGCCTTCAACACCGCCGCCCAGGACGTGCTGGACGAGACCTCTGCCGAGTCTTACAGCGACCCCGAATACAACCACAAGAACGACCTGGGCTCTGCCCTGACCTCCACCTACCAGTCCTGGCTGACCGACGGCAGCCGTAAGGCCGGGGACATCACCTCCATCGAAGTCGCCGACACCGGCTACTGCGTGGTCCAGTTCCTGGGCCGGAAGAAAGATGACAACAGCTATCAGACCCTGACCTACCGCAACATCGAGGTCCTGGCTGAGACCACCCCCAGCGAGGACGAGAACGGCACCGACCTGCCCACCGACGAGCAGCTGGCCGCCGCCAAGACCAAGGCCGACGACCTGCTGGATCAGTGGAAGAACGGCGACGCCACCGCTGATTCCTTCGGTGAACTGGCCAAGACCAACAGCGCCGATGAGACCAACAAGGACAACGGCGGCCTGAACGAGGACGCCAACCGCTCCAGCCTGGACGCCAACCTGACCGACTGGCTCTTCGCCGAAGGCCGCCAGCCCGGCGACGCCGCCGTCGTCGAGGCCTCCGACAGCTCCGGCAACGTCATCGGCTATCAGATCCTGTACGTCGAGTCCCTGGGCGAGATCCAGTGGAAGTATCAGGCCACCACCGCCCTGCGCTCCGATGACTATGACAAGTGGTACACCGAAGTCGAAGCCAACTACCCCGCCGAGCTGACCGACCTGGGCAAAGAGATCGCCGCCAGCTCCAGCAACCAGTAATTCCTGCAATCTCAGCATAAAGCACCCCCTCCTCTGCCAAACTACGGCGGAGGAGGGGGTTTGTTTTGCAACACCGGAAGATATGCGATTGGAAAGCCTGGGCCCCTGCCGCCCTGGCCGGGGGCGCGGCGGGGCTGGTCAACGGCTTTTTCGGGGGCGGGGGCGGGATGGTCCTGGTTCCCCTGCTGGCGGGAAAATGTGGGCTGGAACGGCGGAGCGCCTTCGCCAGCTCTGTGGCCATCATCCTGCCCTTGTGCGCCTTGTCCGCAGTCATCTACTTTGCCAGAGGGCAGCTAGAGCTTCTCACCGCTCTTCCCTATCTCCTGGGTGGCCTGCTGGGCGGGCTGGTGGGCGGGAAGCTCTTTCCCAAGGTCCCTGTCGTCTGGCTGCGGCGGGCCTTTGCGCTGGTCATTTTTTACGGGGCCTGGAAAGCCCTGACCGCATGACGGCCTGGGTCATCGCCCTGCTGGCCGGCGGGGCGACGGGCATCCTCTCGGCCTTCGGCATCGGAGGCGGGTCACTGCTGCTGATCTACCTGACCTCTTTCGCCGCCCTGGACCAGCACCAGGCCCAGGGGATCAACCTGCTCTACTTTCTCCCGGCGGCAGCCGCCGCCCTGCCGGCCCACCACAAAAACGGGCTCTTGGAGAAGAAAGCCATTCTCCCGGCGATCTTCGCCGGGCTTGCCGCCGCTGGCCTGGCCGCCTGGATCTCCACCGGGCTGGACACCCGCCTGCTGCGCAAGCTCTTCGGGCTTTTTCTGCTGTACGTTGGGATCACGCAGTTGGTGCAACGCGACGATAGGTGAGGTAGCTGTACGCCACCTCTCCCCAAACATAGGGGCCGTCTGTCTCGACGATCCGCCAGGCCGGGTCCTTGTCCAGGTCCGGGAACCAGCAGTCCACGCCGGGAAAAGCCGTGTGGATCCGGGTCACATAGGCGGTGTCGCAGGCATCCACTGCCTGGGCGTAGACCGAGCCGCCGCCCAGGATGAAGGTATCCTCCGGCGCGGCGGACAGCGCCTCCGTCAGACTGCGGAACACCTCTCCCCCCTCCACGGTAAAGGAAGGGTCGCGGGAGAGGATGAGGTTCCGCCGGTTTTTCAGCGGTCTGCCGCCGGGGAACGTCGCCAGGGTCTTCCGCCCCACCAGGACTGGGTGGCCACTGGTCAGGCGGCGGAAGCGCTTGAGGTCCGGGGCGATGTAGACCATCTGCTCCCCGTCCTTGCCGATGCCCCAGGCGGCGTCGGCTGCAACGATCAGATTCATGCGGCCAGCAGGGTCTCCAGCCGGGCGCGGATGAGCTTCATCAGCTTGGCGTTTTCGGGCATTTCCTTCAGCTCGGCGGGGTCGCACAGCACAGCCAGGTCCTCGGAGAGATAGCCCTCCTCAAACACGTCCAGGCCGGCCTGATTCAGGCAGTCAGCGTAATGGATCAGCTTGGCGTTGCCGTCCAGCTCACCCCGCTTTTTCAGGGCGCCGGCCCAGGCTGCGATGGTGGCCAGGGGGTTGGAGGAAATGGCCTCGCCCTTCTGGTAGCGGCGGTAATGGTCGGTAATGGTGCCATGGGCGGCCTCATACTCAAAGTTCCCGTCGGGGCTGACCAGCACGCTGGTCATCATGGGCAGGGAGCCGGAGGCGGCGGCGATGAGGTCGCTCATCACGTCGCCGTCGTAGTTCTTGCAGGCCCAGATCATGCCGCCGGGAGAGCGGATGACTTTCGCGGCCACGTCGTCGATGAGGGCGTAGCGATAGGTCAGGCCAGCGGCCTCGAACTTATCCTTGAACTCCTCGTCAAAGACCTTCTGGAACAAAATCTTGAAGGTCTGGTCATAGTCCTTGGAGATGGTGTCCTTGGAGGAGAACCACACGTCCTGGCCCACGTCCAGCGCATAGGCGAAGCAGCAGCGGGCGAAGGACAGGATGGAGGCATCCCGGTTGTGCATGCCCTGGATGACGCCGGGGCCCTTGAAATCAAAGATGGTCTGGCGGGAGAGCTCCTTGCCGTTCTCATCGGTGAAGATCATCTCGGCCTTGCCCGCACCGGGGACGCGGTACTCCACGGCCTTGTAAATGTCGCCGTAAGCGTGACGGGCGATGGTGATGGGCTTCTTCCAGCAGGAGACCACCGGCTTGACCTTGGAGATGAGGATCGGGGCGCGGAAAACCGTACCGTCCAGCGCCGCGCGGATGGTGGCGTTGGGGGACTTCCACATCTTCTTCAGGTGGTACTCCTCCATCCGCTGGAGGTTGGGGGTGATGGTGGCGCACTTCACGCCCACGTGGTGGACTTTGATGGCCTCGGCCGCCTGGACGGTGATCTGGTCATCGGTCTTGTCCCGGTTGGGCAGACACAGGTCATAATACTCCGTGTTCAGCTCCACGAAGGGCAGGATCAGCTCCTCCTTGATCATGGACCAGAGGATGCGGGTCATTTCATCGCCGTCGATCTCGACGATGGGGTTTTGCATTTTGATCTTTTCCATGGGTATCAGCTCCTCCGGCAGCTCAAGCCTTGTTCTGGGCGGCGTAGTGGTTCATCAGGCAGCCGGTGAGCAGCAGCTCGCGCTCCTCGCCGGTGGTGTTTTTCAGATAGAGGGTGATAGGAGTCACGCCCTTCTCGCCCACGCACAGGGCGGGGAAGGTGTCGTCGCCGGCGATCACTTTCGCCTTGACATCGGGGACATAGATGAAGTCACCGGGCACGGCGTGAAACTCGTCTCCCTCAGCCAGGGTGAAGGGCAGCATGCCCCAGTTGACGCAGTTGGAGCGATAGCGCTTGGTGGCAAACTCATAGCAGATGTTGGCGCAGCCGCCCAGCACACGCTGGCAGGAAGCGGCCTGCTCACGGGCAGAGCCGTCACCGGGCTTGTTGGCGAAGATGACGGAGCCGATCTGGAAGGAAGCGGGGTCCTTGCCCGCCAGGTCCAGCTTGTCCAGCGCGGCCTGGACTTCGGGAGTCAGGCTGCCGGACTGACGGGCGGTCTCCAGCGCCTGGGTGGCCAGGGCGCGGGGCACGTAATCGGGGTCCCGGCGGGACAGGGCGAAGGAGGCCAGCTTCATGGGGTTGGAGCGGTAAGAAGAGGTCTCGCCGGAGGGGATCAGCTCGTCGGTGGTGGTCACGGGGTCCCGCAGGACGGAGGCCACCTGCATGAGCATGTTGTCGGCCAGGGCGGGGATGGCAGGCCACTCGGCGATGTTGGGGCCGAATTTCAGCTCGGCCTCAGGCTTTGCCTTGCCGAAGCCGAAGTAAACCCGGCGGTCATAGACCTTGGTGTCGAAGCTGCGCTTGCCCTGCTTGGGCTGGACGTAGCTGACCTCGGTGGCGGGGGTGAGGACGCCGTGGTTCCGGGCGGTGGCGGCGATGGAGCGGGCGTCCATCAGGACCACGCCGGAGAGCTGGCCGTCGCCGGGCTTGGAGCCCTCGCGGTTGGGGAAGTTCCGGGTGGTGTGGCGGATGGACAGGCCGTTGTTGGCGGGCACGTCGCCGGCGCCGAAGCAGGGGCCGCAGAAGCAGGGCTTAAACAGAGCGCCAGCCTCCAGCAGGGACTGCTGCACGCCGTTCTGAATAAGCTCCAGGTTCACGGGCACAGACGGCGGATAGACGGACAGGGAGAAATACCCGCTGCCCACGTCGTGGCCGTCCAGAATGGCGGCGGCCTCGGCGATGTTGTCGTACATACCGCCGGCACACCCGGCGATGACGCCCTGATCGACCATCAGCTTGCCGTCCACCAGCTTGTCGGTGAGGGACAGGGTGACCTTGCCGCCGAACTGGTCGGCAGCCCGCTTCTCCACCTCCCGCAGGATGTCGCCGGGATCGGCCAGCAGCTCGCGGATGGTGTAGGCCTCGGAGGGGTGGAAGGGCAGCGCAGCCATGGGCTCGACCTTAGAAAGGTCGATGGTGATCATGCTGTCGTAGTAAGCGCCCTCCTGGGGATGCAGGGCCTCGTAGGTCTCAGGACGTCCGTGGATGGCCAGATACTCCTCGACAGCGCCGTCGGTCTCCCAGATGGAGGACAGGCAGGCGGTCTCGGTGGTCATGACGTCGATGCCAATCCGGTAATCCATGGGCAGGTTCTTGATGCCGGGGCCGACGAACTCCAGGACTTTATTTTTTACAAAGCCGTTCTTATAGGTCGCGCCGCACAGGGCGATGGCCACGTCGTGGGGACCCACGCCCTGGGCCGGCTCGCCGGTCAGGTAGACCATCACGACCTGGGGAGAGGCGATATCATAGGTGTTGCTCAGCAGCTGCTTGACGATCTCCGGGCCGCCCTCGCCCACGCCCATGGTACCCAGGGCACCGTAACGGGTGTGGCTGTCGGAGCCAAGGATCATGCGGCCGCAGCCGGACATCATCTCGCGGGCGTACTGGTGGATGACGGCCTGGTTGGCGGGGACGAAGTTGCCGCCATACTTCACGGCAGCAGACAGGCCGAAAACGTGGTCGTCCTCGTTGATGGTGCCGCCCACGGCGCACAGGCTATTGTGACAGTTGGTCATCACATAGGGCACGGGGAACTCTTTCAGGCCGCTGGCCTTGGCGGTCTGGATGATGCCCACGTAGGTGATGTCGTGGGAGATGAGGCTGTCAAACTTCAGGTGAAGCTGGCCCTCCTCCTTCCGCATCTCGTGGCGGCGGAAGATCTGGTAGGCCATGGTCTTCTCCCGGTCGGCAGGAGAGACCACGGGGGCGGGGACGGGGGCCCCGTTCTGCCAGCGCACGCCGGCGGACTCTAATTTGATCATAAACGTATCGACACCCTTTCTGGGAAATTTTTCTTTGGCCCATAGGCAAGAGATCAAAGCATACGGAATCTTCTGTATAATATGGGTAGTATCAGTATACCACGAAATTGGGAGGAAGCAAAGTGAAATGCCATAACTTTTGAACTTCTTGCAGAGTGTCTGAAAATGCAGGAAGGACTTCGTAGAAACCGGGAGAAATTCCAAAAGAAATGACAGTCAGGAATTTTTTCTTGCATAATGTCGGAGTTTGGAGTATAATCCCTTTATTATAGGAAAAGAAACGTCTTTTGCACCCACTGCGCCCAGGCGAAGGAAGGCCGTCCCGGCGCAAATTTCGGAGAGAGGGGAACCATACGATGCAGAATCAGAATGGAAACGGGATCCTGGAACAATATACAGGTTCCCTCAGCCAACACATCCAAACCGAATACAGTATCCCGCCCAAATATTACCGAGGTGACCTGAAGCTGGGTCTGAGAAACTCCGACGGCACCGGCGTGCCCATCGGCGTGACCCGCGTCGGCTCCGTTTTGGGCTACATGATCGAAGACGGCGTGCGGATCCCCGTCCCCGGCCAGCTGTATTACCGCGGCATTGAGCTTACGGAGATCGTCGAGGCCCACCGCCAGGCCGGGACCTTTGGCTATGAGGAGGTCGCCTACCTGCTGCTCATGGGCTATCTGCCCTCCCACAGTGAGCTGAACCGCTTCAACGAGATCATGAACCGCGCAAGAAAGCTGCCCAACGGCTTTACGGAAGACATGATCATGAAAAACCCCAGCCGGAACATCATGAACAAGCTGGCCCGCTGCGTGCTGTCGCTGTACTCCTACGACAAGCACCCCGACGACACCTCTCTGGACAACATCCTGCTCCAGTCTGTGAAGCTCATCGGGGCCTTTCCCAGCATTGTAGCCAACGCCTATTCTGTCAAGCGGCACTACTTCGAGGGCGGCTCTCTGCACATCCACTTCCCCGTGGAGGGCCTGTCCACCGCAGAAAATTTCCTGCGGATGATCCGCCCCAACACGGAGTACACGGAAGAGGAAGCCCACCTGCTGGACATGATGCTCATGGTCCACGCCGAGCACGGTGGCGGCAACAACTCCACCTTCGTCTGCCGCGCCCTTTCTTCCAGCGGCACGGATACCTACAGCGCCATCTCCGGGGCCGTTGGCTCCCTGAAAGGTCCCCTCCACGGCGGCGCCAACGCCAAGGTCATGGAGATGTTCCGTTACGTAAAGGAAAACGTCGATCCCAAAGACGACGGCTCCATCAAGGATTACTTAGCCAAGCTTCTGAACAAAGAAGCCGGGGACAAGTCCGGCAAGATCTACGGCCTGGGCCACGCGGTCTACACCGTGTCCGATCCCCGTGCCGTCCTGCTGAAAAAATACGCCCAGCACATGGCCGAGATCAAGGGCTATGCGGAGGACTTCCAGCTGCTGCAAAAGATCGAGGAGCTGGGCATCCCCATGATCCTGGAGAAAACGAAATCCGACACCCCCATGTGCGCCAACGTGGACATGTACTCCGGTCTGGTCTACACCATGCTGGGCATCCCAGAGGACGTGTTCACGCCGCTCTTCGCCTCCGCCCGTATCGCCGGCTGGTGCGCCAACCGCATCGAGGAGGTCGTCACCTGCCACCGCATCATGCGTCCGGCTTACCGGGCCGTGGTCAAGCGCGTTCACTATGCCCCCATCGAGGAGCGGACGGCCCGCCTGGACTTCAACCCCCGCACCCCCGACGATGACACCGACCAATGATCTTTCTTTCATCGAACCAAAACGATGTTCCGAAAGGGCGCGGACCGGCACACAGTCCGCGCCTTTTCCCCTACCGTACTGGATCCGGCACAATAATTTCTTAAGAAATTTTTCACAACCTGTTCATGGAACCCGCGTCCTCTCCCGCTATACTGGAAGGACACACACAATCAAGGAGGAACCACACAATGAAACGGAAGTATCTGTCTCTGGGCCTGGCCCTGGTCATGGCCCTGACGCTATGCGCCTGCGGCGGCGGCGCTGTCAACGGCACCAGCACCGGCAAGGAAGACGGCAAGCTGGCCAGCGGCACCTGGCAGCAGCAGGAAACGGGCGACACCGACCTGCTCAGTTACAGCGCCCAGGACCTGACCGGCCCCATCCCCGAAGACTGGACCCTGCCCAGCGACTTCAAGACCGGCGACAAGGTCCGTGTGGAAGTCAGCGGCGATAAAATTCTCTATGGCGACATCGTCGACGGCGGCTATCTCAACGGCTTCACCGTAGCCCAGTACGCCGACGGGAACCTGACTACCGTTTATGAGTTCAAGAAGGGCGTCGTCCGCAACTGGCAGCAGTTCTTCAGCCCCGACGGCAGCAAGCTGGCCGTGGCCTGGGCCCCCAGCACCGACTCCACCGAGTGGAGCATCACCCTGGTGGACCTGACCACCAGCGGCGAGTCCACCCTGAAGCTGCCCGACATGACCTTTACCTACACCCAGACCGACGAAGAGACCGGCGAGAGCAAGGAGGTCACCGAGGCCCCCACCTTCCTGCTGCTCAAGTGGCAGGACGACAAGAACCTGGTCATCACCGCCAGCCTGGCTGAGTACGACAGCAGCAAGCAGCCCCAGACCTGGGTCTACACCCTGCCCTGAACACACAACGACAGCAAAAGAGCGCCGGATCGACCGATCCGACGCTCTTTTTATACGATATTCCGTCATAAAATGTATAACGTATGTCACACCATGTAGGGGCCGCAGACCTCTGCGGCCCGCCCGTCTGACTCTCAAATCACCTTCTGAAGCTCAACTTTCGGCTCTTCCGCCGGCATCAGCAAGCCCTCCAGCTCCCGTTCTGCCGGGAGGATCTGCGCTTCCATGCGGTCCCGCAGCTCGTGGGCCAGCGTCTTGTCCCGCTGGCGCAGGACACCGGAGACCGCCTGTCCCGGTCCGCAGAAGCGGTTGGACAGCGTGGCCATCCGCCACAGGCCGGAGAGATACTGCCGCTCCTTCACGGGATGGATGAAGCCTGCCGCCGTCCGGGCGGTGCGCTCCTTCCCTTCCGTGTGGACCTTGGGGGAGTTGGCCCGCCGCTGTTCTTCCAGCAGGATGAGGTCCAGGGCCACCTCCATGCGGAAGTGAGAGGCCCCCTCCTCCATCCAGCGGTAGATGGGGGGATGGACCGTATCGTCCAGCAGCAGGTGGAGCAGGTACCCGGCGGCAAAGCTGCGCTGGGTGGCGTCCCCATGCCGCAGGGCCTTGGAAAGGGCAGGTAAAGAGACGTTCCGCCACTGCTTGTGCAGCTTGTCGGACGTCTTTTTGGTTTGGAAGGAAAAGATCAAGGGGTCTGGCCCATACAGGCCCAGGTGAAACGCAGGCAAGTCCGCGGTGCAGTGAGACCGTAGGTCGCGGGGCAGACGTTTCATGACCTCCTGGCCGAAGTAGGTGTGTGCGTTGTGGTCGGCCATGTTACCGCCTCCTATCCTTCTTAGCATACACCCGTTTTCTTGCAAAATCTACTGGAAAATGTAAACGATGTGCCCAGTGAGATCATTAGATCATACGTCAGATGATCAATCCCCCGTTGGGTGCCAGGATCTGGCCGGTGAAGAAATCCCCGGCCGGGGAAGCCAGGAACCAGACGGCCTGGGCGACATCTTCCGGCGTACCCAACCGCTCCAGGGGCGTCTCTTCTGCCAACTCGTCTTTGATGTCCTGGGAGAGGTTCCCGTTCATCTCCGTGTCAATGACCCCAGGGGCCACGCAGTTGACGGTGATGCCCGACGGTCCCAGTTCTTTCGCCAGGGCCTTGGTCAGGCCGATGACCCCGGCCTTGGCCGTGGAGTAAGCCACCTCGCAGGAGGCCCCCACCTGCCCCCACATCGAGGAGAGCGTGATAATTTTTCCGGCTTTTCGGTGGAGCATATCCGGCAGGGCGGCCTGGGCGCAGTAAAACACGCCGTCCAAGTCCACTCCCATCACCTCCCGCCAGCTGGCCTCGGTGATGTCGGTAAACAGCTCTTGGCGGGCGATACCGGCGTTGCAGACCAGCACGTCGATCCGGCCGAACTCCCGGAGAAATGCGGCGGTCATGGCCTGCACCTGCTCCCGCTGGGCCACGTCGCAGACGTAGACTTTGACCGGCACGCCCAGGGCGGCCAGTTCTTTTGCCAGGGCCTCGGCTTGGTCCTTGGCCTTGCGGCAGACGATGCCCACGCCATAGCCCTGTCGGGCGAATAACCGGGCGCAGGCCGCCCCGATCCCACGGGAACCCCCGGTGATCAGAGCGGCCTTTGGCACAGAATTTGTCGTTGTTGTCATCGGCTCAGACATTGAAGCGGAACAGGACCACGTCGCCGTCCTGCATCACATACTCCTTGCCCTCGGAGCGGACCAGGCCTTTTTCCTTGGCGGTGGTCATAGACCCGCCGCAGGCTTCCAGGTCGGCAAAGGAGACGACCTCGGCGCGGATGAAGCCCCGCTCGAAATCGGTGTGGATTTTACCGGCGGCCTTGGGGGCCTTGGTGCCGCGGGTGATGGTCCAGGCGCGGCACTCGTCCTCGCCGCAGGTCAGGTAGGAGATCAGGCCCAGCAGGGTGTAGCTGGCCTGGATGAGCCGGTCCAGACCGGACTGCTCCACCCCCAGGTCCTCCAGGAAGAGGGCGCGGTCCTCCGGGTCCATGGCGGCGATGTCGGCCTCGATGTTGGCGCAGATGGGGATGACCTGGGCATCCTCTTCCTTGGCCGCAGCCACGACCGCCTGATAGTAGGGGCTGGCGTCGTGGTTTTTAAAGCCGTCCTCGTCCATGTTGGCGGCGAAGATGACGGGCTTCATGGTCAGCAGGTCGGCGGTGGCGAGAATTTCTTTCTCTTCCTCATCACAGGGGTAGCTGCGGGCGGACTTACCCTCGTTCAGCCAAGCCAGCAGGCCCTTGAACACCTCGGCGGAGTGCAAAAACTTCTTGTCGCCCTTGCCGGCCTTGGTGTCCTTGTCGATGCGGCGCTCGACCATCTCCATATCGGCCATGACCAGCTCCAGGTCGATGATGCTGATGTCGCGGGCGGGGTCGCAGCTGCCCTCCACGTGGATGATGTTGTCGTCGTCAAAGCAGCGGACCACATGCACGATGGCGTCCGTCTCCCGGATGTTGGCCAAAAACTTGTTGCCCAGGCCCTCGCCCTTGGAAGCGCCCTTCACCAGACCGGCGATGTCCACGAACTCGATGACCGCAGGGGTCTTCTTCTTGGGCTGGTAAATTTCCGCCAGCTTGTCCAGCCGGGTGTCCGGCACCGTGACCATGCCCACGTTGGGGTCGATGGTGCAGAAGGGATAGTTGGCGGACTCCGCGCCGGCGTTGGTGATGGCGTTAAAGAGGGTGCTCTTGCCCACGTTGGGCAGACCCACAATACCTAACTTCATAGTTGATCCTACTCCTTTATTTTTGAGGGAGAACAAGCCCCGTCGTTTTCTGGAACCTTGTTATTGTATCATGGGAAGATTGGTTTCTCAAGAGAGAAACAGGAATCTGTTTTCACTTTTTCCGGATATCCGGGATAATCACCTAGGTTCCCAGCTAGAGGCCACAAGGGATTCCCTCCCCCGCTCCATAGAAAAAGCTGGTCTGCCGATCATCACGGCAAACCAGCCTGTAGCGCATGGATCTGTTCTCTCAGCCACCAAATCGCAATGCCAATATAGGGCGTTTTGAGGTCTGTCTCATTCTCCCAAATATGTAACTGGTCCATACAAGCCTGGAGAAGATCCTCCTCTTGAAACACCTGTTCTTGGATCGTATCGAGTACAGCTTTTCGGTTCTCCGGCAGTGTGACCGCCTCTTCGGAACAATTCAAATTTAGTCTGATATTCAGGTCATCATTGATGATAGGATCACTGGATCGTATCTTTCCATCCGATGTGTACGATATGGTCGCCAGTGTAGCAGCATCCAAAGGATTGACCGTCAGGGGCGCATTTCCACGTTTTTTATCGCAAGTCAAATGCCGACCTTTTCGTCTGCCTGTCGCACCGGGAGCCTTCTCATTGCCAGAGCAAACAGCCAGCAGGTTTTGATAATCCAGTCCCTTATTCTCCCCCGTTCCTCTGGCGCTGCTTCTTGACTGCCAATGCTCCAGGTAGGCATCACTCAAATCTGTATCCTCTTGTAAAATACGCTCATCTGGGATCCTACGCATACAGTAGGCGCAGAGATGGCCTTGCTCTTGCATGAGCGCCTCCCTGACCTGCTTTTTCAGCGGATTTCTCAAGAGATCGTAACCCTCTTTATCGGATAACCCCTGCTTCTCTGCCTCTTTCTTCAGGGCTTCCAAGGCCGGAGGCGCGGGTGATTTGTGAATCAAAATCATTTCGCTGTCCTCACTTTGAGTAGCCTTAATTTAATATTACAGCTTGCAATCTCCGGGTCATCTTCACCAATATTTCTTTTTAACTCATCCAACGTCTCCTCAGCTTTTACCGCATCGTCCACATCGATCCAGTGATAAAATTCCTGGAATAGTGTCTTGATCGCAACAGGACGCTCAGAGGCGTGCATCACACCACGGATGATTGTATTCGTGTCTTTTCCGTGGACCTCTCCCGACGGCGCATAGGCCATACCTTGGTCTAACAGAATGATATTCTCACTCCGTACCGTACTGATGACCGCCGGAGCGTGGGTGCTGACAATAAACTGGACCTTCGGAAAAATCTCAGCAAGATCCCCTAAAATTCTCTGCTGCCAAGTGGGATGCAAATGCAGATCTACTTCATCGATCAGGACAATGCCATCTGTTTCCTGGCAGACCTTCCCCAAGAGCTGAGGATTCAAAACAGCCATACGGTAAGCAATGTCCGCTACAAGGCTAATTGTGCTCTTATACCCATCACTAAGCTGATTGATCGGCATCCGCATCCATTTCCCATCTTTGTTTTGATAGGCTACTTCCAGCCCCTTTGTACCCAGGTTATACTGCACCTTCACCTCATCACAGCCTGTGATGCGTTTGTAGCAGGTTTCCATCGCTTCATAGACCGCTTCCAGCTCAGGGATCCCACCCATACCAAGCTCTTGATTCTGATACTTCTGAATCGTCATTTTGGAAAACCAGTTCATCATGAGCTTGATATTGGCTGTCCCATCTAAACAGTCCAGATAACCGTTCATTCTGTTATTGGTTTCAAAAACATCGTTTTGCTTCTCTCGGTGGTAGTCCCACAGACGTCCCGTGCCATAATAAGCGATCATTGGGAGAATCAAAGAAGCGTCTCCCTGACGCAGCCGGTTCTGATAACTGACCCCAAGCTCCACCATTTCCTTCGCATCTGTAATGGTCGTGTTTCCTGTGGAGCGCATCAAACTTCTGGCCCAAGTTAATTTCGTGTTCCCTACTGCAGCCACAGCCCTTACTGTGACTGGATACTGAGGCTGCACATCCTTCGTACTGCCCAGAGCAAAGGCTTTCAGGTGTGCCTGGCTTTTGTCGATACGCCTACCAGATAAACCATCCATTTTAACAAACATCGTACTCAGGGCGATAGCGCCCCCCTCTAAAATCGATGTTTTTCCGGAACCGTTGGCACCCACAATGACCGACAAATTCGGGTGAAACTCCAACGTGAGCTGATCAAAACACCTAAAATTTTGAAGAGTCAATTCTCGGATCTGCATAAGATCCCCCCGTTCATGTAATCTCAAGTAGTACCGTCTTCGCAGCCTAACGGCTGCGTCAACCTCGCTTACGGACAGACCCTTCGGCTCCATCCGCAACCAAGGTTTTGTTTTTTATATTATTATGACCGTCTCATTTTATCATACTGCAACAGGGGTCGCAAGGGATTTCCCTTCCCTGCTCCATAGAAAAAGCTGGCCTGCCGATCATCACAGCAAACCAGCCTTCTAAACAATGTTACACAGCTCGCACTCATGTTATTCACTCACCGTTTACTCACCCTTTTGGCGGGGAGATATGTGAATTTATATCAACTTATATCCTAAGAAAAGTTTAATTTTTCCTCAAAAATCAAGATATAGTTGATGAGAGCATATTGTGAGATCCCCCGCTCCTTCATCACCTTCCAAAGCCCGTCATAAGAAATCATACTATTCAAGCCTCACTTTCCACTTGAATAGTAACCAGAAACGGTGTACCCTAGAATAACCGAAAACAGTCAATACTTTTCAGACGCCTCTATCCTCCGCTCAATCTGCGCCACCAGCTCACTCGGCCGCAGCCCCAGCGCCGTTATATCTTTTTTCTACTTCAGGCCAACATATCTTCTTCTCATCATGCGTATCCTGCGTTTGACTTTGCACATAATATGTACTATAATTGTCGTGCTAGGAGGTGCCGACATGGATACCAATATAACCTTCCGAATGGATTCGGAAGTAAAGTCCCAAATGGCCGCTATTTGTGCACAGCTTGGAATGACGACTTCCACAGCGTTCAACATTTTTGCCAATGCCTTTGTTCGTGCGAACGGTATGCCGTTTTCTGTCACGATCCAAGAACCCGCAAACACCATACCACAAGAAAAAATGTTGGCCGATACAGATGCCTTGCTTTCTGAATTTGCCGCCGACTATCAGAGGATGGCGGAATGATTTGGATCAAATCCGAAGATGTGATCTTGATTCATAGCAAGATCATTCACTCCACAGGTGGTATTGATGGGCTTCGTGACCGTGCTGGCCTAGAAGCAGCGGTTGCCGCTCCCTTTCAATCCTTTGCCGGGCAAGACTTTTTTCCATCCGATCTTGAAAAAATTGCTCGCCTGGGATATGGCCTTGCTGCCAACCATGCCTTTCTAGATGGAAATAAACGGATCGGAGCCATGATGACACAGCTTCTCTTAACATGGAATGGGTATCCGCTTTCATTACGTCAGGGAGAACTGGCAGATATGTTCATTGCAATCGCAGACGGAAAAGCTGATGAAGAAGCGCTGTTGACCTGGATTCAAACACACCTAAAATAAAACAATGTTTTGTGAGTAATAGCCACCGGCTTGACCGGTGGCTATTACTTTTACCTTATGTAAAAAAGATGAGCCACTCCTCCGAATGACTCATTATCAATACAATATAAATTATTCCGTTTCCTCTTCCCGAACATACCGCATGATCTCCCCCACCTCACAGTCCAGTATCCTGCAAAACATATCGATCGTGTGGGTGTTGACCCCTTCGTTGTGCCGCAGGCGGGTCAGCTGGGCGGGGCTGATGCCGTACTGGTTAATGAGAGCATATTGTGAGATCCCCCGCTCCTTCATCACCTTCCAAAGCCCGTCAT
>OLNY01001452.1_pt1 | contig 18832 bp, 18 predicted proteins | sample 1671981 | NCBI WGS metagenome assembly OLNY01 (sample SAMEA3136632, study PRJEB25190) | human gut metagenome | biome: human gut; feature: human-associated habitat; material: faeces | place: Austria | collected 2013
CGCTCTTCCGATCTTGCTCGGCAGTATGCTGCTGAGCGTTTCGCCGGTGTGGTTCGTGCTGCTCTCGGCGCTGTCCGGCATCGTGCTGAAAAATCTTGAGGGGAGAGCGGCAAAATGACCTTGTATCTTCGCTTATACTGGGAATTTTTCAAAACGGGCCTGTTTGCCATCGGCGGCGGCATGGCGACGCTGCCGTTCCTTAAGGATATCGGGGCGACCACGGGCTGGTTTTCGCAGACGGACCTGATGAACATGCTGGCTGTGTCGGAATCGACGCCGGGTCCTGTCGGCATCAACATGGCGACCTATGTCGGCTACACGGTCGGCGGCGTGCCGGGCGCGATCGTCGCCACCATCGGCGAGGTGACGCCGTCGATCATCGTCATTTTGATCGTTGCGGCGATGCTCGCCAAATTCCGCGACAGCCAGTATGTCGCCAACGCGTTCTACGGCCTTCGTCCCGCCTCCACCGGCCTGATCGGCGCGGCCTGCGCGGGCGTGATGCTCCAGGTGATCGCCGGGATCACGAGCGCGTCGCAGGCGGATTCCATCCTGATGAAATTCTCGTGGGACGGCGCGATCAGCTGGCGCGGCATCATCCTTGCGCTGGTGCTGCTCGTCTTCACGCGCTACATCAAAAAGACCAAGGACCTGCACCCGATCGTCTTTATCGGAGTCTCCGCGGTGATCGGCGTCGTGTTCCACTTCGCGGGAGTGTAAAAGATATTCAAAAAAGAGGGACGCAGCTGAAAGCTGCGTCCCTCTTTTTTGAGAAAGATGCGTTCCGCTTCGTGCCTTGCCGCCCGAAAGGCGGCTGCGACACGCGCGGAGCGAGAAGTGTTTTTCCGGCGTACACGCCGCCGGAAAAACGGATTCCAATTTATTTCGCGTCTGCGGACGCCTGGGCAGCCGTTGGCGGCTCTGCCGCCTTACGGATGCCGCGTACCCCTTGCGGGTAAAACTCTGCGAGGCTTTTTAACCGCTGCGTTAGTCGGCGGAGGCGATGTGGCTGGCGATGCGCTGCATGATCATGTCGAGGGCGACTAAGTTGTGGCCGCCTTCAAGCACAATGATATCGGCATACTTGCGGCTCGGCTCGACGAACTGCTCGTGCATGGGCTTGACGGTCGTGAGGTACTGCGTGATGACGCTCTCGAGCGTGCGGCCGCGGTCGCGCACGTCGCGCAGCGCGCGGCGCAGAATGCGCACGTCGGCGTCGGTCTCGACAAAAATTTTGATGTCAAGCATTTCGCGCAGCCGCGGGTCCTGGAAAATGAGGATGCCCTCGACGATGACGACCTTGCTCGGCCGGATGAGCTCGGTCTCACTTGTGCGCTGGTGGTCTGCGTAGGAGTAGACGGGGCAGCGGATGGCCTTGCCCGCCTTGAGCTCCTTAAGCTGCTCGACCATCAGATCGGTCTCGAAAGCGTCGGGGTGGTCGTAGTTCTGTTTGCAGCGCTCTTCAAAGGGCCTGTCCTGATATTTATAATAGCTGTCGTGGTGCACGACGCTGATATCGTCGCCGAAGTGCTGCTTCAGATGCTCGGTGAGCGTCGTTTTGCCCGAACCGGTGCCACCTGCAATGCCAATGAAGATGGTGTTCATCGCCAGACCCTCCATGAATCGTTTGTTGTTAAGTCGATTATAGGAAGACTTTGGCAAAAAAGCAAGGCCACGCGGCGGAATGCGGCAAAAATTTGCGTGTTTCGGTTGACGCGGGACAAAAAAGCAAGTATTATGTAAAGGAACGCGGCACCGTGTGTGCTCGCGCGCAGAGACTCTATTTTGACAAAAGAAAGGAGCGTCGGCATGAATCTTCTCAAGTGCCCGCGCTGCGGCGAAGAATATTCCCCCAGCTATCGCAGATGCCCGTTCTGCGAGGAGGGAGACCATCCCCGTAAGATCAAGTACAACTCCAGCAAACAGAGCGGCGGCCGACGCGTTTCGGATAAAAAGCAGACGCAGTCCGTCCGCGGTGCGATGGCGGCGGTGCTCGTCGTCGTGCTGCTGCTTCTGAGCTGGTCGCTCTTTGGTGACAAGATCGTCGCAAAGATCACGCCCGCCGACGACGACAATACCCCCGGCGTGCAGGACGATGTCAATACGCCCGACGACAGCAATACGAACACGGACGATCCGAACGCGAACAACGGCGACACCACTGACCAGAACACCGGTGATGAGCCGAACGCAAATGATCCCGCAAACGGCAGCGACACAACTGCCACCAATCCCGGCACCACGACAACCCCGTCCACCCCGACGGTGGATGCCTCGGCCCTGAGCATCAAGACGAACGTCGGCACGACGCTGCCCAAGGACGCGAACGGCAACTTTGACTGCACGATCAAGTCGAGCGAGACCATCCGCCTGAGCGTTTCCGGCACGGACGCGGCCGCGACCTGGGCGGTGGCGGACGCGAGCGTCCTGTCCATCTCGGCGGACGGCTTGATCACGCCTGCCAAGGTAGGTACCACGACCGTGACGGCCACCGTTGGCGGCGCGGTGCTGACCATCACGGTGCGCATCAAGTAAAGAGAAAAAGAACGGCCGGGGGCCGTTCTTTTTTACGCAAAAAGGGGCGGCTTTCCTTGCAAGCACTGCCCGCCTGTGCTACAATTACCTTGAAAAAGTATTTGCAGGAGCTATCGACCATATGACGACCCGTGAATTTCAGCAGAAAAAGCCGCTTTCCATTCTCTTCACCTACTTCAAGCCGCACCGCGGCCTGTTTATCCTGGACCTTGTCTGCGCGACGGTCGTTGCGCTCATCGATCTCGCCTTCCCGCTCGTGACGCGCAAGTCGATGTACGACCTTTTGCCGAATCAGCAGTACCGCACGTTTTTTATCGTGATGGGCGTGATGATGGCGGCGTTCATTGTGCGCGCACTTTTATACTATGTCATTTCCTACTGGGGACACACATTCGGCATTCTGGTGGAGGCGGACATCCGCCGCGACCTTTTCACGCACGTGCAGGAGCTGGACGTCAGCTTCTTTGACCACAACCGCACGGGCCAGCTCATGAGCAGGCTGACGAGCGATCTCTTCGAGATCACGGAGCTCGCCCACCACGGCCCCGAGGATCTGCTCATTTCGACGCTGACGATCGTCGGCGCGCTCGCCATCCTGTTTTCCATCGAGTGGCGGCTCGCGCTGGTCGTGGCGTGCATCCTGCCGGTGTTCATCGCGGTCATCATGTCGCGCCGCAGCAAGATGACGGCAGCCTCGCGCGGCGAGAAGCAGAAGACTGCCGCCATCAATGTCGGCATCGAGTCGTCGCTCTCCGGCATCCGCACGGCGCGCGCCTTTGCCAACGAGGAAGAGGAGATCGACAAATTCAACGCGGCGAACGAGGAATTCAAGGTCTCCAAGCGCAAATTCCACCACGAGATGGGTGTGTTCAACGCGACGATGGAGTTTTTTATGACGCTGCTCTCCGCCGCCGTCATCACGGTGGGCGGCTATCTCATCATGCGCGGCGAGATGAACTACATTGACCTCATCACGTTTTCCCTTTACATCGCAACGTTCATCAACCCCGTGCGAAAGCTCGCGAATTTCTCTGAGATTTTTGCTCGTGGCTTTGCAGGTCTTGAGCGCTTCACGGCGCTCATGCGCGTTGAGCCCGCGCTCAAGGACGCACCGGACGCGAAGGAGCTCGAACACTGCCGCGGCGAGATCGACGTCGACCATGTGAGCTTTTCTTACGAGGGCGAGGGGAATGAAGGCGTGCTCCACGACGTGAGCGTGCATATAAGGCCTGGCGAGATGCTCGCCGTCGTCGGCCCCTCCGGCGGAGGCAAGTCGACGCTCTGCCAGCTCATCCCGCGCTTTTACGAGGTGAGCGAGGGCGCGATCCGTATCGACGGGGAAGATGTGCGCTCTCTTACGCAGTCGTCCCTTCACCGCGCCATCGGCATCGTGCAGCAGGATGTGTTCCTCTTTGCCGACACGGTGCGCGAGAATATCCGCTATGGCCGCCCCGACGCGACGGACGAGGAGATCGTCGAAGCGGCGAAGCGCGCGGAGATTTACGATGATATCATGGCCATGCCGCACGGCTTCGACACCTATGTCGGCGAGCGCGGCACGATGCTCTCCGGCGGACAGAAGCAGCGCGTGTCCATCGCGCGCATCTTCCTCAAAAACCCGCCCATCCTCATTCTGGACGAGGCGACGAGCGCGCTCGACAGCGTGACGGAGGTCAAAATTCAGCACGCTTTCGACGAGCTCGCGCGTGGGCGCACGACGCTTGTGATCGCGCACCGCCTCTCGACCATCCGCTCGGCGGACCGCATCCTCGTCGTCGAGAATGGCCGCATCGCCGAGCAGGGCAGCCACGAGGCGCTGCTCGCGCAAAACGGCGAGTATGCGTCCCTCTGGCGCACGCAGAATGGGAAAGCATGATGGACAGACGGCAGCTTTTGGATCGCGCCGCGCGCAATGGCGATGAGCGCGTGCTGCTGGCGCACATTCTGGACAAGTGTGAGCAGAGCAGAAACCGCAATATCCCGTCGGCGACGGACTTTTTGAGCCCCGCTGAGCAGCGCAGCGCGCAGGACCTACTGCACGCCGCCGCCATTCATGACGGCTGCGCCTTCTGCGGTGGATTTGAGCGCGCGGAGCGGAGAATGCTCCTCTTTCTGCCCGACTGGCAGGAGGAGGCCGACGAGAGCGAGTACATGACGGCGCTCCGCTGCACGTATCGCAAGGAAGATACGCTGACGCACCGTGACTTTCTCGGCTCGCTGATGGCGCAGGGCGTCACGCGCGAAAAGCTCGGCGACATTTTGGTGTCGGAGGGCTCGTGCGATTTGATCGTCTCGCGCGATATCGCGCCGTATCTGCTGCAAAACGTGACGAGCGCGGGGCGCGTGAAGCTCTCGGTCAGCGAGATCGAGCTTTCAGACTTGAGCGTCCCCGAGCTCAAGGTCAAGGAGATTCGCGACACGGTCTCGACACTGCGGCTCGACGCCGTGGCGGCGAGCGGCTTTTCGATGAGCCGCGGCAAGGTGCAGGAGCTCATTTCCTCGGGCCGCGTGCAGCTCAACTACCGCGAAACGCTCAAGAGCGACGCCCCCGTCGCGCAGGGGGATGTGATCTCCGCCCGCGGCCTCGGCAAGTTCGAGGTCGCCGAGGTCGGCGGCCTGAGTAAAAAAGGAAGAACGGCGCTGCTTCTGCACCGATACCTGTAAGGAGAATCAAACAATGACGATGGATGAAAAGATCGCGCGCATCAACGCGCTGGCGCACAAGGCCAAAGCCGAGGGCCTGACCGACGAGGAGAAGGAGGAGCAGGCACAGCTGCGCCGCGACTACATCGACTCGGTGAAGGCAAACCTAAAATCTCAGCTCAATGCGCTCTATGTGCTGGACGAAAAGACAGGTAAAAAGACGAAGATCGTCGACTTTGAGCGCGAGCGCGCCGCGAGAGCGGGAAAGAAAAAGGAGAACAGATAAATGAGCAAGGACTTTGAGTACGACCCCGAGAGCGGCTCATTCCGCTTCGACGAGGGCAGTGGAAAAACGAAGAAAAAGAACGATGTCGACGTCGGCGGCTGGATTTTGATCGCGGCGCTGTTTGCCTTCGGCCTGTGGCCCATCGGCCTCATCGCGCTCATCTCCAAGCTCTCGGACAAGCCGAAAAAGGTGAGTTCGCCGCGCAGTGGCACGCGCACGAGCACCAGTCCGAACGCGAACGTTACGGCGCGCAGTACGAACAAGGTAGAAAAGACCGTTGTGCAGACAGCGAAAAAGATGAACCGCGCGCCGAAGACTTCCGACAAGACCGCGCGCACGCTGATGATCATCGGCGGCATTATCGCCTTGGCTGCCGGCAGCGGGCTGATCTCTAACATCGGCGAGATCATCGGCTACGGCTGGTATTCCTACATGGCCGAGTACATGCTGTCCGAGTGCGGCTTCCTCGCCGGCGGTATCGCGATGTTTGCTGCCGGTCAGCGCATGAAGCGCCGCAGTGCACGCATCGCGCGCTATCTCGCCGTGATGGGCGAGCGCGGCTACATCAGCGTGGAGGAGCTCTGCACCGTAACGGGCAAGAGCCGCAAAAAGATCGAGAGTGACCTTGACTACATGGTCGAAAAGGGTCTGCTCGGCACGGGCGCGTACTTAGACAGCGGCCGCGGCATCTTCTTCCGCAGCGCCGACGCCTTTGCCGACTACGCGAATGCGACCGCGAAAAAGGAAAACGTCACGCCCAAGGAGGCCAACGAGGGCTATGCGGGCGCACTGCGCGCCATCCGCTCGGCCAACGAACGCATCGCCGACCCCGTGCTGAGCGAGAAGATCGACCATCTCGAGACCGTTGCGGGCAAAATTTTCCGCGAGGTCGAGCAGCATCCCGAAAAGCAGCAGCAGGCCGCGACGTTCCTCAATTACTACCTGCCCACGACGCTCAAGCTGCTTGACAGCTACGCCAAGTTTGAAGAGGCGGGCATCGAGGGCGAGAATCTCTCCCGCGCGCAGGAGCGCATCGAAGAGACGATGGATGCCCTCATCAAGGGCTTTGACAAGCAGCTCGACGATTTGTACCGCAACGAGGCGATGGACATCGACAGCGATATCCGCGTGATGGAAAATATGCTCCGCCGCGACACAGCGAGCGTGGAGGACGATTTCGGCCTCGGCGGCGCGGCAGTGCAGTGCGCACCGGATGAGGAATAAGGTGCTGCGCCGCTCTCATACGCTCTATGAGGAGAAGGGACAAGAGGCATGAAACAAACTGGCAGACGATTTGACGCCGCAGCCTTTTACGGCGGCACGAACAGCGAGGCCTACCGCTATCTCGGCGCGCACCGCACGCGGCGGTCGGGGAAAGACGGCTACGTCTTCCGCACCTGGGCGCCGAACGCCGCGCATGTGTCCGTTGTGGGCGATTTCTGCGGCTGGAACGGCTACGCCCACCCGATGAAAAAGAACGCGGACGGCTTCTGGGAGTGTTTTGTGCCGTCCCTCAAGCGCTACGATACCTACAAGTTCGCCGTGACGGCACAATCGGGCGAAACGGTCCTCAAGGCCGACCCCTACGCCTTCCACGCCGAGACCCGCCCCGGTACGGCCAGCAAGCTCTATGACCTCGGCGGCTACCGCTGGGGGGATGACGAATGGCGCGCGAGCCGCACAAAGGCACCCCTCGACCGCTCGCCACTCAACATTTACGAGGTCCACCTCGGCTCATGGCGGCGGCACGAAAACGGCGATTTTTACGACTACCGCACGCTCGCGCGCGAGCTGGCGGATCACGTTCTGGACCTTGGCTACAACTGCGTCGAGCTCATGCCCGTCACCGAGTATCCGCTTGACGATTCCTGGGGCTATCAGTGCACCGGCTATTTTGCCGCAACGTCGCGCTACGGCACGCCCAGGGACTTTATGTACTTTGTCGACCATCTGCACCAAAAGGGCATTTCCGTCATTTTAGACTGGGTGCCGTCGCACTTCTGCAAGGACGCGCACGGCCTCATCGACTTTGACGGCACGCCCTGCTACGAATACGCCGACCCCAATAAGCGCGAGCATGAGGGCTGGGGAACGCGTGTGTTCGACTATGGCCGCGGCGAGGTGAAGAGCTTTCTCCTTTCCTCTGCTGCGTTCTGGCTGCGCGAGTTCCATGTGGACGGCCTGCGCGTGGACGCGGTCGCGTCGATGCTGTACCTCGACTATGGCCGCGAAAATGGCCGTTGGACGCCAAACATCAACGGCGGGCACGAGAATTTAGAGGCCATCGACTTCCTGCGCGCGCTCAACGAGACTGCGTTTTCCGTCGACCCGAACGCGCTGATGGTCGCCGAGGAGTCGACCGCGTGGCCGCTCGTCACACGGCCCGCCAAGGATGGCGGCCTCGGCTTCAACCTCAAGTGGAACATGGGCTGGATGAACGACATGTGCCACTATTTGAAGCTTGACCCATGGTTTCGCCAGTTCCACCACAAGGACATCACGTTCTCGCTGATGTACGCCTTTTCGGAGAATTTCGTCCTGCCGATCTCGCACGACGAGGTCGTGCACATGAAGGGCTCGCTTCGCGGCAAGATGCCGGGCGACGACTGGCAGCAGCTGGCGGGGGTGCGCGCGTTTACGGCGTACCTGCTCGCCCATCCGGGCAAGAAGCTCACGTTCATGGGCGCGGAGCTGGGCCAGTGGCACGAGTGGAATTTTGCCTCTCAGCTCGACTGGTATTTGCTCGAAAATAAAGAAAATCAGCAGACTCAGCGGTTTTTCAAGGACATCAACCGCTTTTACCTATCGCAGAGCCCGCTTTGGGATATTGACTTTTCGTGGGAGGGCTTTGAGTGGCTCGTCGCCGACGACAACCACAACAACGTCGTCGTCTTCGTCCGGCGCGACCGGAAAGGTCGCGAGCTCATCGCGGCGGTCAACTTCTCGCCCGTCGGACGCGCGGACTACCGCTTCGGCGTCCCGCCGAAAAAGACGTACCGCGAGGTGTTTACCACCGACCTTCCCGCATACGGCGGCACGGGCGACTGGCGCAACGAAGGAGAGCTTTTGACCGAGTCCATCCCCTCGCACGGCAAGCCCTGCTCGCTGTGCGTGACCATCCCGCCGCTCGGCGCGGTGTTCTTCGCGGGCGAGGGCGAATGGCAGGAAGAGGAGAAAACCAACGAGCCGCCCGAGGTGTGACCGGACGGCAACGAAACAAGGAGGAGAGAACAAGCGTGAAGAAAGAATGTATCGCCATGCTGCTTGCCGGCGGCCAGGGCAGCCGTCTCTACGTGCTCACGGAGAATATGGCGAAGCCCGCCGTGCCGTTTGGCGGCAAGTTCCGCATCATTGATTTTCCGCTCTCAAACTGCGCCAACGCTGGCATCGACACCGTCGGCGTTCTGACGCAGTACCGCCCGCTGGAGCTCAACCGCTACATCGGCTCGGGCCAGCCGTGGGATCTCGACCGCGCGGACGGCGGCGTGCACATCCTGCCGCCGTATCAGAGCGCGGGCGGTGCGTCGTGGTATAAGGGCACGGCCAACGCCATCTTCCAGAACATCGGCTTTGTCGACATGTACGACCCCGAGTATGTGCTCATCCTCTCGGGCGACCACATCTACAAGATGAATTACGCCAAGATGCTCGCCCACCACAAAAAAGCGGGCGCGGACTGTACCATCTCCGTTATGGAGGTGCCCTGGGAGGATGCGCCGCGCTTTGGCATCATGAACGTGGACGAAAACGACACGATCACGGAATTCGAGGAAAAGCCCGCGCATCCCAAGAGCAACCTCGCGTCGATGGGCATTTACGTCTTCACGTGGAAAAAGCTGCGTCAATACCTCATCGAGGACGAGAGCGACGAGGCGAGCAGCAACGACTTCGGCAAAAATATCATCCCCAAGATGCTGCAAAACGGGGAAAAGATGGCGGCGTACCGCTTCTCCGGCTACTGGAAGGATGTCGGCACGCTCGACTCTCTTTGGGATGCGAACATGGATATGCTCGCGACCGGCAGCGGGCTCGATCTTCTCGAAAAGGACTGGCCGATCTATGGCCGCTCCGTCTCCGCGCCGCCGGCGTACTTAGGCGTCAACGCGCACGTGGAGCACAGCGTCGTCGCGCGCGGCTGCACGGTCGAGGGGGAGGCGGAGAACTCCGTCCTCTCTGAGCGCTGCACGGTGGAGGAGGGCGCAAGCGTCCAGTACTCCATCCTGATGCCCGGCGCGGTCGTCAAAAAGGACGCGCGCGTCTCCTACGCCATCATCGGCGAGAACGGCGTCGTCGGCGAGCACGCCTTTGTCGGCGCGCCGCCCGAGGCGGTGCCGCCGGAGCAGTGGGGCATCACGGTGCTCGGCCCCGGCGCGGCGGTCGCGGATGACTATGTGCTGCCTGCCAACCGCATGCGCAGCGTGGACGGAAAGGAGACGGTACGATGAACGGACTGCACGGCATCATCTTTGCCTATGAAAAGGCTCCCGGCCTTCGCGAGCTGACCGAAGCGCGCATGCCCGGCTCTGTGCCGTTCGGCGGGCGCTACCGCGTGGTCGACTTCATGCTCTCCAACATGGCGGGCGCGGGCATCACAGACGTCGGCGTTGTGCTGCACGGCAACTATCAAAGCCTGCTCGACCACATCGGCAGCGGCAAGACGTGGGACATGGCGCGCAAGAACGGCGGTCTCAAGCTGCTGCCGCCCTTTGCCGACGCGCGCAAGTTCGGCGTGGAGGAATTCCGCGGCAAGATGGAGGCACTCTCGGGCGTGCGGTCGTACCTGCACGAGATCCGGCAGAAGTACGTCGTCCTGTCCGACAGCGACCTTATCATCAATCTGCCGCTGCAGAAGGTGCTGGACGCGCACATCGAAAGCGGCGCGGACATCACCTGCGTCTGCACCGAGAGCGGCCAGTTTGTGGAAAACGCCACGTATTTCACCGTCAACGAAGCGGGCCGCATCACCGAGACGCGCTGCGCGCCGCACAAGGCGAGCGGCTGCCGCAGCTTGGAGATCTACCTTCTGAGCCGCGACCTTCTTATCTCCCTTGTGGACGAGTGCGCCGCGCAGGACAAATACAGCTTCCGCAGCGATGTGCTCTGCGCCATGGGCGACAAGCTCGACCTGCGCGCTTTCCTGTGGGACGGATTTGCCGCGCAGCTGCGCACGGTGCAGGAATACTATGAGCGCAGCATGCAGCTCTTAGACCCCGCCATCCGCTCCGAGCTCCTGTGTGCCGAGCGGCCCATCCTCGCTAAAGAGGATGACGAGGCGGCGTCGTACATCGCGCCCGACTCGCGCTGTGTCAATTCGCTGATCGCCGACGGCTGCCAGATCGAGGGCGACGTAGAGGGGAGCATCCTCTTCCCGGGCGTCAAGGTCGGCAAGGGGAGCCAAGTCAAAAACTGCATCCTCTTTAAGAATACCGTGGTGGAGGACGGCGTGACGCTCGGCTGCGTCATCGCCGACAAGGACGTCCACATCCGCCGCGGCGGCACGCTGATCGGACACGAAAGCTACCCGCTCGCCGTGAGCAAGGGCAGCATTGTATAAAAGCAGCAAACAGAAGAAAGGAGCTTGCAGATGAACATTTTGTATGTGACGAGCGAGGCGGTCCCCTTTTGCAAGACGGGCGGCCTTGCCGACGTGGCCGGCAGCCTTCCGCAGGCGCTCGCGGCAAACGGAGACCGCGTGAGCGTCATCCTGCCGCTTTACGAGCGCGTGAAGGACAAGTGGGGTGAGCAGCTCCACTTTGAAAAGTGGACGTTCGTGCGCCTTGCGTGGCGCAGCGTCTACTGCGGGCTCTTTTCGCTCGAGCGCGACGGCGTCACGTGGTACTTTGTCGACAATGAGACGTATTTCCGCCGCAGTGAGCTCTACGGCTACTATGACGACGGCGAGCGCTTTGGCTTTTTCTCCCGCGCGGTGACGGAACTGCTCAAGTCCCTGCCGCAAAAGCCCGACGTTGTCCACTGCAACGACTGGCAGAGCGCGCTTGTGCCCATCTACATCAGGGATGAAGCCGTGCGCGACGACTTTTATAAGGGAATCCGAACCGTCATTACGGTGCATAATATCGAATATCAGGGCCGCTACGGCAGCCGCACGGTCGAAGACCTGTTCGGCCTGGACCATGGCTGGTTCGACGGCGGCACGATCGAATTCGGCGGCGATGTGAACCTTTTAAAGGGCGCGATCGTCACGGCGGACGCCGTGACCGCTGTGAGCCCGACCTACGCGCAGGAGCTCAAGTACGCGTACTTTGCCCACGGGCTGGAAAACGTGATGAGCATGAACGCGCGCAAGCTCCACGGCGTGCTCAACGGCATCGACATGCAGCGCTATGACCCGTCGCGCGACAAGAGCCTCGCAGCGGCGTATTCGCCCGATGACCTTGCCGGAAAGAAGAAGGACAAGGCAGCGCTCCAGCGTGTGCTGGGATTGCAGGAACGGCCCGATACGCCCATCCTTGCGATGGTCACGCGCCTTGTCTCCCACAAGGGGCTCGACCTTGTGTGCGAAACGCTCGACGCATTTATGGGCAAGGACGTACAGTTCGTCGTGCTCGGCAAGGGCGACGCGAAGTACGAGACGTTTTTTGAGTACGCCAAGCAGCGCTACGGCGGACGCATGGCCGTCTACCTCGGCTATTCCGAGCAGCTCGCCATGCAGATCTACGCGGGCGCAGACCTCTTCCTGATGCCCTCGAAGAGCGAGCCGTGCGGGCTCTCGCAGATGATCGCGATGCGCTACGGCGCGGTGCCCATCGTGCGCGAGACCGGCGGATTAAAGGACACTGTCCACGCGTATGAAGCCTGGAACGGACAGGGCAACGGCTTCACCTTTGCCAACTACAACGCTGGCGACATGTGCCACGTGATCTGCGAGGCCATTGACCTTTACCATGACAACAAGGGCGCCTACGCGATGCTCCAGCAGCGCGGCATGACCGCAGATTTCAGCTGGACGCGCTCGGCGCAGGAATACCGCCACATTTACGAATCCATCTGCCGATAAAGAAAAGGAAAACGATCTATGACCATTGACTCTGTGAAGAAAATGAAAGACGCGCTGTGCGAAAAGCTGAAGGTCAGCTTCGGCAGCACCGTGGAGGAGGCGAACGATGCGCAGATGATGCGCGCGAGCGCCCTTGTCCTGCGCGACGTGATGGCCGAGCGCAGCGTGGACACCATGCGCGAGACCCGCGAGGAACACCGCCGTCAGGTGCACTACCTGTCGATGGAATTTCTGATGGGCCGCAGCCTGATGAAAAACGCGTTCAATTTAGGCGTCGGCGAAATTCTGACCGAAGCGCTCGACGAGCTGGGCTTCCGCGCAGCGGACATCTTTGAAAGCGAGCCCGACGCGGGTCTCGGCAACGGCGGCCTCGGCCGCTTGGCCGCGTGCTATCTCGACTCGATGACGACGCTCGACATCCCTGCCGCGGGCTATTCCATCTGCTATGAGCTCGGCATTTTCCGCCAGCGCATCGTCGACGGCCAGCAGGTCGAGCTGCCGGACAACTGGAAGGACCTCGGCGGCGCGTGGCTGCTGCCCAAGCCGCAGGAGACCGAGACCGTCTGCTTCGGCGGCACGGTCCGCCAGTTCTGGGACGACGGGCGGCTGCATGTCGTGCCCGAGGGTGAGACCGAGGTGCTGGCTATCCCCTGCGACATGGAGATCGCGGGCTACGGCACGAAGCATGTCAACACGCTGCGCCTCTGGGACGCGAAGTCCCCCGTGCCGCTCGACATGTCGCTCTTTTCGCAGGGCGAGTATCTGCGCGCACAGGAGCAGCACGCGATGGCCGAGACCATCGCGAAGGTGCTCTATCCCGAGGACAACCATCCCGAGGGGAAGAGCCTGCGCTTAAAGCAGCAGTATTTCTTCGTCTCCGCGACCGTGCAGTCCATCGTGCGCAAGCACATCGAGGTCTACGGTACGGCCACGAACTTCCACGAAAAGAATGTCATCCAGATCAACGACACGCACCCCGCGCTCGTCATCCCCGAGCTCATGCGCATCCTGATGGATGATGCGGGCCTCGACTGGGACACGGCGTGGAACATTACGACGCACTCCGTCGCTTACACGAACCACACGGTGCTTTCCGAGGCGCTGGAGCGCTGGCCGCAGGAGTTGATGCAGTCACTTCTGCCGCGCGTGTGGACGATCATCACCGAGATCGCGCGCCGCTATCAGGAAAAAATCGAAAACTACTACCACGACGAGGCCAAAACGCGTGAATTGGCCATCATCTGGGACGGTCAGGTCCGCATGGCAAACCTGTGCATCGCGGGCGGCATGGCCGTGAACGGCGTGAGCGCTCTGCACTCGGACATCCTGCGAAACGACGTTTTTAAATACCAGTGCGCGATGGAGCCGGAGAAGTTCAAGAATGTCACCAACGGCATCGACCACCGCCGCTGGCTCGCGCAGATCAACCCGCGGCTCGACGAGCTCGTGCGCGCGCTCGCGGGCGGGGATGAATACCTCCTGCACCCCGAAGCGCTTAAAAAGCTCGAGGCCTATGCAGACGACACCGCGGTGCTGGACCGCCTCGGCGAGATCAAGCGCGCGAATAAGCTCGATTTTGCCGCCTACGTCAAAAAGACGCAGGGCATCGTGCTCAACACCGACGCGATCTTCGACGTGCAGGTCAAGCGCCTGCACGAGTATAAGCGTCAGCTTTTGAACGCGATGCATATCATCTACCTCTATCAACAACTGCAAAACGACCCGAACCGCGCCATGCAGCCGCGCGTGTTCCTGTTCGGCGCGAAGGCCGCGCCGGGCTACGCGGTCGCCAAGCGCATCATCCGCCTCATCAACTCCCTTGCCGCTGAGATCAACGCCGACCCCATCTGCCGCGACAGGCTGCAGGTGGTGTTCCTTGAGAACTACCGCGTGTCGCTCGCCGAGCATCTGATGCCCGCGAGCGAGGTGAGCCAGCAGATCTCCACCGCTGGCAAGGAGGCCAGCGGCACGGGCAACATGAAGTTCATGATGAACGGCGCGCTGACCGTCGGCACGCTCGACGGCGCGAACGTCGAGATGCACGAGAGGCTCGGCGACGAGAACATGTTCCTCTTCGGCCTGCACGCCGACGAGGTCGTGCGCCTCAAGCGCGAGGGCTACGCCCCGCAGAAGCTCTACGCGCGCGACGAGAACCTGCGCGCGGTGATCGACAAGCTCAAGGCGGGCTTCTCAGACGGCGTTTCCTACGACGATCTCGCCTCGCGGCTGCTGATGAACGATGAATACATGCTCTTGCAGGACTTCGCGTCCTACTGCGCCGCCGAGCAGCGCATGGCAGACACCTACGCAAGAAGCGAGGAATGGAACCGCATGTCGCTCATCAACATCGCCCGCAGCGGCATCTTCGCCGCCGACCGCGCCGTCGCGCAGTACGCGGATACGATCTGGCATGTACCGCACAAATAAAGATTTCAAAAGAGGGACAGCTTTGCTGTCCCTCTTTTGATTTTTACAAAGAAGTGGCTGTGCCACTTCTTTGTAAAGATTCGCTTCGTTCTGCGCCTCGGTTGTCCGATTTAAGCGGACAATTCGACTTTGCACCGTTGCGGCGTTACGATTCCCGCGCCCTTACAGGCGCGCCGATCGTGCCGCTTCCTCGAAACTGGCTCGCTTCTTCCGCCACCGGCGGCGCTTCGCCAATTTCCTCTTCGCGCAAAGTATTATTTCTGACGCGCACGCCCCAGGGCGGCTTCTCTTGCTGCGTTGCAGCAATACATCTTTTGGCGTCAGAAATAACGATCAGGATCATTTCACGCCTGCGGGCGTGAAACTCTGCGAGGCTTTTGGAACTTTTTTGATGGTTCTTGCGTCTAAAGGAACAACTACTGATGAGGAGGACTCTGCCATGAAGAAGCTACTCTCCCTTGCCCTTGCGTGTTTGCTGCTCTTTTCGCTCTCGGCCTGCGGGCGGGAACCGAAGGAAGAGGTGAGTGACGAAAAGCCTGTGATTTATCTATATCCCGAGCAGGAGACGGATGTGCGTGTGACGCTTGATCTTGCGGGCGAGCTGACGTGCGCCTATCCCGCCTACGGCGACGGCTGGAGCGTCCGCGCTGCGCCGGATGGCACGCTGACGGACGAGAGCGGCCAAACCTACCGCTACCTCTACTGGGAGGGCACGTCGGGGACGGATTACGACTTTTCCACCGGCTTCTGCGTTTCGGGGGAGGACACCGCGGCGTTCCTCGAGAATGCGCTCAGGCAGCTCGGCCTTAATCGCGAGGAGGCGAACGAGTTTATCATCTACTGGCTGCCGCAGATGCAGGACAACACCTACAATCTCATTTCGTTCCAGCAGGACGTTTATACGGATTCTGCCAAGCTCACGGTCGATCCCGCGCCTGACACGCTGCTGCGCGTCTTCATGGCGTGGCAGCCATCGGAAAAATTTGTCGACCTTCCCGCGCAGGGGCTTTCCGCGCCCGAGCGCACGGGCTTCACGGTCGTCGAATGGGGCGGCTGCGCGGTACAGTGATAAGAAAGGAGCGTGGGAGATGAAAAAGAGACGCTGGGCGATCATAGCGTTTGCCGTGATCTTTGCCGCGGCGTATGTTGCGATGGGCTATTGCATTCCGGCCTTTCGCATCAAGCTGGAAGCCGACGGCTGGACGTATTTTCTCGCCAGCCTGCAAGCACTCGCGCCGGTGAAGCTGATCTTTTCCACTGTTCTGTCGCTCATTGCGGCGTTGGCCGTGTACAACAGCAGAATGTTTCGACAATAAAAAAGAGGGCTTGCAAAGCAAGTCCTCTTTTTTTATACGATCAACTGTTTACAGATTCCTGCCGAGCTCGTAAGCGGCGGTCAGGTCTTCTTCGTGAAGATCGTCCGCCGTGGAGCAGCCGCCGACATTCAGCCTGCCCACGATCTCCCAGCCGAGATAGTCGGCCATGAGGTCAAACGAAGCGTTCGCGCCGGAGGCAGTCTTTTGATCCTCATCGGCCATCGCGGTGAGGAAAACGACCTTCTTTTTGCCCATCAGCGCTTCATTGTTGGCGTAAAAGCGGTCGATGACCGCCTTGAGCTGGGCGTTGAAGTCAAAATAATAGATCGGCGAGACGAAGATGACCGCATCGGCCTCGGGAAGGTGCGATTGAGCTCCTTCATGTCGTCAGCCTCGAATGTGCACTCACTGGTGCGGACGCACTTGTCGCAGCCGATGCAGGGGTGCACGTCCTTGAACGCCGCGTCGAAGCGGAAGACCTCGTGTCCCGCGCTTTCCGCGCCGCGCTGGAACTAATCGGTCAGCGTAGCGGCCGTGCCATGCCTGTGCGCGCTGCCGGTGACGATGACGATTTTCATATTGCTATCCTCCATCCATGGAATTAGTACGATGATTGTACCATAGCTTACCCCAACTGACAAGCAACCGGCGGTCAAAAATTGCGGCAGAAAACGAAGTGTCCCACAAGGGAGCGAATCTGTGCAGCTTGGCATATGCTGTGGGCCCCTTGAGCCTTATAAGGATCAGAAAATGATCGTACAATGCAAAAAGATGAAACTTTTTGCCGATGCTGTCGTCTATATAGATATCATATAAACTGAAATTTAATTTGTTAAGGGGGTAACTGTTATGAAACGAATTGCGATCCTGCTCCTTTGTGCCGTGCTTCTCCTTTTCTTATTTATCAATAGCTGGAAGAGTGTGCGGGGAACGATTTGTGATTTTGATGAAAAAACAGGAAGTATGACCGTTGTGGCGGAGGACGGGCAAAAATACATTGTCAATGACTATTTGAAGCATATTCCAACGGGAGAGGAATGGAACATAGGCGATGTTGTAAAAATCGTTTATCGGGGGAGCATTCAGGAGACCTCGCCCGCAGTTATCGAAAAAGAAAGCGCTATTGCTGTGGTCGACAGGGCACAAGACGATCAATGAACGCGATCCCAGTCTGGCAAACAGAAAGCCGTATACTGGTCAAAAGGGGCAAGGTTGAAATGCTGTGCTTCCTTTGCCTTGTCCTCAGCCCGTCCCGTGAAGCGAGCGCACGTGAATTCAAGTGCCCCTGAACCTTACCGTATTGACAGCCATGATATAATCATACACGACTGAAAATATGAGAAAACAGAGGAAAACGCTATGGAATTCACACAGGGCGTGCGCTTTGACGCTCTCGGACTGACCGAAGAGGTCCAGCGCGCACTGAAAAAGAAAAATATTGAAGAGAGTACCCCCGTGCAGGCGGGCTGCATCCCGCCGATGCGCGAGTGGAAGGACGTCATCGCCAAGGCGCCCACCGGCACGGGCAAGACCTTTGCCTTCGGCATTCCCATCATCGAGCACATCGAGCCCGGCAGCGAGGAGACCGAGGCTGTCATCTTAGCGCCGACGCGCGAGCTCGCCATGCAGATCACGGCGGAGCTGCGCGACCTTTGCGTCTACCTTCCGGGTGTGCGCATCGTGTGCCTGTACGGCGGCGCGCCCATCGGCAAGCAGATCGACGCGCTCAAAAAGCACCCGCAGATCGTCGTGGCGACGCCGGGCCGCCTGAGCGACCACATGAAGCGCCGCACCGTCAAACTCGACAACGTCAAGACCGTCGTGCTCGACGAGGCCGACCGCATGCTCGACATGGGCTTCATCCACGATGTGACGCGCATTCTGGACAAGCTGTCCTCCCGCCGCAACCTCGGCATGTTTTCCGCGACGATCTCGCGCGAGGTCATGGACATCAGCTGGATGTACCAGCGCGACCCCGAGGAGATCACCGTGCAGGCCAAGGAGGAGAATAAGCCCGATATCGCGCAGTACCGCATCGACGTGGGCCAGAACGACAAGGCGCACGTCATGGCGCAGATCATCCGCGCCGAGGGCCACGAGCGCGTGATGGCGTTCTGCAACACGAAGGGCATGACCGAGCGGCTCAAGGCGTTTTTGATGATGGAAGGCCTCGAGGCCGACTGCATCCACGGCGATATCCCGCAGAAAAAGCGCGAGGCCGTCATGGCGCGCTTCCGCCGCGGCGAGCTGCCGATTTTTGTCGCGACCGACGTGGCCGCCCGCGGCATCGACGTCGACGACGTCGATGCGGTGTTCAACTACGACGTGCCGCTTGAAAACGAGTATTACGTCCACCGCATCGGCCGCACGGGCCGCGCCAAGCGCCGCGGCGTGGCGTACACACTGGTGTCGGATTATCCCTCCGGCATGCGGCTGGATGAAATCGCCAAGTTCACCGGCAATGAGGTTAAGAAGGCACATCTGGATGCGGAGGGGAAGTTAGTCGAAGACTAACAGAGCTTTATGCCCCTGCACCGTGCAGGGGACGCGGTTAAGGGGGATATTCTCTTTCCTCGGAAAGAGAATATCCCCCTTTGACCCCCAAGA
>OLNY01001455.1_pt1 | contig 18794 bp, 14 predicted proteins | sample 1671981 | NCBI WGS metagenome assembly OLNY01 (sample SAMEA3136632, study PRJEB25190) | human gut metagenome | biome: human gut; feature: human-associated habitat; material: faeces | place: Austria | collected 2013
TGGGCTGACCTGCCGGGCGCTGCTCCTGCCGGGGCGCTTGGGGCCGCTGGCCGGGGACTTAGAAGCCGGGTGGGTGGTGAGCTACGGCCTGACGCCCAGGGACTCCCTGACCCTCTCCAGCCTGGGCCAGGACGGCCTTTGCCTGGCGCTCCAGCGGGAGGTGGTCACCCTGGCCGGACGGAGCCTGGAGCCTCAGGAGACACCCCTGCGGGGCTTTGCGGGGGCGGAGCCGGAGCTGGTCCTGGCCTGGGCGGGCGTGATGCTGCTGGTGGGGGTGCCAGTGGAGAAGCTTGCATCTTACGATACTTGATAGGGGTTGCCCCACCGGAATATGTATCGCAGTAAAAAAGTTATTGCTTTTTTGATGGGCCAGGTGTCTCCGTAATAGAGTTTTCTAATACACTTGCTACGACTTGATTGAGTTGTGCGGCGTTTTTGGATGTAATAACAGGGACGCCTGTGCGTGCTTCGACAGCTTTTCGAGCGATGCCAGCGGCCTCACCGCCTTCGCGGGCAACGGCAACATTCTCTGAGAAAGTAGATGGGGCTTTCTGTTTCGAGATTTCTGTGGTGGTGGCCTCTGCCAGCATGTTCAGGACCAGTTCTAGTGTAGTCATATTATCACGAAGGTTTTCTTTTTTCAGGCCCTTTAAATCTTTATACTGTCGGGTAGACATTCCAGACCATGCACGGGATATTTCGTTGGTGAGAATGGCATACTCTACGCCTTTCTGAACGCCACGAGCATCCCATTCGTCTGTCAATTCTTTGCGAACTTGAATTGCTTGTAGACGTTGATTGATCCATTCCCGGCTATATCCTTTCTTAAGATAGGTTTCCAATGCACGATCAATCGTCAACTCTGGGTCAATGGTTTCTTCGATTCGTTCCCGACCGACCTGTGCCAGCCAGAGCTTGAACGGTTCTGCTTTGGGGGACGGAATGGACTGGATAATACGGAGAAGCTGCTCAGTGTTGGCCACATCGGTCATACGGCGTTTTCCATCTGCGGCAGTCATTTTCAACTGGTTACACGCCGTAACCGTTTCATTTCCTTCCTCTTTCAGTCGTTTTTTGGTGACTTTCCAATAATTACGTGCGGCTTGATAATCTGGCTGGTTCGTTAAAACTGCAACGGCATCTATAATAGAAAAGTACCATTCTTCCTTTTCTTCGTCCCATGCGGTGCGGATGCGTTTGTCCTCAAACAGTTGAATCTTATCATCTTGTGCCATTCTGTTCCTCCGTTTCCAAATATATTGCAATACTATCTTTCGAGAATTACTAACACAAAGATTTACATTTATGTCTACAAAAAAATCGGAGTACCCAACAGGATACTCCGATTGATGGAGCGAGTGACGAGGCTCGAACTCGCTACCTCCACCTTGGCAAGGTGGCGCTCTACCAGATGAGCTACACTCGCATCAGCAAGGAGTATACTAACATACCCTCGCTGGAAAGTCAAGCTATTTTTTCAAATTTCCCAAAATATTTTCCACGGTCTGCCGGTCCTGCGTCTGCCAGGTCAGGGTGATGGCGGCCACCCGCTGCTGGCCGTGGTCAGGATAGAGGGCGACGTTGATGTTTTCCAGGGCCGGAAGGGGGCTGGATTGGTTGTCATAGGCGTCCTGGACGGCTTGGCGGAGGGTGGCGGCGCTGTCTTCCGCCGAGAAGTAGCCGATGCGGAAGACGACCTTTTTGGGCTGGTCCGGGAGCAGCTCCTCCAGCTCCTGCCGGACGGCGGTGCTGCCGGTGACGGAGATGACGTCTTTCAGCTCCTTGGGGTCGATGTTGTAGGCCAGCTTTACGTTGATCTGATAGTAGGAGACCGTCTGCTCCACGTCGTACTTAATATAGTCCACAGCGTAGGCCCCTAAGGGGTCCTCCTGGGTGACTTCCAAGCAGGCCTGGTCCACATCGCTGGCGGCGGCCCCGGTGACACTGCTGTATTGGTAGAGCCGCAGCTCGCCCTTTTCCGCGCCCTGCTCGACGAGATGCAGCAGGGCACTGACCAGGCCCTGGTAGGTCTCCGCCCGGAGGACGGAGCCGCTGTCGGATTCGTCAGAGAATTGGGTGTGGGGGGTTACGGAGGCGTAGCTCCGCTCTAACATAGACCCACAGCCCGCTAGACCCAGGACCAGGCCCAGGGACAGCAGCAGGGCCAGGGGGCGTGTTTTCTGCCGTCTCATAGCAGGCTCATCTGCGTGTCCCCCTGGTCCTCGGCCTTCACCAAGGCTCCGGCGGCGGGGAGACTGCGGGCGCGGTAGCGGGATCGGTTCACGATCTTGGTTTGGGCCAGGGGCAGGGCGTGCTCGGCCTTATACGACTTTTTCAGGGTCATCACCTGCACGCCCTGGGTGGAGCGGGTGGTCTTGACCGGGATGCCGTCGGTCTGGAAGAGCAGGGCGCGGCCCTCCGTCGAGTAGAGCACGACCTCCTCCTCGGTGCCCTCCGGCAGGAAGAGCACGTCTTTCAAGGGGCTCTTGTCGGAGTAGGCCCCGGTGAGCTTTTTCCGGCGGGTCACGGTCTGGTAGGCCGACAGGGGCACGCGGGCCACTTTGCCGTTTTCAAAGAAGAAGAGCAAAGTGCCGGTGTAATCCCCGGCCAGACCAGCCCAGAGGATGGTCTCGCCCTCGTCCATGTCCAGCTTGGCGGGGAGATAGTCGCCCAGGACGCTGGCCTTGCTGTCATCAAAGGTGTAGGCGAAGGCCTTGTAGCACTGCTGCCGGTTGGTGAAGAAGAGCAGCTCGGCGGCCGTGGTCGTCTCCCAGTGGAAGGCGGGGCCGTCGCCCTCCTTGTACTTCTGCTCCCCGGACATGCGGAGGGACTGGGGGGAGATCTTTTTGAAGTAGCCCTGCTTGGACAGGAAAAGGTGGACGGGGGTCGCGGGGATCTCCTCCGTCTCCGGGGCCTCCTCCGCCAGCTGCTCCAGCAGGACGATCTCGGTGCGGCGGTCCTCGCCGTATTTCTTCGCCACGGCCTGAAGCTGCTTGATGATCTCCCGGCGGATGCGGGCGGGCTTGGCGATGAGGTCCGTTAAGTCGGCAATGTCCTTCTCCAGCTGCTCCGTCTCGGCGGTGCGCCGCAGAATATATTCTTTGTTGATGTTCCGCAGGCGCAGGTCAGCAACGTATTCGGCCTGAATTTTATCCAGGCCGAAGCCCTCCATCAGGTTGGGCACGACCAGGTTGTCCTGCTCGGTATTTCGGATGATGGCGATGGCCTTGTCGATGTCCAGCAGGATGGCACCCAAGCCTTTCAGCAGGTGGAGCTTGTTCTGCTTCTGCTCTAAGGTGTGCTGGGCTGCGCGGCGGACACAGCCGGAGCGCCATTCCGTCCAGCGGTCCAGGATCTCGCCCACGCCCATGACCTTGGGCATCCCATCCACCAGGATGTTGAAGTTGCAGGCGAAGGAATCCTGCAAGGGGGTGGCGCGGAACAGCTTTTGCATGAGCTTGTCCGGGTCGGTGCCGCGCTTGAGGTCGATGGCCAGCTTCAGGCCGGACAGGTCCGTCTCGTCGCGCATGTCGGCGACCTCCCGGACCTTGCCGGACTTGATCAGTTCGGCCACTTTGTCCAGGATGGCCTCGGCGGTGGTGGTGTAGGGGATCTCATAGATCTCGATGAGATTTTCGGCCTTGAGATACCGCCACTTGGCCCGGACCTTGAAGGACCCGCGGCCGGTGCGGTAGATGCTCTCCAGCTCTTTTCGGTCATAGAGGAGCTGGCCGCCGGTGGGGAAATCGGGGGCTTTCAGGGTCTCCAGGAGATCGGCCTGGGGGTCCTTGATGCGGGCGATGGTGGCCTGGCAGACCTCGGCCAGGTTAAACCCGCAGAGGTTCGAGGCCATGCCCACGGCGATGCCCATGTTGGCGGAGACCAGGATATTGGGGAAGGTGGTGGGCAGCAGGACCGGCTCGGTGAGGGTGCCGTCGTAGTTGGGGACGAAATCCACCACGTTTTTGTCGATGTCCCGAAACAGCTCTTCGCAGATGCCATCGAGCTTTACCTCCGTGTAACGGGAGGCGGCGTAGGCCATGTCGCGGGAGTAGACCTTGCCGAAGTTGCCCTTGGAGTCCACCGGGGGGTGGAGCAGGGCACCGTAGCCCCTGGAGAGGCGGACCATGGTCTCGTAAATGGCCCCGTCACCGTGGGGGTTGAGCTTCATGGTCGCGCCGACCACGTTGGCGGACTTGGTGCGGCCTGCGCTGAGCAGCTTCATCTGGTACATGGTGTACAGCAGCTTCCGGTGGGAGGGCTTGAAGCCGTCGATCTCCGGAATGGCGCGGGAGATGATGACGCTCATGGCGTAGGGCATATAGTTGATCTCTAAGGTGTCGGTGATGGGCTGCTCCACCACCTCGGCGTGCAGGCCCATGACACCCTCAGGATTGGTTCGTTTTTTCGTTTGGTCAGGGGATTTTTTTCTTGCCATAACCTGTGATTACCTCCTTGCGTCCCTGGGGGGGAACGGTGGTGCCGTGACAGGCGACCGGCGGACCGATGCGGCCCGCCGGTGGTTGCGCTGTGTGTCAGTGGGAGCCGTCATTGCAGCGGCTTGTGGCATTTGGGGCATTGCGTGGCGTTGGGGGACACCAGCAGCAAGATCTTGCCGCAGTGGGGGCAGCGCCCGGCAATGCAGATGAGGAGGATGCCCAGGGCGGCCATGAGCAGACCGATCCAGAGCTTGGAGAAGATGATGAACACGCAGCCGCAGCCAATGATGGTCCAGCCGGTTTTTCTGCCTTGTCTGTTATCCATAGATCAGACTTCCTTTCTTTTCCTGCCGATCGAGGGGATACGTTTGCTGTGGCTCAGAGGACAGAGCCGACGCCCATAAACTCCTGCACATCTGCCCCCTCCGGCAGGGTCAGGGAGGGCAGGGTGTTGGTGGTGCCGGTGGACTGGGTCAGGCGGAAGGCCAGACCGATGCGGTCCTGGGGTTCGGTGCCGGTCTTGAGATCCAGAGAGAGCTGAATGGACGCGCCGCCCCGGGTGTCCACAGAGAACGTGCCGTCGAGCGTCAGGGTGTCGGCCAGGTCGTTTTCGGCATCGTCCGCGTCGCTCCCGGTGAGGTCGCCCAGCAGGCGGTTCAGCGCAGCGTTGTTGAGCTTCCAGGTGTAGGTGTCGCCGCTGCGCTGGGCCAGGTCGTCCCGGAAGAGGGCGCTCATGGCCTTGGCAGACTGCGCTAACGTGTCGTAATAGTCAAAGGGGCTGACGCTGGCAACGCTCTGGGAGAGGATCTCGCCGATGCTGCCGCCCTTCTGGGCCAGGGAGAGAATGGTGGGGTCCAGGTCCAGCAGGTGTATCCAGCTGCCCTCGTCAAAGGTGCGGGGGAAGAAGAGGTAGAAGAGGGGGGAGTTTACATAGCAGCCGCCCTTCTCATCCATGAGAAAGTCCACGGGGATGCGCTTGAGGTCGGTCCGCAGAAGCGTGCCTAAGCTGACCTGGACCTGATCTAAGATCTCCGGGTGAGACTTTGCCAGGGCTTTCAGGGCGGACTCCATGTTTAGAGTGGCCTGCATCCGCTGGGCCTTGCCGTCGGAGTAGGTCTTGGCATCGGCGGAGACGGCGTAGTCCGTGGCTTTGCCTGCTTCGTCATACAGGGTCAGCTGGCCGGTGGCCTGCATGGTCTGGACGAGCTTTTTGCCCGCGAAGGTCTTCTGCTGGGCCTGTAAAATCTGGTTGAAGATGGTGAAGTTCTGGTCCATCTCGGCGATGAGACCGGCGGTGTCGGCCAGGACCACGGTGCGGTGGTCGTCATCCCACAGGACGGTGGTACCCCAGGCCTCACTGACGAAGCGGACGGGGACCATGGTGCTGTACACACCGCCGGCCTGGGCGATATAGGGGGCCTTGGGGAGGGTGGCCGTCTCGGTCTTGCCGTCCTTCTCGACGCTTGCCTGGGGGCTGCCCAGGGTGAGGGTGATAACGGTGTCGCCCTTGGTGATGGTGATGGTCTTTGCGGTCTGGGCGTAAGCCACGTTGGCCCCCAGGGCTTCCATCACGGTGCGGACGGGGACCATGGTCGTGCCCTCGAAGAGCGCGGGCCAGGGGCCATTGCCAAAGTTCAGGCAGGTTTGATCGACCAGCACGTTGATCTGGCCGACGGTGCCGCCCTTGTCCAGCAGCTCCACGGCGGTCCAGTAGTCCATGTGGTAGTGGTACTCGAAGGTGGCGGTGTAGCCGTCGTCCATGCCGTCGATGGTGCCGTCGGTCAGGCCGTCTTCATAGGTCTCGCTGCCCTCGCTGTAGTTGTAGTCGGGGGAATAGGTGACGGTGCCTGCGGCGATGTCCTGCTTGCAGAGGGCTTCGCCTTTTTCATAGCCGAGCTTGTAGCCGTCGTCGTAGCCCTGGTCATAGGGGGTGTTGGCTTCGTCGGCGGGATAGGTGGTGTTGGCGCTGCCGCTGGTGTCGGCGGGCTGCTCGGCGGCCAGGGCCGGGACGGAGACGCTGCCGAGCATGGTCACGGTGAGCAGGGTTGCCAGTAGTTTCTTCATGGGATGGCTCCTTTCGGTCAGGGGCGGGGCGGGCCGCAGGGGTCTGCGGCCCCTGCTTGGGGTATGTACTTTTTAAGAAATGTCGGCCAGGTCGAGGTATTTGTAGCCGTTTTCCGCGATGTGTTCTTTTCGGCCCTGGGCGTTTTCGCCGAGGAGGAGGTCGAAGACGCGGGCGGTGGCTTCGGCTTCGGTGGGCATGACGCGGATGAGGCGGCGGGAGTCCGGGTTCATGGTGGTCATCCACATCATCTCCGGGTCGTTCTCGCCCAGGCCCTTGGAGCGCTGGAGGGTGGCTTTCTTGCCGTCCAGCTCGGTGAGGATGTCCGCCTTTTCCTTTTCGGAGTAGGCAAACCAGGTCTTGCCGCCGGAGGCGATCTCATAGAGGGGGGACTCGGCGATGTAGACGTAACCCTCTTGAATAAGGGTGGGGGTGAGCCGCCAGAGCATGGTTAAAATCAGGGTGCGGATCTGGTAGCCGTCCACGTCGGCGTCGGTGCAGATGACGATCTTGTTCCAGCGGAGATTGTCGAGGTTAAACAGGGAGAGGTCCTTGTTGTGCTTGTCGTGGACCTCGACGCCGCAGCCCATGACCTTGAGCAGGTCCGTGATAATCTCGCTCTTGAAGATCTTGCCGTAATCGGCCTTGAGGCAGTTCAGGATCTTGCCGCGGACGGGCATGATGCCCTGGAACTCGGCGTCCCGGCCCAGCTTCACGGAGCCGAGGGCGGAGTCGCCCTCTACGATGTACAGCTCCCGGCGGGAGACATCTTTGGTGCGGCAGTCCACGAACTTCTGCACCCGGTTGGCGATGTCCACGCTGCCGGCCAGGCTCTTGCTCTTGATGGACAGGCGGGCCTTTTCCCCGGCCTCGCGGCTGCGCTTGCTGACGAGGATCTGCCGGGCGGCTTCCTCGGCGGCCTGGGGGTTTTCGATGAGGAAAATTTGCAGGTGCTCCCGGAGGAAGTCCGTCATGCTCTCCTGAATGAAGCGGTTGTTGACGGCCTTTTTGGTTTGGTTTTCGTAAGAGGTCTGGGTGGAGAAGTCGTTGGAGACGAAGATGAGGGTCTCCTGGACATCGGGCCAGGTGATCTTGGCCTCGGTCTTGTTGTATTTGCCGTTTTGCTTGAGCCACCCGTCCATGGCGGAGAGGAAGGCCGAGCGCATGGCCTTTTCGGGGGCGCCGCCGTGCTCCAGCCAGGAGGAGTTGTGGTAATGCTCGATGGTATGCGCCGCCGGGCAGAAGCAGAAGGCGCAGGAGAGCTTGACTTTATAGTCGGGCTTGTCCGGCCGGTCCCGGCCCACCCGCTCGCCGGTCCAGAACTGGATGGGGGTGTGGGCGTGTTCTCCGGCCAGCTCGGCCACATAGTCGGCGATGCCGTTTTCGTAGACGTAGGTCGTCTCGTCAAAGCCGCGCTCGGCCTGGGTCTTGAAGCGGAAGGTGATGCCGGCGTTCACGACGGCCTGGCGGTGCAGGACGTCTTTGAAATACTCGTCGGGGATGTCGGTCTGGGTGAAGACCTCTAAGTCGGGCAGCCAGGTGATGGTGGTGCCGGTCTTTTTCCGGTCGGCGGGGGAGACCTTCATCTCGCCGATGAGCTGGCCCTTTTCAAAGTGGAGGTCATAGCGCTTGCCGTCCCGGCGGACGATGACGTCCATGAAGCGGGCGGTGTATTGGGTGGCGCAGGCGCCCAGGCCGTTGAGACCCAGGGAGTATTCGTAGTTGTCGCCGCCGTTGTTGTCATATTTTCCGCCGGCGTACAGCTCGCAGAAGACCAGCTCCCAGTTATATTTGCCGACTTTTTCGTTCCAGTCCACCGGGCAGCCCCGGCCGAAGTCCTCGACCTGGATGCGGCCATCCCGGAAGTGGGTGACGACGATCTCCTTGCCGAAGCCCTCGCGGGCCTCGTCGATGGCGTTGGAGAGGATCTCGAACACGGCGTGCTCACAGCCCTCCAGCCCGTCGGAGCCGAAGATCACCCCCGGCCGTTTGCGGACGCGGTCGGCCCCCTCCAGCATGGAGATGGACTCGTTGCCGTATTCCTGTTTGCGTTTTGCCATGGGGTTCTCCTTGTTCTGTAAATTGCTTGTTTATTTTCTAATCATAAGCCATGCCTCGCCTCTCTGTCAAGCGCTGGCACAGCAAAACCGCCGCGGGGTCCGCGGCGGTTTTGGTCGGTTCTTGGGTGTTTTTTGGGATTTTTCCGGGTTTCTCTGGGAAAAAGTGACTCAATCGGTCAGGTACCGGTGGAGGATGACCACCACCTGGGCCCGCGTTGCGGTGGACAGGGGGGAGAGGGTGGTGTCGCTGGTGCCGGAGATGATCTCGTGGCTCACGGCCCAGATCATGGGGGTGGTGGCATAGGAGTCTACTTGGTGCCGGTCGGTGAAGTGGCTGAGGTTGCCGATGTAGGACGTATCCCCGCCGAAGGCTCTGGCATACCGATAGAGGATGGCGGCCAGCTGCTGGCGGGTGAGCCGGCTGTCCGGGGAGAAGGTGGTGTCAGACGTGCCGTTGACGATACCGTTGACGTTGGCCCAGACCACGGCACTGTAATAGTAGGAGCCGACGTCGAGATCCTCAAAGTTGGTGCTGACGGTGACCGAGGGGCTGCCGGCGGCGCGATAGAGGACGGTGACCAGCTGGGCGCGGGTCATGGGGCTGCTGGGGGCAAACTCGGTCTTGCTCACGCCGCTGACGAGGCCGAAGTGATAGGCAAAGTCCACGGCGTCGGCGGCCCAGGTGCCCACGTTGCTGCGCGTTACGTCCTTGAACTGGGCGGAGTCGGTCTTCGTGCTGACGGAGACCTTGATCACGCCCGTGGTCTCGATGCCGGCGGCGGTGATGTAGGTCACGGGGATGGTGGCTTGGCCCATGTAGCCTGCGTCGGGGAGATAGCTCAGGGTGGAGACGTGGTAGTCCCCCTGGCTGGCGGAGTTGGTGTAATACTTATCCCCGTCGTCGGCGGTGCCGATGCCGTGGGACAGATTCCGCAGGAGGTGACCGGCGGAGGGCTTGCCGAAGACCACGGCGGCCACGGGGTCAGTGTCGGAGTCCCGGTAGAAATCAGAGCCGGCAAAGGTGAAGCCGGTGCTGTCGCACTGGCGCACATCGTCGCCGGGGGTGGGGGGCGTGACGGCGGCGTCATCGACCAGGACTTCCAGGCGGCCGTAATAGACCTTGTCGCCGTAGGCTAAGAAGTTGATGGCGAAGGTCCCTTTCTTCAGGGGGGTGAAGGTCACGTCGGCCAGGTGGTCGCCGTCGGCGGTGGTGCTGGCGTAGTACTCGCTGCCGTTCTTGGCGGAGAGGGTGCCCGCGTCGCTGCCGGTGATGGTGTTGGTGTCAAAGACCACATGGGTCAGCCCGGCGATGGGCTGGGCCATGCCGGTGTCGTCGCCCTTGACGAGCTGGTCGATCACGGAGACTTTGTTCTCCAGGTCCATGAGCTTGTTCAGCGTCACGGCCCCCTCGGCCACGGAGTGGACCCCGCCCAGGCTGGTGCTGGGGTAGACCTTGACGCCGTAAGTACAGGTGCCGGTGAGGATCTGGGTGGAGTCGGTCTTGCTGGCGGCGGTGACGGTGCAGGTCAGGAGCAGGTCGGCCTGGGTGGTGGGCTGGAGAAGCAGCGTAGCGTCTTTTCCCAGCTCCTTCTTGCTGGCGTCAGTCCAGAGGTAGGTGATGTTGTAGGCCTCGGTCACGTCTGTGGTGCCGTTCTTCACGGTGACGGCGGGGGCCTTCACGGCGGACTCCACAAACAGCCCGGCGTTGGTGTTCACGGTGGTGGCGGAGAGGGCCAGCACATCGTCCTTGGAGGTGGTGGCGGTTTTGCTCACCGTGACCTGGTAGGTGGCGGAGACGGCGGAATCGCTGCTGCTGTCCTGATACAGGGCCATGATGGTCGCGGTGCCCTCGGCCACGGCGGTGACCTCGCCCTTCTTGGAGACGGCGGCCACGGCGGTGTTGGTGGAGGACCAGGTCACGTCCACGGCGCCGGTGGTGCCGTTGGAATAGTTGGCCTTAGCAGTGAGGGTACGGGTCTTGCCGATGGGCAAGACTTCAGGACCGGCGGGGTCCAGGGTCAGGCTGGTGACCTTGCTCTTGGCGACGGTCACGTCGCAAGAGGCCTTTACATTGCCGACAGAGGCGGTGATGGTAGCATAGCCTTCTGCCTTTGCTGTGATCGTAGCGGTTTGCTTTTTGCTGTTGGTATTAGAAACTTCCGCAACAGTTTTATCGCTGGACTCCCAAGTGATGCTCTTGTTGGCATACTCGCTGGACAAAGTAGCGGTCAGCGTGATGCTGTCTTTGGGCGCGATCGTTGCTTTGGACTGATCTAGCGTGATCGGGAAAGTCGCTGCCGCGGGCAGGGCCAGGCTCACTGCCAACACGACGGCCAGCAGGAGAGAGAGGGAGCGGGACAGGGTTTTCTTCATGATTGCACCTCTTCTTGATGGCCCGGCTCACCACGGTCGGGGCCATCGATTTCTTGCCCTCATTATAGCACGATTGGAAATAGTTAAAAGAGGTTTTTGCAAGTTTTCATACTTATTTAAGAAATTTAGTCGAACCCGCGCCGCTCGCCTGCATAATCCCCGGCATACCGGCGCAGGTTAGGCATAGACTAACTGCACAGGAGGAAACGCACCATGTCTCGTCCCCACCCCCTGACCCCGGACCAGCAGCTCCAGCAGCAGCTGGACGACACCAGCCGCGCCCTGGCCGCCGCCCAAGCGGGCTATGACCAGTGCGCTGACCAGGACCTTTTGGAATACTACCTCTATGAGATCAGCGCCCTGCGGGCCAAGCACACCTATCTGCTGCGGCAGAGGAGAGAGCCATAGGCGTTTTCGAGACGAAAGGATGGGAGGATATATGTCCGTGTTTTCCGGCGACGGGCCGTGGCTGACGGCCATTATTTTTGCGGTGCTGTTTCTTGTGATCTTCCGGCGGCCCCTGGGGTGGCTCATCAAGCTGGCGTTTCGTTCGCTGCTGGGCTTTGGGTTTCTGGCGGCGTGGTCATACAGCGGCATCGCGGCGGGGCTGGCCCTGGGGGTCAACGCCTTCAACGCCATTACCCTGGGGCTGTTGGGGCTGCCGGGGTTGGGGCTGCTGTTTTTGCTGCGGCTTACATAGGAGGTGGCTCCATGCACCACATTACCCGTATCCTCTATCTGGCCCTCTGCGTCTCCGGCCTGGTGTCGGGGGCGTTTCTGCTGCTGTGCTGCTTCGGCGTGGTGGACCCGGCGCTGCTGTTTCAGCGGGAAGACACCGCCGTGCTTCCGACCTCTGCCCCGGCGGAGGTGCCGCAGCCGGAAGAAGCCGGCGCGGCCAACGCCATCACGCTGCGCACCGACCAGATCGACCAGGCAGAGGCGCTGGCGGTGGGCCATGACACCGTGGTCCTGCCCATGCAGAACGAGGACGGGAGCCTGAACTATGTCTCCCGCCTGCCGTTGGCGGTGGAGAGCGGGGCCTCCTGGGGCGACCCGGCCCCAGAGGCTCCGGGCGCTGAACGAGCGGGGGGAGCTGCACACCGTGGCGGAAATTTCCTGCCTGCGGGATCAGGTCCTCATACAAAACGACCCCGCCCTCTCCCTGCGGCGGGTGAGCGGCTCACCTTGGCGGGACGGGGCGGGGTACGGCTGGCTGGACCCGGCGGAGCGCCGGGTGGAGGCCTATTTGATCGGGGTCTGCCGGGAGCTGGCAGATCTGGGGTTTGATGAGATCGTGCTGACCCACTGCGCCTATCCCACAGAGGGGGCGGTGGAGTGCCTGAGACCCCTGGGGGACAAGACGGGGGCGCTGGAGAAGCTCCTCCGCCAGTTGCAGGGGGCCGTGGCCGACTGGGAGACAGAGATCTCCCTGCGGGCCTGCGCCGATGCGGACGAGCCAGACAGCGCCAGCGGGCAGACCGAGGCGCTGCTGGCCATTGCCGACGCAGTGATCAGTGAATGAACATCCGGATGAGAAGATCGTTGAGCTTTTTATAGGGCATGTAGCGCATGGGGAGGTCGATCCAGGTGGCCTTGTCCACGATGGCGCGGTTGTGGGAGAAGGTCTCGAAGCTCTGGCGGCCGTGGTAGCTGCCCATGCCGCTGTTGCCGACGCCGCCGAAGGCCATGTGGTGGGTAGCCAGGTGGATGATGGTATCGTTGATGCACCCGCCGCCGAAGGAGCAGGTGTTCAGGACCTTGGACTTGGTCTTCTTGCTGCGGGTGAAGAGGTAGAGGGCCAGGGGCTTTTCCCGGCGGTTGATGAAGCGCAGGGCCTGGTCCAGGTCGTCGTAGGGAATGATGGGCAGGATGGGGCCGAAGATTTCCTCGCCCATGGGCTTGGACAGGCCCTCCAGGGTGTCGGCCACCAGGGTGGGGGCGATCCAGCCGCTGTCGGACTCCGGGTCGTCCCGGTGCCAGCCGCCGTAGAGAATGTCTTGGTTTTCCAGGAGGCCTTGCAGGCGGTTGTAGTGCTTATGGTTGATGATGCGGACAAAGTTCCGGTTGGCCAGGGGGTCCTTGCCCAGCATCTTTTTAAACTGCTGGATGAGTTCGTTCACCAGCTCGTCCCGGACCTTGCGATCGACCAGGCAGTAGTCCGGGGCCACGCAGGTCTGGCCGGCGTTTAAGAGCTTGCCGAAGGCCAGGCGGCGGGCGGTGAGGGGGATGTTGGCGGTCTCGTCCACGATGACGGGGCTTTTGCCGCCCAGCTCCAGGGTGACGGGGGTCAGGTGGCGGCTGGCCTTTTCCATGACCAGCTTGCCCACGTCCACGCTGCCGGTGAAGAAGATGTAGTCAAAGCGCTGCTCCAACAGGGCGGCGTTCTGCTCGCGGCCGCCCTCGATGACCGTCACCCACTCCGGGGGGAAGACGGCGGCCAGCAGCTCGGCCATGGCCCGGCTGGTGTTGGGGGCGTAGGCGCTGGGCTTGAGAACGACGCAGTTACCCGCGGCCACGGCCCCGAAGAGGGGGTCTAAGCTCAGAAGATAGGGGTAGTTCCAGGGCGCCATGATGAGGACCACGCCGTAAGGCTCCGGCAGCTCATAGCTGCTGGACTTGAACTGGGGCAGAGGCGTGGGCTTGCGGCGGGGCTGGGACCAGGCGCGGACGTGGTCGGCCAGATAGCCCAGCTCGTCCAGATTCAGGCCCAGCTCGCACATGTAGCCCTCGAAATGGGATTTATTCAGGTCCGCTTGCAGGGCGTCCAGTAAGATCTTCTCCCGCTTCTGCATCTCTTTTTTCAGGCGGCGCAGGGCGGCCACGCGGACGGCCACGGGGCGGGTGGCACCGGTCTCGAAAAAGGTCCGCTGGCGGGCGACGACGGCCTCGATGTGGGCCACGTGGGTGTCATGGTTCACAGTTGCGTTCATGCCCACACCTCCTTGAGGATGCCGACGATTTCGTCGAAGTCGGCTTCGGCGGGGTTGACGATGATGGCCCCGTCGTTCAGGGCAGTGTTGGCCACGGCTTCAAAGTCGCTGGGCTGGACCTTGCCGGTCTGGGAGAGGGTGGTGGGCAGGCCGGTGACGTCGGCCAGGTGCTGGCGCAGGGCGATCAGGGTGTCGATGGTCTTCTGGGCCCGCTGGGCTTCCGGCGTGGCGGCGTAGACCTCGGGGCCTGCGACATAGAGGAGCAGCTCACCGTAGCGCTTGTGGCATTTTTCCAGGTTGTACTTCATCACGGCGGGGAGCAGGATCGTCATGGCCTCGCCGTGGGCCACGTGGCAGACGCCGCCCAGGGCGTGGCCGATGGCATGGACCAGGCCGACCATGGAGTTGGAAAAAGCGGCTCCGGCCAGGAGGCTGCCGTTGGCCATGGCCATGCGGGCCTTGCGATCCTTGCCGTGTTCCACGGCGCGGGTCAGATTCTGGCTGATCTGCTGGATGGCCTTTTCCGCGAAGGAATCGCTGACGGGGTTGCGCTGGAGACAGGTGGCCGCTTCGATGGCGTGGACCAGGGCATCGAAGCCCGTGGCGGCGGTGATGCGGGGCGGGAGCGTCTCGGTCATGCGGGGGTCCAGGACGGCCACGTCAGGGAGCAGGTGGTAGCTCAGGAACTCCATCTTGACCTGAATGGCGGGGTTGGCAACGACGGCGACTAAAGTCGCTTCGCTGCCCGTCCCGGCGGTGGTGGGGACGGCGACAAAGGGGACGTGCTTGCCGCGGGGCAGGACCTCGCACCCGGCGGAATCCAACAGGTCGTGCCCGGCCTGGGCCAGGACCATGCCGACGCCCTTGGCTGTGTCGATGACGGAGCCGCCGCCCACGGCAATGAGGCTGTCGCACTGGGTATCCCGGTAGAGCTGGGCAATGTGGTTGACGACCTCGATGGAGGAATCCGGCGGGATGTGGCAGTAGGTCTCAGCGGGGACGAGACCGCCCTGCCGCAGGGCGGCCTGGACGATCTTGACGGTGCCGACCTGCGCTAAGCCCTGGTCACTGAGCAGCAGGGGGCGGCTGGCACCCAGGGTCTGCAATTCGTGGGGAACGTGCTCTAACGCGCCCTCACCGGAGAGGATCTTAGCGGGGAGCTTAAATTCATAATAGGACATCTTGCATTACCTCCCTAACAGCACCGCCAGATAGACGCGGGCGGTGGAAACTTCCTTTTTTGGCAATCGTTTTAGGATGCGCCTGGCTAGAAACGGCGGGAACAAATATCCCTCTGTTCGATCAACGCATCGGACAAAGGGCATGGCCAGGCCCATGTTGCCCCGCAGGGTGAAGCGGTGCTCGGCATACGCTTGGGCGATGCCGATCTGCCCGGTGAAGACCCGGAAGGCGTCGGCAGGGGTCTTGAAGCGAATGGTCACGTCCCCTGGGGTGTCCAGGGGGAGCTTGCGGAAGCCCTTTTCTGTGCCGGTGACGGTGAAGCCTCTGGCGCCGGGGATCTCCAGGCGCAGGGTCTTGCCCTTGGGCCAGCGGCAGGCTTCGGCTTTGATTTTCGAGTCCCGACAGGATAAAAATTTCAACGCCCGGAACAGGCAGCAGGAGACCATGCTGCAGGTGGCGCATTGCAGGCACATTTTCACAGAGCCATGGGCCATGGTTCCATCCCTCCTTAATTGCTTTGGATATTGCTTATAGAATATCGGAAATCGGGGGGGATTGCAAGGGGGCCAACAAAAACCGGAGACTGCACGATTTTCTGTGCGGTCTCCGGTTTTGGAGTTATTGGGGGGCGGCGGCGAAGTCGGTGAGGACGAGGTTGGTGAGCTTGAGGACGTCGTCGCCTTTTTTGAGGCGGAGGGAGAGGTAGGGCTTCTCGCCGGCGGAGAAGAGCAGGCGGCCCTTGTATTTTTCCAGGCCGCAGGTGGCTGCGACGCGGGCGAAATCCGGCTTGGGGAGGGAGAAACGGACGCTGTTTTCTTTTTGAGCCAGCTCCGTCATGCCCAGGGCGGCGGCGCGGGCGCGGAGCAGGGCGATGGCGATGAGGTTCGTGACGCTCTTGGGCGGCTCGCCGTAGCGGTCGATGAGTTCGTCGATGATGTCGTCGCCCTCTTCCTGGGTGCGGACGCGGGCCATGCGGCGGTAGAGGTCCATGCGCTGCTCCGGGGCGGGGATGTATTTCTCCGGGATGGCGGCGGGGACGGCGAAGTCCGCCGTGCACCAGGTCGGCTTTTCCACGGGCTTGCCCTGCTCCTCCAGGACGGCCTCCTCTAAGAGGCGCAGGTAGAGATCATAGCCCACACTCATGAGGAACCCGGACTGCTCCGGGCCGAGGAGATTGCCCGCCCCGCGAATTTCCAGGTCTCGCATGGCGATCTTGAAGCCGGAGCCGAAGGCGGCGTATTCCCGGATGGCGGAGAGGCGTTTGTTCTGGTCCTCCGTCAAGATCTTGCTGGGACGGTAGGTCAGGTAGGCCGAGGCCCGCCGGGTGGAGCGGCCCACGCGGCCCCGGAGCTGGTGGAGCTGGGCCAGGCCAAAGTTTTCTGCGTTTTCGATGATGAGGGTGTTGGCGTTGGGCAGGTCGATGCCCGTCTCGATGATGGTGGTGCAGACCAAAATGTCCAGCTCCCCATCGGTCATCTGGCTCATAATGTCGCCCAGCTGCTCCTGGTCCAGCTTGCCGTGGGCGGTGCCGATGCGGACCTCTTCGCCCAGAAGAGAACGAATTTTTGCGGCGGTCTGGTCGATGGTTTCCGTGCGGTTGTGGAGATAGTAGACCTGGCCACCCCGGTCCAGCTCCCGGCGCATGGCGTCGGCCAGCAGGCCCCAGTCGTGCTCGATCACATAGGTCTGGACGGGCTGGCGGTTTACGGGGGGCTGCTCCAGCGTGGACATATCCCGCAGGCCGGAGAGGGCCATGTTCAGGGTCCGGGGGATGGGCGTGGCGGAGAGGGTCAAGACATCAACTTGACTCGTCATTTTTTTGAGCTTCTCCTTGTGGCCGACCCCGAAGCGCTGCTCTTCATCCACGACGAGCAGGCCCAAGTCGTGGAACTGAATGTCCTTCCCCAAAAGCTTGTGGGTGCCGATGAGCAGGTCCACGGACCCCTCTTTCGTCCGCCGTAAAATATCCTTCGTCTGGGCGGCGGTGCGGAAGCGGGAGATCATCTCGATCTGCACGGGGAAGTGGGAGAAGCGCTTGACGGCCGTCATGTAATGCTGCTGGGCCAGAACGGTCGTGGGGACCAGCAGGGCGGCCTGCTTGCCCTCTAAGACACATTTCATGATGGCCCGGAACGCCACCTCCGTTTTGCCGTAGCCCACATCGCCGCAGAGCAGGCGGTCCATGGGGACGGCTTTTTCCATGTCCCGCTTGATCTCCTGGGCGCAGCGAAGCTGGTCGTCGGTTTCGGGATAGGGGAAGAGGGCCTCGAACTCCTGCTGCCAGGGGGAGTCCGGGGCGAAGGCGTGGCCGGCCAGGCGCTGGCGCTGGGCGTAGAGCTGGATGAGGCCCTTGGCCATGTCTTTGGCGGCCTTTTTGGCGCGGCTTTTGGATTTTTCCCATTCCGTGCCGCCCAGTTTCGACAGGCGCTTGCGGCTGGGGTCGTCGCCGCTGCCGATGTATTTGGAGACGAGGTCCAGCTGGAGGGCGGGGACATAGAGAATGTCTGCCCCGGCGAACTGGAGCTTGATGTAATCCCGCGGGGCGCCGTCCACGGACATCTTTACCATGCCGACGAAACGACCGATGCCGTGGTGGTCGTGGACCACGAGATCGCCGGGGGAGAGGTCGGTGAAGGCCTCTAATTTCTGGCGGGTGGTGGCGTCCCCCTTGGCCCGCTTGGGGCGGGGCTTTCGGGCGGGGAGGGCTTCACCCTCGGAGAGAACGGCCAGCTTCCCGTCGGGGTAGTCAAACCCGGCGGAGAGGCCGCCCACGGCCAGGGTGATGCGGCCCGGCTCCGGCAGCTCGTGGAGCAGTTCGTCCACCGCCGTGTAAACTTTCTGCTCCCGGAGCATGGCTTGCAGGGCATCGGCTTTTCTCCGGCTGGAGGTCAGAACGACCACGGAAAAATCAGACTTTTGATAGGCTCGTAAATCTTCCGTCACGGCCTCGAAGCTGATGCCGTAGCCGGGGAGCTGGCGGGCGGTCAGCGACAGCAGAAACGCCGGGGGGACCGGCAGAGAGCCGGTGGTGAAGGAATCGAAATAGAGTAAGGTGCGCTTGGCCAGGGCGGCGCACAGGCCCTCCCAGGTTTCGGCAAAGACGGGGTGCTTGCCGGTGAGGACGCCTTGCTCTAAGAGGGCGGTGATGTCTTCCCCCAGCTGCCAGAGGTAGTTTTTTGCCCGGTCGGCCACGCGGGGGGTGTCGCACAGGGCGACGAGGGCGTTTGGCGGCAGGTAGTCTGCCGCTGTGGCCACCTGGGGATAGACCTGAGGCAGGGCCAGGTCAGGGGGGCCGGAGATGGGGTCTCCATTCAAGGAAATGACTTCCCCGGCGGGGAGCAGCTCGCAGGTCTCCCGCTGGGCGGTGCGGCGCTGGGTGACGGGGTCGAAGAGCCCCATGGAGTCGATCTCATCCCCCCAGAACTCCATGCGGAGGGGGAGGTCCAGGCCGGGGGAGAAGACGTCTAAAATGCCGCCCCGCAGGGCAAACTGGCCGGGGCCTTCCACCTGGTCACAGCGGGTGTAGCCAGCCCGGACCAGGAAGTCGGTCAGATCGTCTAATTGGCAGACCTGGCCCACTTGGAGCTGGCGGCAGGCCTGGGTCAGGGTCTCCTGGGGCAGGGTGCGCTGGAGCAGGCCCTCTACCGTGGCCACCAGCAGGGGACAGGTCCCGCGGGACAGCTGGGTCAGGATGGCCAGGCGCTGCTGCTCCCACTGGCGGCTGGCGGCGCCGGGGTGGAAGAGAAAG
>OLNY01001458.1_pt1 | contig 18753 bp, 8 predicted proteins | sample 1671981 | NCBI WGS metagenome assembly OLNY01 (sample SAMEA3136632, study PRJEB25190) | human gut metagenome | biome: human gut; feature: human-associated habitat; material: faeces | place: Austria | collected 2013
TTTACAGAGCTTTTTTACACTTTCATATTCCGGATAAAAATATTCTCCTTTAAGATTTCTAATTGTCATGGCGTTATACACCGCTTTATGACAATTTCTTCCTATTATTATTTTAGTTACATTTCTATAATTACAAAATTTTATAATTGCTTCCACAATATCATCACCATGGATCATTTCAACTATAGCCCCTAGTCTCTCTGCTAAATTTATATGTTCTCTTAGTCTTTTCTTTTCTTCATCAGTCATAGTTTTAGAATTTAAATTTCCTACATATAAAGCTATCCATTCTGTTTTAAATGAAGATGCCATTCTAGCTGCATTCCTTATAACAGTTGATGATGATGGTGATGAACTTATACATGCCACTATTTTTTCCTTTGTAGGTAATATATCAATGTTTCCCTTTGATAATCTAGATATTTGAACAACACTATTAACTGTATCTGCAGTTTTTCTTAATGACAATTCTCTTAATGCCTTTAGATTATCATCAGTAAAAAAGTTACTTTTAGCTTTATCCACATTTTCTTTTTTATAGATTTTACCTTCATCAAATCTCTTTCTTAAATCACTAGTAGCTATATCTATAAGCTCTATTTTATCAGCTTTATCTACAATATAATCTGGTACTGTTTCTTTAACAAAGACACCAGTAATACTTGCTATAACATCATTTAAACTTTCCAAATGATGAACATTTAATGTAGTATAAACATTTATACCTACATCTAAAAGCTCCTCAATATCTTGCCATCTTTTTTTATGCCTAAATCTTGGTGGATTAGTATGGAGCAATTCATCTACCAATAATACATCCGGACTTCTTTCTAATGCAGAATTAAGGTCAAATTCATCAATTTCTACACCTTTATAATCAACTTTTCTTGTACTTAAAATTTCTAACCCATTAATTAATTCTAATGTATCTTTTCTTGTATGTCTTTCAATATATCCTACTACGACATCAACATTATTATTTTTTAATTCATGTGCTTCTTGCAGCATAGCATAGGTTTTTCCTACACCAGCTGCATATCCAAAAAACACCTTAAGCTTTCCTTTTTTTAAATAGCCCTCTTCGTTTTCTACCATTTTTAATAACTGTCTCAAATTAGGCCTATTATCCTCTTCCATCATTAATTATCACCCCAAAATAATGTGAAAATTTCACCGCTTCCCGGAAAAGTAATATTCCATTTTTCGTTCTCACTGTAGTTCGCAGTTTTAATAGCATAATTATACCAATTCCATTCATAAACCTCTATCTATTTTGTACTTCATCTAATTTTAAATTTAGTTCAACTACATTAACATAAGTTTACCCAAAGAAGCCTAAAATCCTTTTTTGTTTTACTTCATCTATTATATCTTGAACTTCTTTTTCACTCATATTTCTTGCTTCTGAAACTCTCTTAACTTGATATTCTGCTGCAGCTACTGATATATCTGGATCTAAACCACTACCTGAAGCTGTTACTAAATCTACTGGAATTTTCTCCTCTGTTCCATTATATTTTTGTAATTCTTCAACTCTTTTTGCTATAATTTCTTCTATCTCATCTCCTGCAGGTGTTTTATTCGAACCAGCACCAGCAACTCCATTATAAGGATAATCTGCTGTTGCTGATGGTCTTCCCCAGAAATATTCTGGTGATGTAAAGTTTTGTCCTATAAGCTTTGATGCTACCACTTCTCCATTTTTTTCTATTAGACTTCCATTAGCTTTATCTTTAAAAAATGTTTGAGCACATACAGTTATAAACGTTGGATATATAACTCCTACAATTAAAGTAAATATTAATAAAATCCCTAAAGATTTTTTAAATACTTTCCACATATCTTTTCCTCCCTAAAATATACCTAAAAGATTTATTAAAATATCAATTAGCTTTATAGCAATAAACGGTACTATAATTCCACCTAATCCATAAACTAATAAATTTTTCTTTAAAAGCTTATGAGCTGGTGCTTCTGAATACTTAACACCTTTTAATGAAAGTGGTATTAATACTACTATAATTAATGCATTATAAATAACTGCTGATAGTATTGCACTTTCTGGACTTGATAATCTCATAATATTAAGCTTGTCTAACACAGGAAATATACTCATAAATAATGGTGGTATTATAGCAAAGTATTTAGCAACGTCATTTGCAATACTAAATGTTGTAAGGGCCCCTCTAGTCATTAATAATTGCTTACCTATCTTAACAATTTCAATAAGCTTTGTTGGGCTTGAATCTAAATCAACCATATTTCCAGCTTCCTTTGCTGCTTGTGTCCCTGAATTCATAGCAACTGCTACATCTGCTTGAGCAAGTGCTGGTGCATCATTTATTTGTTCCATCTCCAGTCATTGCAACTATATGACCAGCTTGTTGATAATCAGCAATTAAATTAAGCTTAGCTTCTGGAGTAGCTTCTGCTAAGTAAGTATCCACTCCTGCTTCTGCTGCTATTGCCGCTGCAGTTAATGGATTATCTCCAGTAATCATTACAGTCTTAATTCCCATTTCCCTTAAATCACTAAATTTTTCTTTAACACCTGATTTTATAATATCCTTTAAATGTACAACACCTAAAACTTTCTCATTTTCAACAACTACTAAAGGAGTTCCTCCTTTTCTAGATATTCTTTTAACTATAACATTACATTCATTTGGATAGTCTCCACCCATTTTTTGAACATATGCTTTAATTGCAGATTCTGATCCCTTTCTTATTTCTCTATTTTTATAATTCATACCACTCATCTTTGTTCTTGCTGTAAATGGCACAAATTCTCCTTCTTCATTTCCTTCTTCCTTGAAATTATATTGAGTTTTAGCTAACTCTACTATACTTTTACCTTCAGGTGTCTTATCTGCTAATGAACTTAATGCAGCAACTTCTGCTAACTCCTCTACTGATATATTTTCTAATGGTATAAATTCTGCTGCTTGTCTATTACCTAAGGTAATTGCTCCTGTTTTATCTAATAACAACACATCTACATCTCCAGCCGCTTCTATTGCCCTACCCGAAGTAGCTAAAACATTAGCACTAGTTAATCTACTCATTCCAGCTATTCCAATTGAAGATAATAAAGCTCCTATTGTTGTTGGTGCTAAACAAACTAATAATGCAATTAACGAAAGAATTGATATTGATTCTCCTCCACCATTTAACTTAACTGCAAAATCACCAAATACATAAAGGGTTGATGTTATTACTAAAAATATTATTGTTAATGAAACTAATAATATTTGAAGAGCAATTTCATTAGGGGTTTTCTTTCTTGCAGCTCCCTCAACCATTGAAATCATCTTATCTAAAAATCTTTCTCCACTACCCGCTGTGACCTTCATTACTATCCAATCCGAAACAACAGTTGTTCCACCTGTTACAGAACTTCTATCTCCACCATCTTCTCTTATAACTGGAGCACTTTCACCTGTTATAGCACTTTTGTCAACTGAAGCTATTCCCTCAATAACTTCACCATCTGCTGGTATTTGCTCCCCAGCTTTAACTAATACAATATCACCTTTTACTAAATCTGATGACTTAACTACATCTCCAAGTCTATCAACTATACTTCTTAACCTCCTACACATTACATCCTTTTTAGCTGCCCTTAATGCATCAGCTTGTGCCTTTCCTCTACCTTCTGCAATTGCTTCCGCAAAGTTTGCAAATAAAACAGTAAACCAAAGAAACAGTGTTATTAAAAAAGTAAATAATCTTTCTTGTCCTTGACTCTCATTAAAAAATGTTGATAAAAATATAACAGTTGTTAATATTGAACCTATATAAACCACAAACATTACTGGATTTTTATATTGAATCTTCGGTGATAATTTCTTAAAAGAATCCTTAAAGGCTTCTTTTACCATGTTTCCATCTATAAAAACTTGCTTCTTTTTACTCATAGCAAAATCTCTCCTTCACTTCAAACTACTAAAACAACATTTGTAACTGCTCTACTATTGGCCCTAAGGCTAATGCTGGGAAGAAGCTTAATGCTCCTATCATTAGTACAACTATTATCAACAATGTTACAAATACACCATTATTAGTTGCTAATGTTCCTGCTGAGCTTGGTATATATTTTTTCTTTCCTATTGAACCTGATATTGCAAGCATTAATACTATCGGTACAAATCTTGCTAACAACATTGCTATTCCTAATAAAATATTTAATGGAACTGTATCTGCACTAAATGCAGCAAATGCACTACCATTGTTGTTTCCTGCTGAAGAAAGTGCATATAAAATTTCTGAGAATCCATGAGCACCACCATTGTTTAAACTCTCCTGTATTGATGGTATTACACATGCTATAGCTGTACCAATTACCACTATTAACGGAGTTGTTATTACTGCTAATGATGCCATTTTCATCTCAAATGGTTCTATTTTTTTACCTAAATATTCAGGGGTTCTACCAACCATAAGCCCTGATATAAATACAGTCATAATTATAAATGCCATCATTCCATAAAGTCCACAACCCACTCCCCCAAATATAACCTCTCCTAACTGCATTAACAACATTGTTATTCCTCCACCTAATGGAGTATAAGAGTCATGCATTGAATTTACAGATCCATTAGAAGCTGCTGTAGTAGTAACTGCCCAAAATGATGAACTTGCTATACCAAATCTTACTTCCTTTCCTTCCATATTACCGCCAGCTTGTGTATCTGAATAACTTATATCTACTATTCCATTTTGTTCAATTTGAGGTGTAGCCTTTTGCTCTAGCATACCAACACTAAATAAGCAAAATGCATAAATTATAAACATTTCTAAAAATATAGCTCGTCCTTGTTTTTTATCTTTAACCATATATCCAAATGTAAAACATAGTGCAACTGCAATTAATAATATAGATATAACTTCAACAACATTTGATGCTAATGTTGGATTTTCTAATGGATGTGCTGAATTTACACCAAAGAATCCTCCTCCATTAGTTCCTAATTGCTTAATTGCTATTTGGCTTGCTGCTGGCCCACCTGGAATTATTTGAGTATCTATAACTGTTCCATCTTCTAATTTATATGGATCTATTAATTTAACTTCTTGATATTCTTTAAAGTTTTGAACTACTCCTTGTGATACTAAAAATAAAGAAACTACTATTGATAATGGCAATAATATATATAATAATGACTTAGTTAAATCCACCCAAAATTTTCCTATTTCTTTTGACTTTCTTTTCATGAATCCTATTATTACAGCAATTAAAACTGCTATACCTACTGCTGCTGAAAGGAAATTTTGAACTGATAATCCTAACATTTGAGTTAAATAACTTAAAGTTGTTTCTCCACTATAAGCCTGCCAATTTGTATTAGTTGCAAAACTTGCAGCAGTATTAAATGCTAAATCTGATGATACATTTGATATCCCCTCTGGATTTAATGGTAAATACTTTTGTAATACCTGTAATAAGTAAACTACTATAAATCCTAATAAATTAAACATAAGAACAGCACCAGCATATTGCTTCCATCCCATGCCTTTTTCTTCATCTATTTTTAGCAACTTTTACAAAAACTTTTCAATAGGGCTTACTATAGGGCTTAAAAAGACTTTCTCTCCTGAAAATACTTTTCCCATATACTTACCTAATGGTACTGCTAATAAAACTAAAACAACTGTATATACAACTATTTGCAAAATAACATTAATCATAAATTTTCACCCCCAACTAAGCAATAAACTAAGTAGCATAATAGTGAAACTACTAGAATGAATGATACTATTACTAATCCATCCATATTTACCCCTCCTTGATTTTTACTACAAGTTTATAATATAGTTTTGAAAATTAAGATGGTGTTAAGATGTTAAGAAGTGATGTTAAGAAAGTATAAAGATTTTTAAGTTCCATGATGAACTTAATATTAGTAGGTATTCATATAATAAATCATAAGTAATTACAAAGGATGATTTATTATGAAAAAACTTTTGATTTATGTTATTATTCTTACATTAACTTTGGTTATATGCTTAAATTTATTTTTATTTTATAATAACTCTTCTTTATCTAGTATTGTAAATAATTCTTCAGATAACAGAAATACTATAATAGAATTGGATGAATTTAAAAGTAATATAACTGAAATGAGTGATGCTAAGGAATCTTTTATTCTAACTGGAAATTCAAAATATAAAACTAATTACGAAGCTTCACTAAATAATGCTTATGATAATGCAAATTCACTTTTAGATAATAATATAATATCCACAGAAGATAAAAATACTATTGTTGATTTGATTAATGATTATGATTCAATTAACCAATCTATTTTTAATAGCAGTATAACTTATCCTGTTTCACCAGAATTTGAAACATTAATTACTAACTCTAGTAATGCTAAATTAAAGGTTCTCCATTCAGTTAGTAACCTTATAGCAAATCATAGAAGTTCTCTAGAAAAATCTTCAAACTCACTTTCAAAATATATAGGTAATCAAAAAACATTTGTAAGTTGGATTAGTAGTATTTTTACTGCCTTAATGGCAATTCCTCCACTATTAGCAAAGAAATTTCTTAAAAATTCTAAAGATATTACTAATGGTATTAATTCCATTGTACAATCTGACTCTACTACAACTACTTCTACTGATACTAGTGATTCATCTCCATTATTAGATTCAATTAATGCTCTTGAAACATTTTTTAACTTTCAAAATAATGTAGAAGGAATAAAAGAAGTACGAAGTCAATTAATTCAAAATGCTACATTAATTAATTATATTCGTATATCATCACTTAATAATTCTACAATTAATGATAAGTGCCAAGACTGTAGTAACACACTTAAATCAATATTAGATAATCTTGTTGAATTTGAAAAATTATATTCAACTAACCTATCTTCCAATCAATTAGATATAGTTTCATATATTACTAAACTTAAATATTCATTAAATCAACTCTCAAGTGAACTGCATCAATTAAATGAATATAATAATTATCTCTTAAAATTAAATAATATTCTTCTTAATAAAGAACAATAATAATTGATTATATAAATAAAGGCTATCCCAAAGTTATTTTAATAACCTTTGAGATAGCCTTTTTCATTAATAATTATTACATGTTTTATCTAATACAGTAAAGATTATTTTTTATCTTCTTTTCTCTTTATCATACTAGTTCCACATCCTGCAAGTAAAGCTCCTAATGCTAATACTGTCACTGCTGAAGTAGCAGCTCCTGTTTTAGGTAGGCTAGTATTGCTATTATTACTATTGCTACTGTTACTATTAGTATTAGAATTATTGTTGTTATTATTTCCATTATTACTTGCATTTCCGTTATTGTTTGTTGCTCCATTATTATTTTCATCATTATTTCCGTTACCTGAGTTATTATTGTCATTTCCTGAATTTGATGCAATTAAACCTTGCATTGCTACATCTAATTCATCTTCAGCTTTTGTAATATCTTTTTCACTTGCATTTTCATCAGACATAACTACTTTTGCCTTTTGTAATGCTTTTTCGAATTTTTTCCAAGTCTTTTCTGTGTAATCTTCCTTATTTAAAGATTCAGCCTTATTTATTAAATCCTCAAGTTTATCCTTACTTGGTTTTAATCTTAACTCTAAGTAAGCTCTTAATAAATTATCATAGGCTGTATCTACTTGTTCTTGAGTTGCATCTTCATTCACTAATATTTCATTAGCTGACTCTAAGACCTTCTCTATATTCTTCCAAGTGCTGTCTATATATTCATCTGAATTTAATTCACTTATCATATCTACAAGCCCTTGAAGTAATTCTTTGTTTACATCTTTCTTAACTAAAGAGTTTATTGCATCTTTTAAATTATTAGTTGCATCTTCTATATCAGCAGCAAGAGCATTTTCATCTTCATACACTTCCTTAGCTATAGTCAACTCTTCTTGTAATTTTGCCCATGATTCCTTAGTATAATCTTTTTCATTTAATTTTTCTGCTAACTCAATATTTGCCTTAAGAGTTTCTTTATCTCCACCCTTAAACTCTAACATCCAAATAGCATTTAATAATCTGTTAGTAATTGCATCTACTTCAGCTTCAGTAGCCTTTTCATTTGCTAATACAATCTTAGCTTGTTCTAAAGCAGCATTAAATTCCCTAACTACTGCAGGAACTACACCTTCTAATGCGTCATCTGCTTTTACTTCTTCAGCATATTCAATTGTATATTGTAATAATGATTTATCAACAGTGCTTTCTCCATCTCCAGCTTCTCTTGTTATTGAAATTGTATATTTTACTTCCTTTAATCCATCTTCTGATGTAATTACTACATCAATTTTTTCTTTACCATTAATAGAATAAGTAGATTTTTCACTACTTTCTACTGTGTAAACAGTTGTTACTGATGCATTATTATTTACATCTACTGTTATCTCTGGTAAAGCTTCATCATTCTTAAGTGTTAATGAATAATCTAAAGTTTCTGGATTAAATCCTTCTAAAGCATTGCCATTAGCTTTAATAGATTTCACTTCAAAATCATTATTTGCCACTACTCTTTCTTCAAAAGCCTTAATTTCAGTTATACCTAATCCCATATTTGTTTGTGCATCCATCTTAATTCTTAATGCATAAGTTTTTACCATATCAAATGTGTAGTAATTAGTAGCTGATCCTGATGTTGAAGTTGGATTTGCAACTAAGTTAGTTACATCTCTCCAATTGTTATCATCATTTAATGGTGAGCTTTCTTCTTTTAAAACATGAGCAGGATTGCTAGGTTTAACAATTTCATTACCAACATAGTATTGAATTGTTATATTACTAGGAATCTTTGTACCATTATCTTCAAAGAAATCAACTTCTAAGTTATTGATATATCTTTCTAGTGGATCTGCAACACCAAACATAATACCAACCCATTCGCTAGTATGCTTATCTGTTCTCTTCCAGTTTGACCATCTATTATTAGCTGCACTTGGATTATGCTCTATTAATCCATCATTAACCTTTTCTATACTATCTTGAGAAGCAGAATCTACTGTTGTATCATTCGTATATGAAGCAATTGCCATTGGAAGGTCATATCCATTTCTAGCTCTAGCTATATTATCACCCTTAACAACCTCAGAAGAAACTCTGATATTTGCTTTTGCTATAATATCTACACCATCAACAACTCCAGTTACTTCAAATACACCTTCTTGTAGTAATAATTCTTTGTTATACTCTTCCCAAACAACAGCTAAATCCTTAACTGTTCCATCTGTATAATACGCTTTAACTGTATCTGGTAAAGTAGGTTCAACACCAACATTAGTTACTAATGCTAAGTTTCCTAATGCAGAAATTCCCTTAACTACAACTTTAGCTGTTGCCTTTAATTCTTGACCTTCTACAGTTCCTTTAACTTCAAATACACCATACTCATTATATTTTGCTTCATCAATTTCATCCCAAGTTACTTCTACATCCCTTGGTAATCCAATGTCAAAAGTAGCTTTAACCTTTGCTGGAAGCTCTGGCTTAACTCCTTTTTCAGTTTCAACAATAACTTTTTCATATGCTATTGCAATCTTATCTGCAGTGTTTTCTGAAATAGTAAATGTTAATATATTACTACTCTTTGTTACACCCTTATAAGTTACATCTGCATATAAGCTTATATCACCTGCTGTATATGCTGTAAGTTTATTTCCTTCTATTTTTACTTCTCCATTATTTTCAGATGTTGCATAGTATTTTATATCTAAATTAGACATTTCTACTGTACTATTATCTTGTAACTTAGCATCTACATTAATATCAACAATATCATCTTCTATTATATTATCTTTTGATAATGATATTTCTACATTATCTAACTTAGCTGCTTCTTCCTTAAATCTAATTGAATATACCTTTTTAGTAATTCCATCTTCAGCAGTTACTAAAACTTTTGCTACTCCATTAGTTGTAAGTGCAGGTACTACAAATATGCTTGCATTATCTTTAGCTGTAGCTGAAACCTCTGGAATTTCAGATCCATAAGGAATAACAACTGAATATTCAGTAGTGTTTTCTGCAAATCCTTCAACAGTCACTCCATTTACCTTTATATCATTTAGTAAAGCAGTTCCTTCACTAACCATAACATTTGAGTAAACTTCAAATTCAGTAAGTCCAACAGCTTTATTTTGTGCTGTATCCTCTTTTAATAAGGCTCTTATCTTTGTTGTAGTTACCGCATCAAAAGTTATTTCTTCTGTTCCCTCTACTGTGAATCCAGTAGTCTTACTTTGATTTGATACTTGTACCCAATCTGTTCCATTAAAGTATTCTACTACTATTTCACTTGGTATTGCTACTCCATGGTCACTATAAAGAGAAAGACCTATTCTATTTATTGTATATTCTCTATTAAATTCAATACCTACATAATCATCATAATTTTGGCTTCCTTTTCCCCAGTTTGTCCATCTATTTTGAGGACTATTTCCCTTAGAAATTACACCATCATTTATATTATTAATGTTGTCTGGTCCAGAATATGATGTAAATGCCTTTGGATATTCTCCATTTTCTCTTAAAGCAACATTCTTTTCTTCATAATTATTAGAAACTACTATTATAGCTTTTGCTTTTATTCCTGATACACCTTCAATAGTTCCTAGAATTTCAACTGTACCAACACTAGCTACATCTTCTGCTGTTAATGTTCTTTCCCAAGTAACACCATGTTCCTCTGTAGTTCCATCGTTAAACACTACTGATGTAGTATTAGGAAGAGTTACTAATTGATTAACAGCTGTTAGTATTCTTACATCTTGAGCTCCAATCATATCTCTAACTACAACATTTATAACTACTGGTATATTACTATTTTCTATATTTCCAGTTACCTTAAATGTTCCTGGTTGTGCTAACTTATCACTTGAAACCTCTTCCCAAGTAACATTAACATCATTCTTAGTTCCATCAGTGTATAGTGCTGTTACTGTTTTAGGTAAATTTAATTCCCCATTTACAGGAACTGTAATATCACTAACATCATATCCAACAATCTTATTTTTATCTAAATCCTCTTCTTCTACTGTATAAACATTTATAGTATCAGTAGATAAACCATTACTTGTTGCTGTTAAAGTAAATGAACCAGCATTCTTAGTTGATTGAACAATTACTAAAGCTTTACCATTAAAGGCTTCTCTTTTATTATCCTTATATCTTTCAACACTTGCTGCATTACCATTATCAACACCAACAATTACACCATTACCACTAACTTCAAAATTAACTAAATTACTTGCATCTGGTACTAATGTTCCATTTTCATCAACTATATCCACAGTTATATATGATAAATCATATCCATCTGCTTCTATAACTTGTCTATCTGCACTTAAATCTATTGCTTTAGCTTCATTTGCAGTTTTAACTACATCTCTTGCAATTTCTTGACCATTTTCATCCTTTGCAACAGCTGTTAATTTACCTGGTCTATATTCAACTCTAAACTCTAAATGTAATTTACCATCACTAGTTTCTTTATATTGTCCATTATATCCAGCATTAGTAACTTCATATTCATCACTTGCAACTAATGATCCTAATTCATTACTATTAACATCTTCGTTATAATATAAATCTACACTATTTGCATTTGTATATGCTTTAACTAATATCTTATTACCATCAACTTTTATACTATCATCATTTTCCCAATTCCAATGTGGTAGTAAGTGTACCATTGGCTCATTAGACCATTGACTTTGATAGAAATAATATATATCCTTCTCAAAACCTGCTGTGTCTATTGCTCCAAAATATGAAGACTTAGATGGGAAAGTGCTATAATATGGAGTTGGTTCTCCTATATAGTCAAATCCAGTCCAAATATATTCACCTAAAATATATTCTTTGTCTCTATCTCTTTTCCATGCATCTTCTGCAGTTCTTCCCCAACCTACATGATCATTATCATAATCTGATTGTTGTAAGTTGTCATGTTTATCCATTTGATTTGTACTTTCTGGATGTGCATAGAATCCACGACTTCTAGTTGCTGAAGATGTTTCTGATCCATATAAAACCCAATCTGGATATTTTTCATGGAAAGAATCATAGTTTGCTTCAGCATAGTTAAATCCAACAACATCAAATACATTAGCTACATTTTCATGAGCACCTGTTCCAGATCCCATTCTAAATTTATCCTCTCCTAAAGTTGTTGGTCTTGTAGTGTCTATTTCCTTAACCCAACTTTGAAGGTTTTGTGCTGTTTGTACAGCCTTTGTTTGGTTTGTTTCCCAAACTTCATTACCAAGAGACCACATAATTATACTTGGAGCATTCTTTCCTCTATTAACCATTTGCTTAACATCATATTCTGCCCAAGTCATATCACCATGAATTGATTTTTGTTCAAAGAATCTTCCATAGTCATAAGTCTTCTTACCACCATACCAAGTATCAAATGCTTCATCTATTAATAGAATTCCCTCTTCATTGCAAATATCTATTAATGTTTGAGCTGCAGGGTTATGTGTAACTCTTATAGAGTTTACTCCCATATCCTTTAATTTTTTAACTTGTCTTCTTATTGCAGCTTCATTTGCAACTGCCCCTAAAGCTCCTTGATCATGATGCATACAAACTCCTTCAAGCTTCATTTGTTCACCATTTAAGAAGAAACCATTATCAGTAGTAAGATCAAACCATCTCATACCAAATTCTGTTGTATACTCATCTACAACTTCATTATTAATTAATACCTGTGTAACAACATCATATAAATATGGATTTTCAGTTCCCCAAAGCTTAGGATTTTGAACCTCTACATTTTGATCATATTTATAGGTACTGTTTGCAGTTATAGTTTGTGTCGAAGTACTATCTCCAACTACATTCCCTTCACTATCATATATAGTTGAAACTAGTGTAACTTCTTTATCACTACCTTCTTCATTTGCTATATCTGTTTTTATATTAACAGTAGCCTTACCTGTTGCATATTCACTCTTTAAGTTAGGTGTAGTTACATATGTTCCATATTGTTCCACATGAACCTTATCTGTTACAGTAAGCTTAACATCTCTATATATACCGCTTCCTGAATACCATCTACTGCTTGGCTGTCTATTGTTAACCTTTACTGAAATTACATTTTCAGTAACTCCGTCACATATTAAATTATCTGTTATATCAAATGAAAATGGTGTATATCCATAAGGATGATTGCCAACCTGTACTCCATTTACATAGATGTAACTATCCATATAAACTCCATCAAAATCAATTGTTATCTTTTTGCCTTCCATTTCCTTTGGTAATACAAAAGATTTTCTATACCATCCAATACCACCATCTAAGAATCCACCTTCATGAGTAGATGGTGAATTTTTGTTAAAATCCTGTTCTATACTCCAATCATGAGGTAATGTTAGGTTTCTCCATGCTTCATCATCATAATTTTTATTCTTAGCATCAGGTACATCACCTAAATTAAACTTCCATCCATCATTAAATAATGTTGAACGTTGAAATCCCGTTTCTGCCATATTAACCCTAGACACCTTATTACCAATACTTTCAGCAAATGTTACCACTCCTGAAGATGTAGTTATTAGTGTTAAAGATAGAATAGTGCTTAATATCTTCTTATACTTCATTCTCTTCTCCCCCTATTATTAATGTTAATCATCTATATTAATCGTTTACCTATAATATAGCTCTTTAATGGAAATGCCTTAATTAAGGCATTTCCAATTTAATTATTTATCTGTTTTTTTCTTTTTCATCATAACAACTCCTACACCTACAACTACAACTGCTAAAATAATTATAATTGCAGAAGAAACTACCGCACCTGTTTTTGGTAGAGAGTTTGTTAAATTTGAATTACCTTTATCCCCATTACTATTTGGTTTATTAGTATTGTCATTTGAGTTGTTTGATCCATTTGAATTATTAGATTCATTTGAATTTGCAACTAAATTAGCTTTAGCTATTTCAAGTTCTGAAATTGCCTTATCAATATCTTTTTGAGTAGCCTCATCATTAGCCAAAGTCTCACTAGCTGTAGCTAAAGCAAGATTTAAATTATTAACACTTTCTTTTGTATATTTTGATAAATCTATTTCCTTAACTTTGTTTACTAAATCTTCAAGCTTAGATTTATCTGGTTTTAATCTTAATCCAAGATAAGATACTAATAAATCATTATATGCCTTATCTACTTCAGCTTGAGTTGCATCGCTGTTATTTAATATTCCTACAGCAATATTAACTTTACTTTCTAGTGCATTCCATGTAGATTCTATATATTCATCTTTATTTAATGAAGAAATTTTATCTACTAGACTTTGTAATTCTTCCTTGTTTACGTTATTTATAACTAAATTATCTATTGCAGCTTTTAAAGACTCTGCTGCTTTATCAACTTCATCTTGCATTGCATTTTCATCATTATATACTGATTTAGCCTTTTCAAGCTCTTCAACAAGCTTTATCCAAGACTCATTAGTATATACTTTTTCATCTAAAGCTTCAGCACTATCTATAAGATTCTTTAATGCTTCCTTATTACCTTGTTTAAATTCAAGCATATGAATGGCATTTGTTAATCTCTTAAATGTTGCATCAACTTCAACTGCTGTTGCTTCATTATTTTCATAAACTTTTTTAGCTTCATTTAAAGCTTCATTAAATTCTCTTACAACTGCAGGTACTACATCTTCCAAATCACCATTTTCTATTATTTCTAAAGCATAGTCTATTGCAAATTTTAATGCAGTCTTATTAACTTCAGGTTTTTCTTCATTATTTTCTTTTTCTTTATAAACATTAAATTCTGCCGCTGCTGCAAATCCACCAACACCTTGTAATGCTTCAAATTTAATATAATTTGCTTCAATAGGAGTATCGAACTTTATTGTTTTTAACTTAATATTATTCTCAAAATTTCCTTCTGAAACTTTTGTAAATTCTTCTCCATCAATACTTGTGTATATTGCATATTTAGTTATTATCCCGTTTGTTCCTCCTGCTTGTCTTGGAAGATATGTGAATCTATCTACTTTATAAGTGTTACCTAGATTTATAGTTACACTTTGAGGTAGTTCATCCTTTGGAGAATATTTAGTATGCCATATAGTTCCTTCATCACCATCTAAAGCAAAGCTAGCTAAACCTTCAGTTCCAACATTAGGATGCTCACTTGTTGCAGTTATAGTCATTTGTGATTGTGGTATTAATGTCTCATCATATATAGTAGCTACATTAGCAATAATTAAATTGTCAACTTGTCCTTTAAATGCATTAGTTTCACTACCAACAGTTTCTAATGGGAATACAAATGTTCCAAACTTTCCTTCAGAACCTGATTTACTTATCTCATCAACATATTCTCCATTTACATAAAGTTCTGTTTTATTAATTTTACCTATTATAGTTATATCTACCCATTCTCCCTTTGGAAGAGTGTAGTTAAAAGAATAATTATACCCTTCTCTTGAGAATCCAACCTTACCAGTTTCACTTTGTACAGCCTTAAATGATCCTTGTGGTGATTCAAATAGAATTTGTTCACTTTCATCACTATCTGTTGATCTATTTACGCTAAATGAAATTGAATAGTTTGGACCTATATTTTTAACTGGAGTTTTAAGATAACTATTTTCACCATTTAAGTTTAATGTTCCTTCTTCAATAGATGAATTATTTAGACCAACTGAATCATATTCATTTCCTGATTTATCTTCTACTAAATTTCCATTTACATTATTAAAATCATACTCAATAACTTTTTCAGTTTTACTCTCAACCTCATATTTAGGGTTAGTGTTTGGTGCTAAGCTTACTTCATTTACAACTTCTTTAAATTCGTTATATGTCTTATCATCAGCTTCTCCCCACATCTTTTCAGCTAAAACTTGAATTGCAGGAAGTGTTCTATCAAATAAATCATATTCAACAATTCCATTTGCAGATTTATCTATCATATCATTCCAAAGTGCAAACATACCTCCACGCATTTGCTTTGCTCCTTGTGGAATAACAACACCATTACTAAACTTATTTACTTCCCAATTATTATATAACCATTGGCTATTTAAATAATTCATATAATAATTAGCTCCTGGTACAATATAAAGATATGCATCATCAGTATTTATTAAATCATATCCTTGATTATACATAGCTTGAGGATTTGCCCAACCACAATTCCATATATTCATTTCTATATTTTCAGATGTTACAGGAGTGCTTCCTGATTTATGAGTTAAGCTACCCCATACTCTTGTAGTTCTTCCTTTTTCATCTCTTACATACTTTAACATTTCATCTAAGTATGCTCTATATTCTTCTGAATCTCCATAGAATTCATCTGACCCTATATGGAAAGTAGCATTTCTAAATACAGAGTCATCTCCACCATCTAGATATTCATCATATATACCTTTTATATAATCTATAACTTCTGGATTTGTTACATCTAGCATAGCTGCATTTTCACCTTGCCCATCTCTATAAGCATATTCTGGATGAGCTTTTACAAATGCTAATGCATGTCCAGGTGTATCAAATTCTGGCACTATATTTACTCCATAAACCTTAGAATTATCAATAAATTCGCCAAATTCAGCCTTAGTATAATATAAATCTTGTGCTGTTAATGATACTCCATTTTCACCTACATCATTAGATTCAAGACGGAATGCTGCATATGCATTCATAGCATCTTCGCCTATATTTGAGTAATCTCTTTCTAACCATATATAGTTATCATTTAAATGCACTTGGAAATCATTCATCTTATACCAAGACATAGTTTTTACTACTTCATATAAATAATCAAGTGAAATAGGCTTTCTTCCTACATCTAACATAAATCCTCTTATGTCATATTGTGGATAATCCCTAACTAATCCTTTAGGTATAAAATCTTCATTTTGTTTAAGAATTTGAAGTATTGTTCTACTAGCTAAGAAAATTGCTTGTTCAGTATTTGCTTCAATACTTACAAAATCATCAACATTCATATAATATCCTTCTTCTCTAAGTTCAGGATAATTTGAATTTAAAGCAATATAGAAATCTCCACTTTTAGGGCTATTTGATACAACAACTTCTATCTCTTTTCCTGTTATATCTTCATAATCCTTAGCAAAAACTTCAGCTGTTTCTCTAAGTTTTGCTTCTGATTCTTCATTTATTACTATTCTTGAAGTGTTGCTTATTGTAAAGTTACCACTCTTTCCTGCCCACTCTCTTAACTCTGGAATTACTGTTGGTTTTTTATTTCCTTCAACATTATGAGCACCAGGAACAGTAATTTCTATAACTGGAGAAGTTGCCTTTTCTTTACCTTTACGCACCTCAAAATTCACTTCAACATTTGTATCTACTAATGGTTTATGAATATTCATTTCATAATCAATAACTTCTTCATAATCAGCTCCAACAAAAGAAATTTCAAATCCCTCTGGAACTGACGGCATAGTAAGAACAGTATCTTCACTTGTAAGTTCCTGTACCACTAAGTTATTTGCTACTTCTGAAACTGTTTTTGGAGCTTCTGGAATCCCTCCATTATATACTTCTAATTCATATACTGATACTGTATTCCAATTTACACCTTCTGAATTTGCAATATGCTCATCTATATATAATCTTATATATCTTGCTTTTACGGCCTCTGATAATTCTATATTTTCTCTAAAATTGGCCGGATATTTATTTGCAGCATATACATCAGTCCATGTACTGTCATCATCTGAAACTTGTATCCTATAATTATTTGAGTTTCTTCTTTCCCATTCAATTACAAAACTATCAAACTTAGTTGCTTTTCCTAAGTCAACTTTTAACCATTGTGGGTCTGAAGAAACAGCACTTGCCCATCTTGATTTTTTAGTAGTTGTTCTATCTACTACTCCATCAAAGGCTTTATTCCCTGTAAAATCATTTGTTTCAATTGATGAAGCACTTGCAGTTTTATTTAGTTCTATATTTACTCCTGGTTCTGGATCCTGATCTACAATTGTTCCTTCTCCATAAACTTCGATTTCATATATAGATACTGTTTCCCAAGTTACATTTTCTGCTGTTGCTGAATAATCATCAATAACTACTCTAATATATCTAGCTTCTTGATTACCAACATTTACAGCTTCAACAAAATCTGTTGCTCCTCCTCCTACATAAATTGATGTCCAGTTTTCTGAATCATCTGATATTTCAATTTTATAGGAATTAACATTTCTACGCTCCCAAGTAATATTTACCTCATCAAAACTTTGTTTTTGTCCTAAATCTATTGCTACCCATGGACCATTTTCATATCTTTCACATGCCCATCTTGATGATTTAGAACCTTCCCTATCAACTATTCCGTCTGTTACCTTTTTTGCAGTAAAAGTATTTGTCTCTTCACTTGATGCAAAAGCTGCTTTGTTTAAAGCTAGATTAACTTTTTCCGATGCTTTTTCGTCATTTGTGTTTACATATGCCGATACATTACTAATTAACATAGTAAATGTAAGCATCGTTGCTAAAGATAAATTAATTATTTTTTTCTTCTTTAGACCTCTCATTATTCTACTCCTCTCTAAATTTTGTTTATAATTTTATATAAATATCAATTTATAAATATAAATTGATAGTTTAACAAATAATAAAAACTTCTAATATTTAGAGCATTATGCCTATTGCTTCTTACTTCCTTACCACATTTAATTTACTAATAAATACTTATTTTTAGGCATCACAAATTGACTTATCTAAATAAAACTTTCATCAGAT
>OLNY01001462.1_pt1 | contig 18742 bp, 20 predicted proteins | sample 1671981 | NCBI WGS metagenome assembly OLNY01 (sample SAMEA3136632, study PRJEB25190) | human gut metagenome | biome: human gut; feature: human-associated habitat; material: faeces | place: Austria | collected 2013
ACATCCGTATGGCGCAGTATGAATCCGGCAGCAGAACACCCAAGGCGGAGCTGACAGAGAACCTTGCCGGTGCGCTGGGTGTCTCACCGCTGGCGCTGTCCGTGCCGGACATTGACAGCTATCTTGGATTGATGCACACGCTGTTCACCTTGGAGGATCGCTACGGTCTGACGGTGGAAACCGGCGAGAACGGCGTTTCGCTGCGTGTTGATCCCCTGAAGGGGAAGGACGCCGCTGAGCTTTCCGAAATGCTCACAGCGTGGGCACAGCAGGCAGAAAAGCTCCGCAATGGCGAAGTCAACCGGGAGAACTACGACAAGTGGCGTTATAACTACCCGAAATACGATGAGACCTCCGGCTATGTGAAAGTCCCATCCCAGCAGCTCAGCGATGCGATGGTGGAAGCGTTCAAAGACAGGCTGAAAGATAGGTGATAATATATGTCGTTTAGTAAAACAATTCAAATGTTCATATTTGACGGAAATCCAAACGGACGTATTATGTGCGAACTTTCAAACTGGAACGGTCGTGTATATAAGATTTCCGATCTTCTTTGTGAAAATTCAAGAAACGAGTTGCCTGAATTTTCACAAAGAGATGATTCAGAAAATACAGGAGTATACTTCCTCTTTGGGAAAAATGAGGAGAATAATGATACTGTTTACATTGGTGAAGCTGAAAGAATGTTCTCAAGGCTTAAACAGCATTTAAAGGACTCAAAGTATTGGAACGATTGCATCGCAGTTATCAGCAAAGATAATTTACTTAACAAGGCACATGCTAAATATCTTGAAAATAAGTTCTATTTGTTGGCCCAAAATGCTGGTAGATCTATTGTCATAAATAGTACAGTTCCAACCTGTTCTTCCATATCCGAGTAGAGAAGAATATCACCATTGATGCACTGGTCAACAACGCCGGGTTCGGTGACTTCGGCAACTTCTGGGAGGTGGACGCCCAGCGGCAGACCGATCTCCTGCAAGTCAACATCATGACGCTGGTGCAGCTTACGCGGTATTTTCTGCCCGGTATGGTGGAGCGCAGACATGGCAGTGTGCTGAATCTATCTTCGGTCGCAGCATTCAGTGCCGGGCCGAGGATGTGCCTATACTATGCCTCTAAGGAATTTGTACGCAGCTTCAGCGAAGCCGTTGCCGAGGAGGTGCGCAGTACGGGCGTTACAGTGACTGCGCTTTGCCCCGGCCCAACTGCCACGGGATTTGAACAGGCCGCACAGATGAAAAACTCCCATATGTTCTCCATGTTTAAGCCTGCCAGCGCAGCGGCTGTTGCAGAGGCAGGTTTCCGTGCTGCACAGAAGGGAAAAACTCTTCGCTATTGTGGCTGGCCAACTCACACGGTGAGCATCGCTGCACGGCTGCTGCCAAGAAGTGTGTGCAGAAGATTTATGATGAAGGTCAATGGATAATGAGTGCAATCGCTGTTTGCTCTAATCAGTAGCTTAATCATCTATCAACCACCAGGGAGCAATCCCCGGTGGTATTTTTATGCTCGTAGAAGGAAACAGCCGGAATATTCCGGCTGTTGTTATATAGAAATATCACATATTCTGCTGTTTCGGTAGCACAACAGTAAAGGTCGTTGTTCCGCTTTCGCTTTTTGCCGATACCGCACCGCCGTGCAACTCACATACTTTTTTCACGACGGCAAGACCAATGCCGGTTCCTTCCGACGAATGTGACTCATCCGCCTGATAGAACTTATTGAAGATATGGGCAATACGGTCCTTTGGGATGTCTTTGCCGTGGTTGGAAACAGAGATTGAAAGGCATTCGCTCCCGTCGGAAATATCGACAGATACCGTGCCGTTCGGATCCGAAAACTTGATTGCATTATCCAGCAGATTGATCCATACCTGCTTCAGCAGTTCTTCATTTGCACATATCATATGCTCACCGAACTGCATATCCATATACAGGTTCTTGGGCGTCCATTTTTCTGCAAGCAGCAGGACGGCTCCACGAATCTGTTCAGAAAGGTTAAATCTTGTAACCTCTGTCAGGATCGTCTGGTTTTCCACCCGAGTCAAATTCAATACATTGTTTGCCATGGCAGAAAGCCGAAGCGATTCCTCTTCAATGACTTCAAGGTATTCTTCTTTTTGTTCGTCCGTAAGGTTTCCGCGACGCAAAAGCTTTGCAAAGCCTGCGATAGAAACGATCGGTGTCTTAAATTCATGAGAGAAGTTGTTGATAAAATCACTGCGCAGCATTTCTGTGTAATCCAGTTCTTCTGCCGCCCGATTGAAACTTTTTTCTACCTGCTTGAAGGTGGGATGGTCGGCAATAGGCTTGCCGAAATGCAGTCTCGTCTTGAAGTCGCCGCTTGCCAGCCGGTCAAGCTGATCGATAATACGCTTGATTGGTTTTAGAATGATTTTTCCTGTCAAAGAGGCGAGAAGAAATCCAATAACCAGACTGGTGTAAAAGAAGAACCTCAAAAGCTCCGGTAATCCTACCTGTCCTCCGGTCGTTTCAATGACTCCGAGTCGGGCCAGTCCATAGATAGCTACGATCGTCAGCAGCATAGCGATCGTGTTGGTAAGAAAAACAATGCCGGAGATCAGCAGTGCCAAAGCGATCCGCCCTGTTCGCTTCCTTTTATTCATACCTTCTTCACCGCCTTATAACCAAGCCCACGAACAGCAACGATCTCAAATTCATTCCATCCTTCAAAGCGTTTGCGTAAGCGCCCGACATGAACGGTGACGGTTTCCCAACCGGTTTCGCTATCCGTCCCCCATATCTCATCCATCAGCTGAATACGGGTGAAAATTTGACCGGGATAAGAAAGCAGCTTATACAGGAGCATAAATTCCTTCTGCGGTAGCTCCTGCGTTTCACCATTTTTTGTGACCGTAAAGGCATTGTAGTCCAAAACAACATCACCAATCGTGATTTTCTGTTCGCTGACGATCTGCGCACGCCGAAGCAATGCTTTGATACGCAAAAGCAGCTTTTCCTCGTCGATCGGTTTTGTGATATAATCGTCGGTTCCCACAAGGAATCCCTTTTTCTCATCTGCCGGTAAATGCTTTGCCGTTACCATCAATATAGGCAGCGCATTATCTGTTTCCCGAACAAACCGTGTAAATTCATATCCGTCCATTTTCGGCATCATAATGTCCAGTACAACCAGATCAATATGCTCTTTGTCCAGAGCCTCCAGCGCTTCTTCTCCGTTGGTTGCCGTTGTTACGGTGTAATGGGCATTTTCCAACACGGCACGGAGCAGCATCCTGGTATGCTTATCGTCATCTACAACGAGAATGTGAAACATAAATATCCTCCTCGGCTAAATTATCTCCCATAGAATAATGCTGCAAAATCAACTGAAAATAAACTTATTCCTTTTTCGCAGGTTTGTTGATGCTGTATCTAAGATCGACAGGCCTTTTCAAATCCTTCGGAATCATATAAGAATGTCCGAAACGCAGCACCCCGTCTATCCGGTTTTCCTTACAGAGCTTTTGCACCCAGCGCTGCGAAACCTGCCACTGCTCGGCAGCTTCCTTTACAGAGATATAATCCATACATTTCCTCCGCTTGTATTCGTTTCTGCGAACTATATATATATTTTACAGTATCACGCCCGACGTGTCAATGCCGGCTGAAATGTTCCTCGCATAATGAAAAAAGCGGCTGCCGACGCTTTTTGTGCATCGGCAGCCGCCCATTGGTTCTGTATTTTTTACTCGATGAGTCCGCTTTCTCTCAGCAGGATCTCGATATCTGTGCCCTTAACCTTTTTCAGGACCACCTTGAGCATTTCCTTCTCCTTGAAGGACAGCGGTGCCTCACTGATCGGCTTCTTGTCGATGGCGTAGTAGCAGGCACGCAGGATCTCACGCACATCGTACTTGCTGCCCCAGACCTCCGGCACGCCGCGGCCGATGTCAAGCAGCGTGTAGACCGACTCCATACCGGTACGCATGGAATACTCGGTGGTGAAGATGGTGTCACGGGGCGTCTCGGCAAATTGACCGATGAAGGCGAAGTTCACAGCGCCATCGGGCACGACCTTCGGACGGTCAGACTCCTTACGAGGCTGGAAGAAGGAATTGATATACGGCATAAAGCAGGTGGTGGTGTTGCAGGCATCGTGTGCCAGCGCATCGATCTTTTCGGTCGGCATGCCGATGTGGTACAGCCACTCACGGCAGACCTCCTCGCCAGTGCAGTCCCGCATGGCCTTCTTTACATAGTTGCCTTCCTTATTGGTGTTCAGAGAATACAACCACACAAGCACCATGTTCTTATCTTGGGACTTGAACTGCGGCTGGCGGTTAATGGTCCAAGAGAGATACCAGTTGTCGGTGCTGTCCTTGACGGTGACAATGCCGCCGGTGGTTACCTTGCCGGAGCGCGGGTCACGCTTGCAAACATTCATAATGTGCTGAATGATCTCTTCATTGGAAGTGGCGACGGTAGCGCTCATCCAGTTGGTGGCATCCACATCGGAGCAGAATTTGTCCGGGTTGCCGTACTCGCCGTGCTCGGCCTGAGCAGCGATAGCTTTCCACATATCCCAGGAATCGCCCTTGCCGTTTTCAATGCCGGACAGATCGGGTGCATGAGTCTGGTCGCCATAGCAGGAGGTATCGGTGCAGCAGCCGTTGGTGATGAACACCAGATCGTCCTCGATGAGGTCGATAGAGATTTTTCCCTTTCCGTGTTTCATAGTACCATTATCGTATATTCAAATTCTAAACTGAAACGAAACTTTTGAAAATCCGGGCAGTTTCGTTTCAGTTTAGAATTGCTTGCTACACTCTCCGCAGAAAATGTCGAAATAACGGTTTTTAAGGGAGTGACAGACTTGAACTATGAAATAGCCTATTACAGTTTATCAGGCAATACAGAAAAGCTGGCATACGGCATTGCAAAGCGTCTTCCGGAAAATCAAGCTTTTTTGACGAACCTGCAAGAGGAAGAAGTTACCCTTGCGGCCGATGTGTATTTAGTAGGATTCGGCATAAACAACGGTACAGTCCCGCTAAAAGTCATGGACGCATTGGACCGGCTGGCCGGAAAGAAGATATTCCTGTTTGTGACCTGCGGCATAGAGCCAAGTGAGGAATACAAGCGGCTTATCGAGCGCAAGATCGAACCTTTTCTGCCGGACGAATGCGACTATTGCGGCATTTTGCTGTGTCGAGGTCAGATAGCGGAGGAGGTGCTGAGCAAAATCCAAAGACAGTTCGCACAGCAACCGGACGATCCTGCCATCAAAAAAATGATCTCCGAGGCAAAATTGTCCGAGGGGCATCCCGATGAAACGGATGCGGAAAACGCAGTGAGGTTTATCCGGGAAAAGCTTGATTCTTTCTAACCGGCAAGCAGCATTTCAAAGATTCATTACATAAAAAGGAGTTTTTACCATGAGAAAAGTTAAGATCATCACCGATTCCTGCGCAGACCTGAGCGCAGAGCAACTCGAAAAATACGACATCGACTACGCCAGAATGTCCACGATCGAGGATGGCAAAGAGTCTCCGGCGCTTCTCACATGGACACCCGCAGAAGCACACAGACTTTACGAGACGATCCGTGGCGGAAAGCGTATCACGACAGCGCAGGTTTCCGTTGAAGAATTCAAAAGCTGTTTGAAAAATATCTGGGGCTTTATCAGTTAGGGGCTGTCTATACAGGCCTTTTTGCTGTTCTTGGACATGCCTATCCGATCTGGTACGGCTTCAAAGGCGGCAAAGGATTTCTCGTCAGTCTTTCAACGATTTGGGTAACAGACTGGCGGGTCGGTCTGATCGTGACCGGAATGATGGTTGTACTGCTGCTTACCACAAAATATATGTCGCTTGCTACTGTTGCTGCGATGCTCTGCAGCCCATTGCTTCTGCTGCTGTTCAAAGCACCTGTATCCGTAATTTTGATAGACGCTGCAATCGTTATTTTTGTGGCGCTGCGGCATAAGGAAAACTTCAGGCGCTTGAAAGCCGGAACAGAATCAAAGTTTACATTAAGCACGCACTGATAAATTTACAGAACAGGGACGATGCTTCGAGGAGGTAATGAACTTATGTCTGAAAAATATATTCTTTATAATCCCTGTGCAGGCGGTCCGGAGACCGAGAAAGCCGTAAAAGCCTTGCAGGATGCCAATGAAGGGGCTGTGGCGATCAATATTTGCCGCATCATCAGTTATAAGACTTTTTTTAACGGATTAGACCCGAATGACACTGTGATCTTATGCGGCGGAGACGGCACCCTGAATCGTTTTGTCAACGATGTTAACGGAATGAACATTCCCAATAAGCTCTACTACTACCCCACGGGAACCGGCAACGATTTTGCGAGGGATGTCGGGCAAAAACCGTTTTCGGATCCAACGGTTTGCCTCAACCCATATTTTGAACGGCTACCTCGTGTAAGCGTTAAAGGAAAGTCTGAATTGTTCCTGAACAATGTCGGTTTCGGCATTGACGGTTATTGCTGTGAGGTTGGAGAAAAGCTCCGAGAGGAAAACAAGAAGAGGAAAAAGCCCAAGCCGGTAAATTATACGAAGATCGCCATCACCGGGTTGCTGTTTCACTATAAGCCCAAGAATGTGACCGTCGTTGTTGACGGCAAACGCTATCAATATAAAAAAGTGTGGCTTGCCTCTGTCATGAACGGCAGGTTCTATGGCGGGGGTATGATGCCGACGCCGGAGCAGTACAGATTACGTGAAGACGGAAAGGTATCCATTCTGATATTCCACGATGTCGGCAAACTGCGTGGACTAATGATCTTTCCGTCGATTTTCAGCGGCAAGCATCTGAAGTATACGAATCAGATGACGATTCTGGAAGGAAAGACCATTCAAGTGAAATATAATGAGCCGGCACCGCTTCAGATCGACGGCGAAGTTGTACCGGAAGTCATGGAATATACGGTTCGGTCATGCGTTTCACCGGCAGAGAAAGCAAAACAGGACAGTGAAATGGCAGCTGTATAAATGCGAAGATAAACGATATTATAATGGCGACAGGCCGATGGGAGATATTACATATGCATAGGATATTCAGAAAAGATCAGGTATTGACGATACCGAATTTATTAAGTGTGATACGCTTGGCGCTGATTCCGCTGATCGTGTGGCTATATATAGGAAAGCAGGAATATTCTGCTGCAGTGGCTGTGATTTTAATCTCCGGTGCAACGGATATTATTGACGGATTCATCGCCCGCAAATTCAATATGGTGTCAGACCTCGGAAAGATTTTGGATCCCGTGGCAGACAAGCTGACGCAGGCTACGGTGATCCTCTGCTTGACGGTGAAATATCGCTGGATGCGCGGATTGATTGTTCTCTTTGTGGTCAAGGAGATCATTATGGCCGTGCTCGGGTATAGTCTTCCCATCGATTTTGAGCCGTCCCGGCCCTTGCGTGTTGTGGATCAGTGGGTATATCATTCCCGGCTGTACAATGCAGCGGAATTTGTCTGCCAACATGATAAATTGGAGATGATTCAGCTCAATTCTTTCGGATGCGGACTTGATGCCGTAACGACAGATCAGGTAAGCGAGATTCTGGAGGCTTCCGGCAAGCTGTATACGCTTTTGAAGATCGACGAGGTCGCCAATCTCGGCGCTGTCCGTATCCGAATCCGCAGCTTGCTCTCTGCTACCGACCGTTTGGCAATCGTTATGACACAGACCGGCGGATGCTGTCGTGCCAGCAACTATGTATCCTTCATTCGCCGCGCCTTGGATAAGGCCGGATACTCCCATATTCCGGTCATTTCCCTGAACGCCAACGGGATGGAGAAAAATGAGGGTTTCAGCCTGTCCGCCGGTTTAGTCACGGATGCCGCAAAAACGATCGTCTACGGAGATCTTTTTATGCGCTGCCTGTACCGTGTGCGACCGTATGAGGTCATACCCGGTTCTGCCGATGCGCTCCATAAAAAGTGGCAGGATATTTGCATCGACTCACTCATAAATTCAAAAACGCAGTACACCTATAAGGAAGTATGCCGTGGAATCGTCAATGCGTTTGACAGCTTCCCCATCGATGAAACGATCCGTAAGCCGAGGGTCGGCATTGTCGGTGAGATCCTTGTGAAGTATATGCCGCTGGCAAACAACCACTTGGTGGAACTGCTGGAACGGGAAGGTGCCGAGGTTGTTGTTCCGGATCTGCTGGACTTCTTCAATTACTGTGTTTTCGGCTCCCAATACAAGGCGGAATACCTCGGCACCAAAAAATCTTCGGTCATCGTATCCAAGGCGGCAATAAGGCTGATTGCCGCTCTGCGCAAACCGGCAACTGATGCGCTGAACGAAAGCAAACGGTTTGAGGCCCCATTGTCTGTTTACCGGATTGCTGAAATGACAAAACCCTTTTTGTCTTTGGGCAATCTATACGGTGAGGGGTGGTTCTTAGCCGGAGAAATGATCGAACTGATCACACATGGCACGCCGAATGTAGTTTGTATTCAGCCGTTTGCGTGTCTTCCAAACCATGTTGTAGGCAAGGGCGTGATCAAAGCGCTGAAAAAAGCATACCCGCAAAGCAATATTGCTGCGGTGGATTATGACCCCGGTGCCAGCGAGGTCAATCAGCTGAACCGCATCAAGCTTATGCTGTCCACAGCAAAGAAAAACATAGGTCTCGATGGCTGACGAAATGAAGCAAAACGGAGTTTTTTCTCCGGTTTGTTTCGTTTCAGTTTAGAAATGGACAGTATACTCACCACAATGAACGAAAAGGAGTCGGGTAAGTATGAAAGAAGTTAAGTCACCGAGAAAACCCCTGATCTATTATTACGGCATTGTTTTGTTGGTCATTCTGGTTTTCAACATGGTCATCTCTCCGTTGCTTGCAAATGCCAGAGTGAAAGAGGTTGATTACGGTACCTTTATGAAGATGATCGAGGATAAAGATATCGGCAGCGTAGAGGTTGCCGATTCCGAGATCGTATTCACAGACAAGGACAATACCCAGATCTACAAGACCGGCGAAATGAACGACCCCACCCTGACCGAGCGGCTGTATGCATCGGGAGCTAAATTCACACGGAATATTGAAAAAGGCATGTCTCCGCTGCTCAGCTTTTTCCTGACATTTATTCTGCCGATCCTGATCTTTGCTGCCCTCGGACAGTATATGGCGAAGAAAATGATGTCCCAGGCAGGCGGCCCAAATGCGATGGCGTTCGGTATGGGAAAAAGCAATGCCAAGGTCTACGTTCCGTCCACGGACGGCATCCGTTTTGCCGATGTCGCTGGTGAGGATGAAGCAAAGGAAAATCTTGCCGAAATCGTCGATTACCTACATAATCCCAAGAAGTATTCCGATGTCGGCGCATCTATGCCCAAGGGCGTATTGCTTGTAGGCCCTCCGGGTACCGGCAAAACGATGCTGGCTAAGGCTGTTGCAGGCGAAGCCGGTGTTCCGTTTTTCTCCATGTCCGGCTCGGAATTTGTGGAGATGTTCGTCGGTATGGGTGCATCAAAAGTGCGTGACCTGTTCAAGCAGGCCAAGGAAAAAGCGCCCTGTATCGTCTTTATCGATGAGATCGATGCCATCGGTAAAAAGCGCGATGGTCAGATAGGCGGCAACGATGAGCGTGAACAGACGCTTAACCAGCTTCTGACCGAGATGGACGGCTTTGAAGGCAACAACGGCGTCATCATTCTGGCGGCTACCAACCGCCCGGAGTCCCTTGACCCGGCGCTGACCCGCCCCGGCCGCTTTGACCGCCGTGTTCCCGTGGAGCTGCCTGACCTCGCAGGTCGTGAAGCCATCCTCAAGGTCCATGCGAAGAAGATCAAAACGGCGGACAATGTGGACTTCCATACCATCGCCCGTATGGCCTCCGGAACCTCCGGCGCAGAGCTTGCGAACATCATCAACGAAGCTGCCCTCCGTGCGGTGCGCAGTGGGCGCACAGTCGTAGAGCAGGCAGACCTGGAGGAAAGCATTGAGGTCGTCATCGCCGGCTATCAGAAGAAAAACGCCATCATGACCGATGATGAAAAGAAGGTCGTCGCCTACCATGAGATTGGCCATGCGCTGGTCGCTGCTTTGCAGACGGCTTCCGCACCGGTGCAGAAGATCACGATCATCCCCAGAACCTCCGGCGCACTGGGCTACACCATGCAGGTCGAGCAGAACGATAAGGTTCTGATGACCAAGGAAGAACTGGAAAACAAAATTGCCACGCTGACCGGTGGCCGTGCGGCGGAGGAGATCGTATTCGGGCAGATTACAACCGGCGCCTCTAATGACATCGAGCAAGCAACCAAACTTGCCCGTGCGATGATTACCCGCTACGGTATGACCGATGAATTCGATATGGTTGCGATGGAGACGGTCAGCAACCAGTACCTCGGCGGCGATACCTCGCTTGCCTGCTCGGCGGATACACAAAAAGAAATCGATCAGAAGGTCGTGGAGACTGTCAAAAAGCAGCATGAAAAGGCTCGCCGTCTGCTGGCAGACAATCGCAAGAAGTTGGATGAACTTGCAAGCTATCTTTACGAGAAAGAGACCATTACGGGCAGCGAATTCATGACGATTTTGAACAGAAAGGATGGGAATGCGGTATGAAAAGAAAAAACGGCTTTGGATGGAGCGAATTGATCGTCGGCGTGCTCCTGATCCTGCTTGGCATCTTTGCCTTTATCCGCCCGGAAAGCATGCTGACGGGAGCGGTCGTTATTTACGGCGTGATCGCCATTGTGATGGGCATTGAAGATCTCGTGGTATATGCCCGGCTTTCCCGCTTTATCGGCTTCGGTCCGATGCTGTCGTTGATCTCTGGGATTTTAAGCGTTATGTGCGGCGTGATGCTGATCGCCAATCCCAATGTCGGGAAATGGGCACTGACGATTCTTCTCCCGATTTGGTTTATCGCCCACTGCATATCCGAGCTGACAAGGACAAACCTGATTCGTTTGATTGGAAATCCGTTTTATTACTATTTCTCACTGATTCTGAACATTCTCGGGCTTGTGCTCGGATTTGTGATGATCTTTAGTCCGGCGCTTTCCTTTGTAACGCTCAGAGCGATCTGCTATATGGTGGCAATCTATCTGATCCTGTTCGGCATCGAAAGCATTATTGCGGCTTTTGCCCGCAGAAACTCCGACTGGTAATACAGGAGATGCAGTATGGAAGAAATGAAAAAGGAGCAGATCCCTCAGATCGGCAGCCGTTTGCGGCAGCATATTCTGAAGATCCCGGAGGCGGTTTTCCAAGCCAGCGGAATTATCATCAACGGACGCAGGATCAAAAGCTTTGTCTTTACCACCGATCTTGCAATTATTCGGAATTGTGACGCCGATGCCGTGTTTGCGGTCTATCCCTTTACTCCGCAGCAAGCGATCAGCGATGCAATCATTCGCTCCTCTTATATCCCGGTGTTCTGCGGCGTTGGTGGCGGGACGACCAAGGGAATAAGGACGGTATCCTTGGCGAAGGACGTGGAGTCGCAAGGTGCTATGGGAGTTGTGCTGAATGCACCGATTTCCGATCTGAATCTTCTGGCTGTAAGCAACGCCGTAGATATTCCGGTGATTATCACGGTGACGCATGAGGGCACGGACATTGCCAGCCGTTTGCAGCATGGCGCTGCGATCTTAAATATCGCCTGCGGAAAAGAGACTCCGAATGTTGTACGAAAAATCCGCTCGGAGTTTCCGAATGTTCCGCTGGTTGCATCCGGTGGGAAAACCAACGAAAGCATCTATGAGACAATCGTGGCCGGGGCCAACGCTATTACCTATACGCCGCCCTCGACGCAGGAATTGTTTAAGGAACTGATGGCAAAGTATCGAACTTAACGGTATTATAAACAACAAAGATTATGGGAGCAAACCAATATGTTTGAGCTATTAAAGAAAATGAAACGCAAGGAGTGGCTGACTGCCGGGCTTTGCGCCATTCTGGTATTGGGTCAGATCTATTTTGATCTGCGCCTGCCGGACTATATGAGCGACCTGACAGTACTTATCAAGACCCCTGGCAGCGCAATGAGTGACATCTGGCAAACAGGGCTTGAAATGCTCGGCTGCACGCTCGCAAGCGCTCTGCTTGCGGTAATTTGCGGATACTTGGCAGCGCAGACTGCCGCAGGCTTCAGCTATACAATCCGTGAAAAGGTGTTTAATCAGGTGGCGGATTTCGGTCAGTATGAAATGCAGCAGTTTTCTGTTCCGAGCCTGATCAACCGCACGACGAATGACATCACGCAGATCCAGATGCTTGTGGCAATGGGCCTGCAAATTATGATCAAATCTCCGATCATGGCGATTTGGGCGGTCATAAAGATCATCAACAAAAGCTGGACGCTGTCTGTTATCACCGCCGGCTTTGTCGTGGCGCTGCTTGCCATGATGGCAATCGTCATTGCGGTGATCGTGCCGCGTGTCCGCCGTGTGCAGAAATTGACGGATAACATCAACCGTGTATCCCGTGAAAATCTGACGGGCATCAATGTGGTGCACGCTTATAATGCCGAGAAATATCAAGCGGAAAAATTTGAGCAGGCCAACGACGAACTGATGAGAACGCAGCTGTTCAATCAGCACGGATTTGCGATGCTTATGCCGGCTGTCTCGTTCGCTATGAATACTTTGGCATTGACCGTCTATTGGGTAGGCGCATCTATCGTGGAAAAGGTCGCACTTACAGATGTCGCAGCGAGGATCGCAACATTCGGTGACATTATGGTATTCGGCACCTATGCAACCTATGTCATCATGTCCATTATGATGATGGTCATGATTGTAATGTTCTTCCCTTCGGCCCAGGTTTCTGCCGGGCGTATCAATGAGGTGCTGAATGCAAAAATCACCTTACGGGAAGGAAAATCGGACAACGCTCCCGAAGTGGGCACAGTCGAGTTCAAGGATGTTTCCTTCCACTATCCCACCTCGGATAAGGATGTATTGGAAAACATCAGCTTTAAGGTGAATAAAGGTGAAACCATTGCATTTATCGGTGCGACCGGCAGCGGTAAAACAACGCTCATCAGCCTGGCAGCTCGCTTTTACGACACGACCTCCGGCACGGTCCTGATCGATGGAAAGGATATAAAAGAATACACCTTCGACGCCCTTTACGACCGTATCGGATATGTAACGCAGAAAGCGGTTCTGTTTGCCGGTGACATCCGGGATAATGTGCTGTTCGGTGAAAGCGCCGCAGTTCCTACCGACGAAAACGCACAGAAAGCCTTGGAACTTGCCCAGGCAAGTGAATTTGTCGAAAAACTGCCCGGCAAATTAGATGCACCGATTTCACAGGGCGGATCCAATGTTTCCGGCGGACAGAAGCAGCGTTTGGCAATCGCCCGTGCGTTGGCGAGAAATCCCGAGATTTTGATTTTCGATGACTCCTTCTCCGCATTGGACTACAAAACCGATGCAGCGCTGCGAAAAGGTCTTGCCGAAAAGCTCGGCGGCGTTACCTGCATGATCGTTGCCCAGAGAATCGGTACGATCCGCAACGCCGATAAGATCGTCGTTCTGGATGAAGGCAAGGCCGTTGGGATCGGTACGCATGAGGAACTGATAAAGAATTGTGCTGTCTATCGAGAAATTGCCATGTCGCAGTTGTCCGCCGAAGAACTGGGCGCATAAGGAGGTGCTCTGTAAATGAACGGAAATCAAATGATGGGGCGCCGAACAGGCGTGCCCGAAAAAAGTAAACGAGGAATAAAGGGCGTTCTGAAAGAACTGTTTACCTATTCTTCAAAATTGCGGCTGCCAATGATCATTGCGTTTGTGTTTTCCATGATCGGCGCTGTCTTGACGATCATCGGGCCAAACCAGCTTAGTCGTATCACGGATCTGATCTCAGACGGACTGATGATCGGCATTGACCTTTCTGCCGTTGCAAAGGTGGGAGGCGTCCTGCTGGCGATCTATCTGATCGGTGAAGTGTGCGGATATATTGAGCAATATATCATGGCTACCGTTACGCTGGATCTGTCCAAGAAAATGCGGCGGGATCTTTCCGATAAAATCAATAAGGTCCCTATGAAGTGCTTTGGGAAAATCTCGCACGGCGATATTCTGAGCCGTGTGACAAATGATGTCAGCACGCTTCAGCAGGCACTTTCCAACAGCCTTCCGTCGATGATCAGTGCAGTTGCCCAATTCGTAGGCTGCCTGATTATGATGCTTGTGACGGAGTGGCGAATGGCGCTTGCAGCGATCGCCATTACGCTGATTGGATTCGTTGTAATGGCGGTAATCATGTCCCGTTCTCAAAAATACTTCGTCGCCCGTCAGCAGAGTCTCGGTAAGCTCAACGGCTATGTGGAGGAAATGTACTCCGGCCATGATGTTGTACGCATTTCCCGTGCCAACAACGAGATCAAAAAGAACTTTGCCGGGATGAACCGTGCGGTTTACGATGCAAACCGGAAAAGTCAGTTTCTATCCGGCGTTATGCAGCCGCTGATGAATGTGATCGGCAATCTCGGTTATGTAGCGGTCTGTGTGATCGGTGCGGCTTTGGTTATGGATGGGCAGATCACCTTTGGCGTAATCACGGCATTTATCATGTTTGTCCGCTTGTTTACCTCCCCGCTCAGCACACTGGCACAGGGTATGACGCAGATGCAGACGGCAGCTGCCGCCGGAGATCGGATATTCGACTTCCTGCAGGAGGAAGAACTTTCGGATGAAAGCTATAAGACCGAGAAATTGACCGAGGTGCATGGCGAGGTCGAATTCGACCATGTTCGCTTCAGCTATCCGGATAATCCGGACAAAATCATTATCAAAGATTTTTCTGCTCACATCAAGCCGGGGCAGAAAGTCGCTATCGTCGGTCCTACAGGTGCCGGTAAGACAACAATGGTCAACCTTTTGATGCGGTTCTTTGATCTGGTCGGCGGCGATATCCGCATTGACGGTATTTCTACCTCCGATTTGACACGAGAAAACATCCACGAGCTGTTTGGCATGGTGCTGCAGGACACCTGGCTGTTTGACGGAACCGTGCGTGAAAATCTCGTTTACAACAAAACAGGGGTTACGGACGAAGAACTTGAAAAGGCCTGCCGTGCGTGTGGGATCTATCACTTTATCGAGACGCTTCCGAATGGCTTTGATACCGTGCTTGGAGAAAATGTGGTCATTTCCGCAGGGCAAAAGCAGCTCTTTACCATTGCTCGTGCCATGATCAAAAACAGCCCAATGATGATCCTGGACGAAGCGACCAGCTCGGTCGATACACGGACGGAGCTGATGACGCAGAAGGCTATGGATACGCTGACAGAGCACAGAACCAGCTTCGTGATCGCTCATCGGCTTTCTACCATTAAAAACGCTGACCTGATCCTTGTGATGAAGGAAGGCGACATCATCGAACAGGGCACGCATGAGGAACTGCTGGCACAGGGCGGTTTCTATGCTGACCTATACAACAGCCAGTTTGACAAAGCATCTTAATCAGAAGGGAGAGACAACCATGAAATCCTTGGCAATCGAAAGAGAATTCGGAAGCGGCGGCCGTGAGATCGGTATGCGTGTTGCCGAATTGGCAGGAATACCTTACTATGACGGTGAGTTGCTGATCAAAGCCGCTGAAGCCCAGGGTGTATCTATCGAACTGCTGAAAACCTACGACGAGCAGCGTACAGGTAGCTTTCTGTATGACATTGCTGCTTTTTCGGACTACGCACGTAACCGGAAGAACACAGTCTATGAGCTGTTCGAGGGAATTCGTCGGACAATGGTAAACATCGAGCTGAAAGGCCCTGCTGTTTTTATTGGCAGATGCTCCACGGTGATCCTCGGGGAAAGCCCTCGTGTTCTGAAATCATTTATTTATTCATCCGATACCGAGAAAAGGGTGGAACGCATTATCCGAACGGAAAATGTTTCGGAGACTGACGCAAAATATCTGATGCAGAAAAAGGATAGGGATCGGAAAAACTATTTCCGCTTCTGGACACAGAAGGAGTGGGCAGATAAGAGCAATTACGATATTCTGCTGAATACATCCGGCGTGTCCACGGAGGCATGTGCCCAAATGCTTCTTGCTGCGATAAGCGGCCAGCCACAGAAGTAATTCAGCATTTCCAACGGCCGCTATGCAAATCAAAGAGGTATCAAACTTATGAAACATTTTTTGCGTTGCTTGCTTTACATAGCGGCCTTGGGTGTTGTGTTTTTTGTAGTCGGACGGTTAGTACCAAAGTCTTGGTTCAAAGCGGATCATTTCCCGTGGCGGTGCTATTCATATGAACAAGCAATATGGAAAGCGCTGCGTGTGAAGCAGTGGCAGGCAAAGGTGCCGGATATGAGCCGTATTTTTACAAATATCATGCCGGCAAAAAAGCTAAAGCGACAAACGCTTTCCGATTTGCCCAGAATGATCCAAGAAACCTGTGTTGCAGAGTGGACACACGGTATCTTATCGATTGCAGGGCTTGCAATGCTATGGTTCTGGCCTGGTATAGGAGGTATTTGCATGACGGCCGTTTACATTTTGCTCGGCAATTTGCCATTTATTGTGGTACAGCGTTTCAACCGGCCTCGCTTACAAAAATTACTCTTAAAGCAACAGCGCAATATGCAAATTCGGAACTTACCACGATATCAGGAGCAGCTACTAACGACGATAGCACCGTAAACCCTTATCTCGCTTTTGCCGCACGTTACGAATGGATGGAATGTTATGCAAAGAAGCACGAAAAAAATCAAACCGGAGGTGGACTACCGCCAGTTTCGTTTCAAAAAAATGAATACGCCGGAGTTTTCACATGTTAAGTTGCTGCTGTTTTGGCCGTTTTTCGGATTGATGTTTATGTTTCTTGAACGGTTTCAGCCGGAAAGACATTATTACGTTGTACACTGTGCGCTGGACGACTTGATCCCATTCTGGGAATGGGCGCTGATCCCGTATCTTCTGTGGTTTGTTTTTCTCATCGGAGCACTTATCTATACCTTTTTCTTTGACACAAGAGCCTTCCGAAGAATGATGCACTTTGTTATCGTTACATACGGCATCACATTGCTTATTTACATCGTATTTCCGACCTGCCAGGAATTACGACCGGAGCATTTCGATGAACCCAATATACTTACTGATTTTATAACGGGGTTTTATTCATTTGACACCAACACGAATGTCTGTCCTTCTCTCCATGTTATCGGCTCGTTTGCCGCTATGTTTGCCCTGTGGGATTGCAAACGCTTTCAAAATGTTGCATGGAAGATCGTGTTCGGCATCATCGCAGTATGCATCAGCCTTTCGACTGTTTTTATGAAACAACATTCTGCTGTGGATGTCATAGCTGCATTGCCTGTGTGCGCTTTGGGCTGGTGGCTGGGTTACGGAAAGAAAGAAGCATCAGCTCAGACCTCTGCAGTGGAGAAATAGATATGGATAAAAAATTTAAGCAACAGCTTGGCTTGATTGCTTTCGGCGTTGCTCTATTCACAGCATTAAACAACTTGAACTATATTTCGGACTTTTTACATGTGTGTGCGGAATTGCTCACCCCTGTATTTGCAGGGTTGCTCATGGCGTTTATCCTGAGCGTTCCGATGCGCGGGATCGGCAAGCGTCTTTCTCGCCTTATGCCCAAAGCAAGCGAGCGCACAATCAATGTTTTAAGTTTGATTATTACATTGTTGCTTTTAGTCGCTATTATCGTGCTACTATGTGTCATTGCGATTCCTCAGCTCATAGCCTCCGTAAAAAGTATCATTTCTCTTATTAAAGAAAAGTGGCCCGACTGGGCAGCGGTGCTGCGCAATTATGGCTTTGATACCGCTGAGATCAGCGCATATCTCAACAAGTTGGATTGGAAAACCATTGCCGAGAAGGCAATGAACGGAGCAGGCGTAGTAATAGGCTCCGTTGTCAGTGTTGCCGGCTCTACAATATCTACTGTTGTCAACGCAGCCGTTTCGCTCGTGATCATGTTTTATGTTCTGGTTGGAAAGCAGGAACTTGGCAAACAAACAAGACGGGCGCTGTACGCTTATTGCAAAGAATCTGTCGCAGATAAGGTCTGCCATATCGCAAAGCTGTCTCACGATACCTATGCCAAATTTCTTTCAGGTCAATGTGTAGAGGTGCTGATACTTGGTACGCTGATTTTCCTTTCGTTTTCTATATTCCGGATCCCTTATGCCGGGCTGACGGCGGTTTTGACCGCAGCTTTTGCCTTTGTACCATACATTGGAGCGTTCTTGTCCTGTGCAATCGGTATGTTGCTGACTTTGCTGGCTGAGCCAAACAAGGTGATCCTATGCCTGATCGTCTATCAGGCGGCACAGTTCGTTGAAAACCAATTTATTTACCCTCATGTTGTGGGAAGCAGTGTCGGGCTAGCATACCGCATCAGCTTATGGGGCGTCATATAGCGCAAGGGAACCGTAATATACGCTTCCTCTCCGATGTCGTTTTTGCTGCACCATTTCATCAGTTCCAGATCCGGTCGGATATTATCCCGCAGAAATGCTTTGATCATCGTAAGCTGGTCCGGCCCGGGGTCGATCGTCTGCAAAAGCGGTATATATTTTTTACCGACGCCCAAAACCTCTGTTACGGTTTTGCCCTTGCTGTTGAGCACGCTGTCGATTCGCTCGGCAGGTTTGCAGTGCTCGGCGCACATGATGGCGCGCAGCTCGTTCACGGCGTTCTCCACCGTGTCGTTCACCACGAAGTAGTCATAGTCCCTGGCCATTTCCAGCTCTGCCTTGTCTTGTTCCCACGCTTCCGGGCCTTTGTTGTGCAGAACAAAATT
>OLNY01001466.1_pt1 | contig 18703 bp, 17 predicted proteins | sample 1671981 | NCBI WGS metagenome assembly OLNY01 (sample SAMEA3136632, study PRJEB25190) | human gut metagenome | biome: human gut; feature: human-associated habitat; material: faeces | place: Austria | collected 2013
AGCTTGGTCTGACAGATTCCTACCGCTGCCAGCTTCCAAAAGGAACAGATGGAACCGGCAAATGGAAAATCACCGTATATGCAATGGGATATGCAGATACTGTATTTGAAGTTAATGCAACAGATGCAAACATCGTAAAACCGGAAGCAGGAGAAGCAGATACAACAGCATTAAAAGCAGCAGTAGAAAAAGCAGAAGCCTTAAAAGAAGCGGATTACACAGCAGATTCCTGGAAGGCAATGCAGTTAGAGCTTCAGGAAGCAAAGGATCTTCTTGCAAAAGAAAAGCCAACTCAGGCAGAGGTTGATGAAGCTACAACTCATCTGAACGCAGCAGTAGAGGCTCTTGTTAAAGCAGATACGAAGGTAACAGTAACTCTCAACAAGAAAACAGCCACTGTTTACAAAGGAAAAACAACTACACTGAAGGCAACTGTAACAGGAGCAGATGCACCAAAAGTTACATTTACTTCCAGCAACCCAAAAATTGCAGCCGTAAACAAAACAACCGGTAAAGTTACTGCAAAAGCAAAAGGTAGTGCAGTCATCACAGCTAAATGCGGAGATGTAAAGGTAATCTGCAAAGTAACAGTTAAAAATCCAACTCTTACACTGAACAAAACATCTGCATCTGTAAAAGTCGGCAAAACAACTAAGATCACAGCAAAAGCAGCTCCGTCAGGAAAAGTTACATACAAATCCGGCAACAAGAAAATTGCTACAGTATCATCCAATGGTACAATTAAGGGTATTAAAAAGGGTACTGCCAAAATCACAGTAACATGCAATGGTGTAACCAAAACAGTTAAAGTAACTGTAAAATAATCTGACTTGACTGAAGTCAGGCGGATATTTGCAATCGGATTCGCAGACAAGAGGAAAGAAATCCTGTATCCCACCAGAAAGGGTAGGATTTCTTTTCAACTGTAAAACTTTATACAGTTGAAAAGAAATCATTTGAATATGATTTCCTGGAACTATTGAAGAAGGAGAAATTTATGGACAAAAATAATGAGCAGAAAAATAATAAGACTCCGGAAATGAAACCCAAACAGGACAGTTTCCGTCCATGGTTAAAGCTTATTCCTGCGGCAGCAGTTTTTGCAGCAGTCTGTGTAACCTGTTATCAGGCAGATAAAAGTCCTGTGGAGACTACATCAGTTTCCGATAATAATGTTATGTCTACTGATGAGATTAAAGAATTGATTTCACAAGGAACTGCAGGTAAGGATTTTGATTCAGAAGACTCTTCTGAAACCAATGGAACCTCAATTTCAAAAACATCAAAAAAGACAAAAAAAACAAGTAAGATTAAAACAGGAACAAAGAAAAATTCATCTACAGGTTCCTCTGCAAATGGAGGTACAGCAGGGGGTGGTGCAGGAAGCACAGTCACACCAACTACAGAAGTTCCTGCCGGTGGATATGCAGATGGTACCTATACAGGCTCCGGAACCGGTTTCGGAGGAACGATCACTGTTCAGGTAACTGTCACTGACCATAAAATTGCAGCTATCAATATTGTAGATGCATCAAATGAAACAGCCTCCTATTTTGCAAATGCACAGGGTGTAATCAGCAAAATTCTTGCAAGCCAGTCTCCGAACGTAGATGCAGTCAGTGGTGCCACTTATTCTTCCAACGGAATTATTACTGCGGTTCAGAATGCATTGTCACAGGCAATTCCGTCAGGAAACCAGGCAGTTGTTACGCCAACTCCCACTCCATCACCGAAACCGACAAAGAAACCTTCTCCAATACCGAAGCCGGGAGACGAACAGATTTACAAAGACGGAACCTATACAGGAACCGGTAAAGGATACAGTGGGACAATTACGTTGACAGCTAAGATTAAAAAAGGTGTGATCAAGTCTCTGGAAGCAGAGCATACAGATACGCCTATGTTCTTTAAGAAAGCATGGGACATCCTGGAAAATGAGATCATTCAGAATCAGTCTGTCGATGGCATTGATACTGTCAGTGGTGCAACCTACTCTTCAAAGGGTATCATAAACGCAATGAAAGATATTCAGAAGCAGGCAGAAAAAGGCACCACAAAAGTGACACCAACTCCAACACCAGAAGTAACAGTTACGCCAATTCCTGAGGCAACCCCAATCCCGACACCGGAAGAAACTCCGACTCCAGAAGTCACTCCAACACCAGAGGAAACACCAGCTCCCACACCAACACCGGAAGAGACTCCGGAGCCTACGCCGGAACCTACAGGACCATATATTGACGGAACTTATACAGGCTCAAGCTACGGATACAGTGGAAGAGTAAATGTAACCGTAACGATTCAGGGCGGTCAGATTGCATCTATTGAACAGAGTAACAGTGATTCACCTGAGTACTTTGATTATGCATGGGAAACTATTTATCCTCAGATTATGGGAAATCAGTCAGCAGACGGAATTGATGCTGCAAGCGGTGCCACTTATTCCTCAGAGGGAATCCTTGGAGCAATTCAGAAAGCTCTTGCCCAGGCATTGGCATAAAATTACTGAAATTAAAGCAAAAAAGTAGCATAAAATTTTAATTACAATTAAAACTTACACTTATTGTAAAAGAAAAAAACATATGCTATAATTTCTGTTAGTGAGTTCTAACTTATAATGACAGATCATGCTTTTAACAGCATTGTAATAACAGAAATGGAGGATAACAACATGATCAAAACAACTGTAAAAGTAGACGGCATGATGTGCGGTATGTGTGAATCTCACGTAAATGATGCAGTGAGAAAAGCTTTCCAGGTAGATAAAGTTACATCTTCCCACAGCAAAGGAGAAACCGTGATCATCTCAGACGGACCGGTAGACGAAGCAAAATTAAAAACAGCGATCAGTGCTACAGGATATGAAGTAAAAGGCATTACATCAGAGCCATATGAAAAGAAAAAAGGACTGTTTTCTTTTCTTCATAAATAAAAATACGTTTTAATTTTCCATGAGAAACCAGGCAGGAATTGTTCAGTGATTGAACAGTTCTTTCCTGGCTTTTTACTTTATCAGACACCTTGTTGCATCCAGAGATGTGTCTCTGGTAGATGAAATCAATAGTCATGGATTTGAATGATTTATAGAAAAATGGAATCTTTTTTGCATATTGAGAGCATTTCAGAAATATATCTGATAAATGTATTTGTCAAGCGGATAAAATCTACCGCTTCGCTACGTGGCTCTATACCAAATAACTACTCCGCAGTTTATCAGAATGAGCTTGCAGTCCTCGGATGACGCGCTATGGAAGAAGTGTTCAAAAAATGTAACACAAGTCCATAATCTATTGTGCAATTTATCGATAAATCTCGAATGATGGCGGTAAGAAGTCCGATAAATTCATAAAAATCAGTTGCGTAATTTGTGCAAAATATGGTAGACTAACTGTAGTTAAGAAATGACAGAAATTTACAATTATTAATGATCTGGAGACGAAAGAATGAAAAAGAAAATAGAACTTGTCTGTTGGATTTTATTTACCGTTTTTTCTGGTATTGGTTTCTTTATTAACTTTATGAGCAAACCTCCGGTAAACGATACACATACATTTACTTTATACATGATTGGTGCTGCTGTGGTATCCTTACTATACCCGGTATCTATGTTTGTTCTTGGATTGAGAAACCGCTACCTGTATGATAAGTTAAATGAACTTGCTGAAGAAAAGGGTGAAACTGAAGCTGCCAAATCTGCACACACTTTCAGGTCATCCGCATCAGGATATATAGTTCCTGATATGAACATCCTTGTCAGTGCTCTGACCTCTGATCAGAAACTTACAGAGGAAGAGAAAGAATATTTATTAGAATACATTAAGAAGAAATGATGTGATGTTTAAATGGAACTGTTAGTTTGTATGTCCATTGCAGGAAGTATTCCTGTTGTGATCTGTTTACTTTTGTATATAATCCAGCGTGGAAACTATAATTACATTCTCGGAAGAAGATTACTACTGACAGGTGTGTTCTTTTATCTGGTACCTGTGCAGTTGGTTAAATATTTGCTTCCAAAAGATGCACTTCCAGAAACAATGTTAATTGGTAGAAAAGCTGATTCCTATCTGTCAGGTTCTCTGGCTTTCTGGAGTGAAAAGCAGGGTGAGTACATATGGATACCTCAATGGTTTAATCTATTTGCCAGAATCTGGTTAACAGGAATTATTATCTTTGCAATCTATGAGATTGTTAAATACTGGAGAGGTGCACATTCTATACGGAACTATATCTTTGAAAAGATTGAAAATCCAGAAGATAATCTCACCTATTATCTGATTCCAGATGAGATCTGTGGTTCATGTACCATTGGATTTTTCCGTCAGAAGATTGTGTTTCCAGAGAGTTTTCCTCTGCATCCTGATTTTATTATGGTATATAAGCATGAACATACACATTTGAAAAATCATGACAATTTAGTAAAACTTTTATGCCTTTTCGTTCTGTGCCTGCACTGGATGAATCCTGTGGCATATCTTTTACTTTTCCTTTACATAGATACAGCAGAAATAGTCAGTGACAGTGTAGCCGTCGATGGCTGTACAAAAGAAAAACGTCAAGACTATGCAAGTTTGCTGGTATTAGAAGCCGCAACTTCTGATATTCGCCCAGCCGTGTGGAAAAATAACCTTTCCGGACATAAAAACAATAAAGAAGGAAAGGATTTTAAAACATTAAAAAGGAGGATCAACTACATGATGAAGGAAAAGAGAAAAGGGATGTTACAGAGAGGAATTATGGTGGCAGTGTCGGCGTTGACAGTTGTGGCGAGTGCTGGGACGGTATTAGCGTATGAACCATTACCATCATCAGATTCAAGTTTTAGTGAAATTATTTTTGATGATGAGCCAGATTTTTCTGAGTATGATATGATTGCTGTCTGGGTAGATAGTATTGATTTTTCCAAAGGTGATAAAGCATTTATTTATCCAGACGGTAATCACTTAATTATTCAGGATGATGATAATGTTGATACATATGCGCTTTGCACACATAGCATGGTAAATGGTTATTTTTCAAATCATATGAGTAATAGTTCTGGTGGATGTACTGTAAAGACATATACATGTCAAAGATGTGAAAAATGTGGATATCTGGCAAATGCGAAATACCATAGCACAACTACATATGCAAAATGCCCACATAAATAATAATGAATTGTAAAAATGGTTCCGATTACTTAGAAAGTAATTAGAACCATTTTATATTTTGGAAAATAAATAAAAATATAATAACAGTATACAATTATTGTACTATTACATTTTTAAGTTATTATTTCTGAAATACTTTCTCAATATCCTTCCAATTTCCCTCTTGCATTTTTATAAAAGTTAGAATATACTAACCAATAGAGTTAGGTATAACAAACTCTCGCGTGAATGAAATCATTTGAACTCCATCCGAAGACCTGCTGAATTCTTCGGAACACTGGATCAGATCTGTACTTGCTGAAATCGCGGTTCTGCTGAAAAACCGTACCTCAGATATGATCCACTTGGTACATCAAAGCTACGGTGTACCAGGAGTCCAAATGCAAAACCAGAAAGGGGATTTATCATGTACTTAGAAATTGAGAAAGTAATTGGAAGAGAAATTCTGGATTCCAGAGGAAATCCGACAGTAGAAGCAGAAGTATATCTGATGGATGGCACTGTAGCAAGAGGAACAGCTCCAAGCGGTGCATCTACAGGAGAATTCGAAGCTCTGGAATTAAGAGATGGAGATAAAGCTCGTTACCTTGGAAAAGGCGTACAGAAAGCAGTAGAGAATATCAACACAACAATCAACGAAGCAATCGAAGGTCTCGATGCAAGCGACATCTATGCAGTAGACGCAGTAATGATCGCAGCAGACGGAACAAAAGATAAATCCAAACTTGGTGCAAATGCAATCCTTGCAGTATCTATCGCATGCTGCAGAGCAGCGGCAGCTTCTCTTGAAATTCCGTTGTATCGTTTCCTTGGCGGAGTATCCGGAAATCGTCTCCCTGTACCAATGATGAACATCGTAAACGGTGGATGCCACGCATTATCATCCGGTCTGGATGTACAGGAATTCATGATCATGCCAGTTGGAGCACCTTCCTTCAAAGAATGCTTAAGATGGTGTGCAGAAGTCTTCCACGCACTTGCTTCTATCCTGAAAGAACGCGGACTTGCAACATCAGTAGGTGATGAAGGTGGTTTCGCACCTGCACTGAAATCTGATGAAGAAGCAATCGAAACAATTCTTGAAGCAGTTAAGAAAGCCGGATATGAACCAGGTAAAGACTTCAAGATCGCTATGGACGCAGCTTCCTCTGAATGGAAGAGCGAAAAAGGCAAAGGATACTACAAACTTCCAAAAGCAGGAACAGAGTATACATCCGAAGAGCTCATTGAGCACTGGGCTAAATTGTGCGAGAAATATCCGATCATCTCCATCGAAGACGGTCTGGATGAAGAAGACTGGGAAGGATGGCAGAAACTTACAGCCAGACTTGGCGACAAAGTACAGCTTGTCGGTGATGACCTGTTTGTTACAAATACAGAGAGACTTGCAAAAGGTATCAGCCTTGGCGCAGGTAATGCGATCCTGATCAAATTAAACCAGATCGGTTCCGTATCTGAAACACTGGAAGCAATTAAAATGGCTCACAAAGCAGGCTACACCGCAATTTCTTCTCATCGTTCCGGCGAGACAGCAGATACAACAATCGCAGACCTTGCAGTAGCACTGAACACCTGCCAGATTAAGACCGGAGCTCCAAGCAGATCCGAACGTGTTGCAAAATACAACCAGCTTCTCCGTATCGAAGAAGAACTCGGCGCAAGCGCAGTATATCCGGGAATGAAAGCTTTCAATGTGAAACAGGACTAAACAGAACTATGGCAATCCGCGTAAATAATACATACCATAAATAAAATAAACCTGTAAAATGCAAAATGCATTTCTCATCTGAATCGTTTAATGAGAAATGCATTTTTGTATATGAGACTTTATTATATTCACTCATCCGTATCAATACTGCCTGTTTCTTCCGGTCTCTTCAGATATCCCCTTACAGCAGGCTCAATCGTTTGTTCCATAAGCCGGTGCAGCAGTTCTGTCGTAATATTATGATCTCCCAGAAGCGAATTATACAGGAAGTTTCCTGACAGTTCTTCAGTAATAGAACTCAGTCCTGCCAGAATCATTTTTTTGCCGGGTGTTTCGTTCCATCTGATTTCAATTCCATTATCTTCATGAAAGAAAATGTGCGCCTTTCGTTTCACACATTCTTCGATAAAAGTAACTTCCAGTTTTAACACAGGGATATCGTTTTCATCTCTTGCAAATTCTCCCAGTGTAGCTACAAGGTAATGTTCTCCATGAAGATCAACACATCCATCCGCAGCCTTTCCAAATCCAACAGGAAGTTTATGGATCACCTCACCTTCGGTAAAAGAAACGCAAAAGTTTCCCGCATCATAAGTAAAAGAAATTTCAGAAATACCATCTGTCATATTATTGTGGAATACCTGCACAAACAACGGCGCAATTCCAATATTCTGCTGTTCCATAACATAAGTTCTGCCGCTTACAGCCCGCATAAAACTGTGATGATCAGATGGGCGATCAACGGCTGCTGAAATACGGTAGCTGTATTTTTTATCTGAATGCTTCCTTCTGGAAACTACATTTCTTTTCCATCCCCCGCGCAGAGAAGTACTTCTGTTATTATTTTCTCCATTTTCCAGTTCTCCGCACAACCGTTTCAGAAGACTATAGGAGAGTGGATTCTCAGGTAGAACATCGGCGGGATGATAATTAACAGGGAAATATTTCCGAATGATATTCAGCATGATACAGTCCTGAAACATTTCTTTATTTCCGGCATTTGTGACAAGAACCATATCCATATCCGGATAAATAATAACATTCTGTCCCAACATTCCATTATATTCAAAGCTTCCCGGGCGCTGTTCCATCCATAGCTGATATCCATATCCATAGGTGTCATTCTGAGTTTTCAGATGTCGTGCCGTAGATATTTCTATCCAATATTCAGACACCAGCTGCTGACCATTCCATTTTCCCCTCTGAAGATACAGCTGGCCAAGTTTTGCCATGTCTTCTGCACAGAGAAACAGTCCCCAGCCGCCTTTTGTAATTCCTTTCGGACAGGTTTCCCAGTAATATTTCGTGATACCAAGAGGACCAAACAGTCTCGGAGTCAGATATTCGGTCAGGGTTTCTCCTGTACGTTTCGTCACGATTGCAGAAAGAACATAAGTATTCAGACTGTTATATTGAAACTCCGTTCCGGGTTTTCCATTGACAGATGCATTCAGAAAGCTTCCAAGCCAGTCATTTCCGGACACGATACCTGATTCATTAAAAGTTACGCCGCTTGTCATGGTCAGCAGATTCTCTACTGTGATCACAGGGCGGAAAATCTTTGAAAAGGCATTTATATGATCCGGAAAAATGTCATAAATATTTTCATCGAGCTTTAATTTTTCCTCTTCGATCAACATGCCGATTGCCATACCTGTGATGCTCTTGCACATGGAATGTGTAATATGCCACATTCCTTTAGGGTATGGTGCAAAATTACATTCACAAATTACCTTGCCATGACGCAGTGCCATAAAATGATGCATTTCCGTATCTTTGGAAGCATCCAGTTCCCGAAGAAGGGCAGTAAACAGATCAGAGGAGATTCCCTGACTCTCCGGTGTGGCACGTACAAATGCCTGCTCATAAACTGCATCAAACGGAAAATCCGGTTTCTGTGGGAAATAATCTACACGTGTACCGCCTGTTTTTCCAAGAATCATATTTAAAACCAGTTCTGCAACTGCAATCTGTTCTTTTGCCATAGAGAATACCTCCTTTTTCGGATTTATTTTGATTATACAGACCTCATACAACAAATGCAAATTATATTTTTACGAGAAAGGATATTACCAGTGGACAGTAGCGCAGAATTCTCTTCCTGCGGAAGATCGCTTTAGTGACATAATAAAACGGCTGCGGAATGAACCGCAGCCACTAATGATTTTCATCTGTTTACCTTTCGTCAAAAGCAACAAAATCTGTATGATGTCCTACATATTTGTAAGCGGGACGAATGATCTTATTTGCATTGATCAGTTCTTCCAGACGGTGAGCACTCCAGCCCGGCATACGTGCAATAGCAAAGATCGGAGTAAATAATTCTTCCGGAATACCAAGCATGCTGTATACAAATCCACTGTAGAAGTCCACATTTGCGCAGACATTCTTGAACAGTTTTCTATGTTCCATAATCAGTTTGCCGGCAATATTTTCTACTCTGTTATAAAGCTCGAATTCCTCTGTCATTCCCTTTTCCTCAGCAAGTGCCTGGGCAAAGCGTTTCAGGATCACTTCTCGAGGATCGGAAAGTGTATAGACTGCATGCCCCATACCATAGATTAGCCCTGCATGGTCAAATGCTTCTTTATTCAGAACCTTCTTGAGGTAAGTTATGATTTCATCTTCGTTATCCCAGTGATCTTGATCTACATGAGACTTCAGATCAGCAAACATATTCTGAACTTTCAGGTTTGCTCCACCATGACGAGGTCCCTTCAGAGATCCGATGGATGCAGCAGTAGAAGAGTAGGTATCTGTCCCTGAAGAAGTTACCACATGAGTGGTGAAAGTGGAGTTATTACCGCCACCATGCTCAGCATGCAGGATCAGTGCAATATCCAGAACTTTTGCTTCCAGTTCTGTGTATTTTCCATCCGGGCGAAGCATAAGAAGAATGTTCTCGGCAAGAGAAAGCCCCTTCTGCGGATTACGGATAAATAAGGTATCATCCTTTCTGAAATGGCGATATGCATGGTAAGAATATACGGCAATTTCAGGAAGCTTTGCAATCAGTTCCAGAGACTGACGAAGTACATTTTCAGGAGAAATATCTTCCGGATTGTCATCATATGTATAGAGAGCCAGAACACAACGCTGCATGGCATTCATAATATTGGCATTGGTTCCCTTCATAACAACATCGCGGACAAAACGACCGCCAAGCTCCTCCATATCAGACATCATATCCAGAAATCTGGAAAGTTCTTCCTTATCAGGGAGCTTACCGAAGATCAGAAGATAAATTGTTTCTTCAAATCCAAAACGTCTTCCGTTCAGACCACTGATGATATCCTGTACATTGATTCCCTGATAGTATAAACGTCCATCAGCCGGAATCTGTCTGCCGTTGATCAGATTATAACCATTAACATCAGAAATCTCTGTAAGACCTGTCAGGACACCTTTACCTGCGGAGTCACGAAGACCTCTTTTTACATTATATTCTACATACAGATTTGGATCGATATGATGATTCTTGAGCAGTTCCTGTTCAAAGAATCTCATTTTGTCACGAAGCTGTCCGGAATCTTCCAGACTCATCATTTCATGTTTTTCCATAATATCATTCCTCATTTCCCCGTTATTTATCTACAGCAATACTCGCAAATTCACTTATAGCAATACTCGTAAATAATGCATATTATAGTGAATTTTATTAAAAAACACTGATACAGTGAATTGCAGATGCATCCTTGCGATCAGTGTTTTACTATGGCGAACATTTGTATTTGTACCTATTTAAACATTGTACAGTAAAGTGATGGGAAAGGCAAGATAAAGATTGTATTTTTTTTCATACAATCATGTTAAAGTGATAACGCTTTAAAATTATACAGAAGGAAAATTATGAAAAATATAACACAAAATCATGGAACGTGCTATAATAGCCAACAGAAAGCATGATAAAGGGGAAGTGAGAAAAGAAATGTCAGAAAGAAAAATGAAACGAGTTGAGGACTCCTTAACAGAGCAGTCTCATTTATTAATGCCAAAGTGTCTGAATGCCGCAGGTTATCTGTTTGGCGGACAGCTGCTTGCATGGATTGATGAAACAGCAGGTATTGTTGCCAAGCGTCATGCGGAAATGAATGTGGTAACTGTTGCAGTAGACAATATGTATTTCAAAGCCGGAGCCAGAGTGAACGATACCATCGTTCTCATCGGACGGCTTACACATGTGGGACGTTCTTCCATGGAAGTACGTATTGATACTTACTGTGAAGCCCTTGATGGAACCAGAACCATGATCAACCGCGCATATTTTATTATGGTTGGAACAGATGAACATCAGCATCCTGTGGAAGTACCGGGACTTATCATTGAGGGAGTTACTCAGCAGATAGAGAATGAAGCTGCACAGAAACGTGCAAAACTCTGGAAAGTACGCAGACAGGAAGGATTTTAACAAAACAGCCGCAAATGCGGCTGTTTTTGTTTATCAGTAACATTTACTGCAAGGTCCGTATCCCATAACCTCGGCTTCTGATCTGGATACCTGTCTGGCTGTATCCGGGTTCATTCTTCCACAGTTGGGAATGCTGTGATATTTTTCGCCGGTTGCAGGGATCCATACCATTGTTCCTACATCTGCATTGTTGGATTCTTCCTGTTTAGGTACCGGATCAGAAGTGGTAGTTTCTTCCTGCCAGGAGTTTCCACCAGTGCCACCTGCAGAAGCATTTACAGAGGAGTCTCCGGAAGAATAATCATTGCATGGCTCCTGTGACCAGGAAATATTTGTTCCATCGGAGACTGCAATGATCGTACCCTGTTTATCTGTTCGGAATACAGGGATTCCCATATCTGATAAACGTCCCATTGTATCTGCTGACGGATGATTATACTGATTATTGATTCCGCAGCTTATGACTGCGTAAGATGGAGAAGTCGCCTCAAGGAAATCCCAGGTAGTTGAACTTGCAGACCCATGATGACCAACAGAAAGAACATCGCAATCAAGGTTCATACCAGTACTGATCATATCCTGTTCACTGGTTTCCTCTGCATCTCCGGTAAAAATAAAGCTATTTGAACCATTTTCAAGTTTGATTACAAGAGAGTTATCATTACTGTTCTGGCTGATACCATTCGGTGCAAGAACAGTGAAACTTCCGGTGCCAAAATCAAATGTTTCACCTACAGAAGGATACTGTACGATAATTGCATTTGCAGTGGCAGTATTCATAAAATTATTGAATAAATTTGAAGTATGTACATAGTCTGGTCCGAATATATTACTTACAGAGAAATTGTCTATACATGGAACAAGACCGCCGATATGATCTTCATCATAGTGAGAAGCGATCATATAGTCAATGTTTTCCACATTCTGTTCCTGTAAGTAGGAGATGATCAGATCAGCATGGCTCTGATCCCCGCCATCGTACAAAAGATTTTGTCCTCCGGACTGTACTAAGATGGCATTTCCCTGTCCAACGTCAATAAAATGAACTGCCATCTCACTGTTGCCTTCAGCTTTTACCGTCAGTGCTGATTGCGGAACTAAGGTAAACAGCAGAAGGAACAGAGATAGAATTAGTGATAGTAACCTGTTTTGTTTCTTCATAAAAAGCCTCCTGAATGTTAATAACAGTTTGATTATACCATTTATTGAGAAACAAAAACATAATTATAGTAATTTCGTAAAATAATACAAATAATCCAGTCTATCTTGGAGCGGGTTTGAAAAATGCTTTAGCGTGAAGTCCTGCGTCAGATTGATTAATACTCTATCTGCTGAACTTCCTCTCCATTGTCTTCCCATGTATCAGAGTTATCCAGAGAACCATCTGTGCTGTCACCGGAATTGTCATCGCTGGGATAATCAATCTGATCGGAAGAATCATCCCCTGTATCGTCAGACGATGTCTGATCACTGCTTCCATCATCAGACGATCCATCTTCTGTATCTGTATTATCATTCTCCTGCCCTGTATCATCCAGAGAACCGTCCTGCGTCGTATCAGTATTGTAAGAAGAGTCATTATAAGAAGTATCATTATAACTGTTGTCATAATCAGAATCATAGTTACTTTCCTGAGTATAAATGGTAAATCCATCCTCCTCAGCCTGAGCTTCTGCCTGTGCCTGAGCCTCAGCGGCAGTTTCCGGAGCTTCCGTAAAGTTTGTAACAGCTTTTGATACCGTATTACCGGTAGGTGCCACAGCAGAAACCGCAAACATCGCGCCACAAAGCAGGATTGCAGTTCCGGCAATCTGAATTTCATCTATATGTCTCATAGTTTATATTCTCCTTGCTTATCTATGTTTGTTTCTTTCTATTTCTATGCATATCCAGATTATTTACAGCAATATTATATACCTTAAGTAGATTTTTTTGTAGAGTAAATTTTAAGTTACTGTTCATACATCACTATCCTGAGATATACAAGCCAAAATTGAAAAAAAACTGGATTCTGTCTGAAAAATCTGTTATTATAAGAATCGTATGAATATAATTTCAACTATAATACAGTTTATCTAATTATTTTCTTTCCTGTATGATATCAGGGTAAAAAAATCCCCATAAATTGAAATTATAAATTTAAAAACAGAGGTGTCATTTATGAGCTGGTATAATGAGGCAATTTTCTATCACATCTATCCACTGGGTTTAACCGGTGCGCCGAAGCACAATGACTACAGTGCTCCTGTTTCCCGTCTGAACACATTACTTCCATGGATCGACCACATCAGAGAAATCGGATGTACAGCATTATACATCGGACCTTTATTCGAAAGTGTAGGACATGGCTATGAAACCACAGATTACAAAAAGCTGGATTCCCGTCTCGGAACCAACGAAGACCTTAAAAACTTCGTGGCAGCCTGTCATGAAAAAGAGATCAAAGTTATTTTCGATGGTGTATTCAATCACACAGGCCGTGATTTCTTTGCATTTAAAGATATTCAGCAAAACCGCGAACATTCCAGATATCTCAACTGGTACTGCAATGTGAACTTCGGAGGGAATACGGAATACAATGACGGCTTCTCCTACGAAAACTGGGGTGGATACAACCTTCTGGTAAAATTAAACCAAAGAAACCCGGAAGTACAGAATTACATCTGTGATGTGATCCGTTTCTGGGTATCAGAATTTGATGTAGATGGAATCCGTCTGGATGCGGCAGATGTCCTTGATTTTGATTTCATGCGTGCCCTGCGCCGTACAGCAGCAGAAGTAAAGGAAGATTTCTGGCTTATGGGCGAAGTGATCCATGGTGATTACAGCAGATGGGTAAATGGAGAAACGCTCCACAGTGTAACAAACTATGCCCTGCATAAAGCACTTTACAGCGGACATAACGATCATAACTATTTCGAGATCGCACATACTGTAAAATATCTCCAGAATATGGGAAATCTTGATCTCTACAACTTTGTGGACAACCATGATGTAGAACGTATTTATACCAAGCTTTCAAATAAAGCACATTTTGCACCTGTTCATGTCTTACTCTATACACTTCCGGGTGTACCAAGTATCTATTACGGTTCTGAGTTTGGTATTGAAGGAAAGAAAGAGAAATTCTCCGATGACAGCCTCAGACCGGCTCTGGATATCAAAGACTATGCAGATGCAGTACAGAAGAATCCATGTACAGCCCTGATCGCAGCTCTTGGAAAGATACGACAGCATACACCTGCATTAAGCTACGGAAGCTACGCTGAACTTCAGCTTACTAACCGCCAGTTTGCATTTGCCCGTGACCTTGACGGAATACGTGTGATCGTTACCGTAAATAACGATGATAATGCAGCAGATATGAGCCTTCCGGCAGGAAACTGCGCAGAATATATTGGAACCCTCACAGGCCGTAAAGTACCTGTTCAGGATGGACGTATCAATGTAGCAGTAGCCGCAAACAGCGGTGAAATCTGGGTTCCGGCGGGTGAAATGCCAGAATATATACTAGTAAAAACAGAAACTGCAGATATCAAAAAAGTACAGGAAGAAACAGAAGAAACAACTTCCACTCAGACTGAGTCTCCTGCACAGAAAACAATAACCGCAGCAGAAGAAACCGCAGCAGCAAAAGCAGAAGATATTCAGCCTGAAAAAACTGCCGATACTTCAGCCACATCAGCAGAAAACAGTTTTCCGGAAAATACGGAAGCCGCTGCTGAAAAGGAAAAGACAGTGATTGTAGACCTGAATAAATCCCCGGAAGACATGACTGTAGATGAATTACAGCAGGCAATCCTTGCCAAAATGGCAGGTAACGGCCTTGTTACAGACCAGATGAAGAAAACAGTATATGATAATATCTGGCATGATTCTCTGGTAAACTGGCTCAAGAGCTTCCACTGATCAGATTATCGTCAGTATTTTTTATCTTTTCTTTCATTAATAAAAGAGAAATTTTCCATGTGACAATTTTTTTGCCGTTGACTAAATATTTTTTTGGTGGTAAGATATGGATACAGATACAGACAATCAATCACACTAAATCGTACGGGAGGAATTCACTCATGAAAACACTTGAAACAAAAAAAGCACCAGCAGCAATCGGACCATATTCTCAGGCAAAAATGACAGGAAACTTCTTATTTGCATCCGGTCAGATTCCGGTAGACCCGGCTACAGGTGAAGTTGCAGGCGATAAAATCGAAACACAGGCAGAGCAGTCCTGCAAGAACGTAGGAGCAATTCTTGAAGAAGCCGGACTTACATTTGACAATGTTATCAAGACTACATGCTTCCTTGCTGATATGGCAGATTTCGCCGCATTCAACGCTGTATACGAGAAATACTTCACAAGCAAACCAGCCCGCTCCTGTGTTGCTGTAAAACAGCTTCCGAAGAACGTACTCTGCGAAGTGGAAGCTATCGCTGTAGCTGAGTAATTCAGCCAAACCACAATATAATAGATATTTCAAAACAATTTCTGAATCTGATTCAGATGGGGAAAACAGCCAGGGAAAAATCCACCTGGCTGTTTTTGGTTTTCAGGCTACCTGCAATTGCTGATATTTGCTATAATAGTATAAAAGAATTCCGGCAAAATGAAAGGTAAAAGTTATGAGATCAATATCCATATATGCACTTACGAGAAATCAGAATAAAGATTCTCTGTCAAAACTGGAACGTCAGTTATCCGGCCGGGAATACTTCCTCAAAATACGGGAATGGGAACTTCAGAGTATGAAAGCACTGGTACGCCAGTTGGAATCGCATATGACTAAAGTCTGTTCCCTGCGCTTTTTCTATTCCTACCAGATTCCAAAACTCGGGAAAGAATTTGATCTTCTCCAGATCAAAGACGACCAGATCATAAATATTGAACTGAAAAGCGGAGCTGTATCTGAGGAGGCAATTCGTAAACAGCTTATGCAGAACCGTTATTATCTTTCCGTTCTCGGACGCTCCATACAGTCTTATACGTATATCAGCAGTCAGAATCGCCTTGTCAGGCTTACCAATCACGATCATATTGCAGAAGCCGACTGGACAGAACTGTGCGGATCACTGCAAAAGGAGAGCAGTGATTATCAGGGGAATATTGACGATCTGTTTCAGGCCGAACTATATCTGATTTCCCCCATCACAGAACCGGCCCGTTTCCTGAAAAAAGAATACTTCCTGACTTCCCAGCAGCGGGATATCCAGCGCCAGATCTTAAAGAAACTCCGTATCAGCCGGTTCGAATATTTCTGTTTTACCGGACTTCCCGGAACAGGAAAAACATTGCTTCTCTATGATATCGCCATGAAACTGTCCAGGCGTCAGCAGATATGCATGATTCACTGCGGTAATGCCGGAAAAGAATGGAAAATACTGCATAAACGTTTACAACGTATTGCTTTTCTTTCGGACAATCAGCTGACCGAAAATACAGAGCTGAAACATTACAGTGCAGTTCTGGTAGACGAAGCACATTTGCTTTCTTCAGAAAAACTGCAGATTCTGTTAACGCAATCGGAGGGGGAGTTTCCTGTAATATTTTCCAGCGATTCCGAAGATGCCATATGTCCTGAAGAATTAGGGGTAAATACATTAAAACTCATAGAAAACCTGCCGGAAATCCAGATGTTTCACTTAACCAACCGCATCCGTACCAATGCGGAACTTTCCTCATTTATCCAGAATATGATACACCTTACAGACAGAAAAACCTCAAAACCCTATCCGCATGTTTCTGTTGTATATGCAAATAATGAAGAGGAGACTGCTGCCTTACTGGAAGATTATATACATCAGGATTATGAATATGAGATTACTGCCGTGAGAGACATAAAACGTCTTGTTATCATATTGGACGAACGATATTACTATGATCAGAACAGATATCTGCGTTCAAAACATTTCAAAGAAGGCAGATCTGATGTCCGTAATTTATTTCACCAGCTGAATCAGGCCAAAGAGGAACTTTCTATAATCGTCAGAGAAAATACATATGTATACGAAACATTACTCACGCTTTTACAGCCTGATACTGTCAGATAAAAACTGCAAACTATCCGACTCTCCCTTGAAATCCCCCACCATTCCGTATATAATAGGAATATTGTGGGGGATTTTCCCTGCTTAACACAATGTTGATACAATAACCTCTGAAAGGAATACTATGAGAACTCTAGCTTTAAGCGATGAAATTTTAATGAAAGTTGACAAGGCTGCCCGTTACATCGGTGGTGAAGTCAACTCTGTAATGAAAGATAAGAATGACGTAGATATCCGCTTTGCCATGTGCTTCCCGGATGTTTATGAAATCGGTATGTCCAATCTGGGCATGATGATCCTCTATAACATGTTCAATGAACGTGAGGATGTCTGGTGTGAGCGTGTCTTTTCTCCGTGGATGGATCTGGATAAAATTATGCGTGAGGAACATATTCCTCTCTTTGCCCTGGAATCCCAGGAGCCTGTAAAGGAGTTTGATTTCCTTGGTATTACCCTTGGATATGAGATGTGCTATACCAATGTGCTTCAGGTACTTGACCTGAGCCATGTTTCACTTCTGGCAAAGGATCGTAAGGAAGATGACCCTATCGTCATCGGCGGCGGTGCATGTGCATATAATCCGGAACCGATCGCAGAATTTTTTGATATGTTTTATATTGGCGAGGGTGAGACTGTCTATGATGCTTTGTTTGATGCATATAAGGCAAACAAGGCAGCAGGCGGCTCCAGAGCAGACTTCCTGTTTGCAGCTTCCCAGATTCCCGGAATTTATGTTCCCTTTCCTCTTGTCTGATTTCCGTCGTCGGAGTCGTGCTACGTCTGAGGTGACGGTGAAATACAACTGGCAGATTCGTCCGGAATTTGAGCGTACAGTGGCCTCTGCGGCCTGGAGTTACCGTTGGGGAAAGCGTGGAGCGACTCATCGTTTCGATGTGTTCGACTTGAACTACATTTACATGCCCTATCGTTCGGAAACTTTCCGTGAATACCTGGACTACATGGATGAGAGAAACCCCTTGTTGCGTTATAGCTACGAAGACTTGTTTATCGTGCGCCTGGGATATACTTACACTTACAATAGCTCAGGAGCTACTACGCTGAAGACTTCGCAACGCAATTCTTACTCCATCCGTTTCAATATTGAAGAGTCGGGCAACCTGCTGTATCTGTTTTCACGGATGATTAACGGCAGTCCGAAGAACGGGGAGGCGTATCAGATGGCCAATATCAGTTTTGCGCAGTATGTAAAGACGGATTTCGATTATGCCAAGAATTTCATGATTGACGACCGTAATGCCTTGGTGTTCCATGTGGGGGTAGGGGTGGCCGTTCCGTACGGAAATTCCAAGAGCCTTCCATTTGAAAAACTCTATTTCTCCGGAGGTGCCAACAGTGTGCGCGGATGGAGTGTCCGTTCGTTGGGACCGGGGGGGTACC
>OLNY01001469.1_pt1 | contig 18670 bp, 20 predicted proteins | sample 1671981 | NCBI WGS metagenome assembly OLNY01 (sample SAMEA3136632, study PRJEB25190) | human gut metagenome | biome: human gut; feature: human-associated habitat; material: faeces | place: Austria | collected 2013
CTTCAAGTCGTGACTGGCAGCGAATGTTAATAAATAAAATGCCCGGAAGTGTAACTCAGTGGAAGCCACTACGGTTACGCAATTGCCATTTCATTCGTAAGGCATTTGATACACACGGAATAAAACTTGGAAAGGCGTTCCAGTGAATGTGAAAGAGGCGTTGGTAATTCTTAAGGGGTAAAATTCTGCGTTGGGTTTTCAAAATTTGACTGTCTGAGGCGTATGCCGAGTTTCAAATTTTGAAAGCCTGCTTTTAGCAGAATTTTGCCCCTTTAGAATTGACCCGCCGATGGAACCTGAGCAGGAACGCCTTTCCAAGCTTTATTCCGGTTCGGGTATCCACAGCCTTCCTGAATTAAATCCCAAAATACTCTTCCAGCACATTTTCCAACGCACTGCCGTAATTTTGTTTCTCAACTTTTTCTGTCGTGACAATATCTCTTGCTCCAATCTTTTTTCTATCCAGATAATAGACTATTTCACCCACTTTTTCACCTTTTTTTAATGGTGCTTTTACATTCTTATCTTTTCTGGTTTTATTTTCTATCTTGGTCAAATCTGCACCTGTGGTGTCTATATAGGTGAATGCACCTTGCTGGCGTACCTTTACCTGTTTTTCTCTGCCACCCCTGACTTCAACCGGTGATATCTTCTTTTGTATCTTTTCTGTGTATTTCTGACATTTGCCGAAACCATAATTCAATAAAGTAATCGCGTCTCTGACTCTGGCTTTGCTGTCATCTGCTGCCATGATCACGGCGATCAGATCAATATCATCTTTTCTTCCGGTTGCGGATACACAGAATTTGGCTTTACTGGTAGAGCCGGTCTTTAACCCTGTTGCATATTCATACTGACGGATCAGTTTGTTTGTATTCGTAAGTCCGAATTCTGATTCGCCCTTTTGGGTTTTATGTATGATATTCTCCATCCAGATGTTACAGTAATCAAAGATTTGAGGATATGTAGTGATCAGTTCTTTTGACATCAATGCAATATCTCTTGCCGTTGTCAGATGACCGTCTGCATCCAGACCGTTGCAATTTACAAAATGTGTATTCTTCATGCCAAGATCCTTTGCCCGTTTGTTCATCTTTGTAACAAATTCTTCTTCGTTTCCGCAGATGTATTCGGCCATCGTCACACATGCATCATTCGCACTTGCCACAGAGATGCATTTGATCAGTGTATCTACCGTCTGTGTCTCCCCAGGCTCCAGAAATACCTGTGAGCCACCCATGGATGCTGCATATTCAGATGTTGTCACTTCATCCCCCAGCTTGATCTGCCCACTGTCCAGTGCATCGAATATTAACAACAATGTCATAACTTTTGTTACACTTGCAGGCGGTAATTTCTCATCCGGATTTTTTTCATATATAATCTGTCCTGTTGATGCTTCCATCAGGATTGCCGACGGTGCACTGATCTGCTCTTGTTGTCTTTTCTCATTCTCTGTATTATTTTCTTGTGAATTTTCCGGTTGATTCTCTTCCGACGGAACTGCATATGCAGGTTGTAAAAAGAGTACAAAAGACATTAGTATTGCGCTGATACATCGTCTATGCCGCATCTTTTTTGATTCCTCGCTGACATTTTTTCGATTATTATTATCTTACTCGGAGAAATTGTATATTATTCCATAACTCTATTGTTTTCCCTCACCAAAAATCATATAATAGACAGGAACACTTTTTGAAAGGATGACAAATTATGAAATTTATATACCCTGCAGTATTTCACAAAACTGAGGAAGGACATTATAAAGGATATTTTCCAGATCTGGAATGTTGTTATGGAGAAGGTGAGACTCTGGATGAAGCCATTGAAAGTGCCAATGAAGCGGCACGTGACTGGATCACACTGGAACTTTCCGAAGATGAACCGATGATCCCATACGTATCTGATATTGAAGATATCGAAGTAAAAGACGGTGAGATCGTCCGCAATATCTCCATGAACATCCGCTTCTACGAAGGCTGGGACGAATAACCTGTGTATAAAATTTTTGAATCTGAAATTTCTTCCAGATTATGAAAACTCTTCTAGTGTATTAATTATATTTTTCCACATACTATGGATGTAACAACAAGGAAAAAGTTACAAAGTTACCAGAAGGAGGAGTATAAAAATGGCAAATCGTTCATCAAACAAAGCAGCCGTACCTGAGGCAAAGGGTGCATTAGACAAATTCAAGTATGAGGTAGCAAGCGAACTTGGAGTTCCGTTATCAGACGGCTACAACGGAGACCTGACATCAAGACAGAACGGATCTGTCGGCGGTTATATGGTTAAGAAAATGATTGAACAGCAGGAAAAACAGATGGCAGGCAAATAGTCTGACACCGCCTGCAAAAGCTAGAAACGCAGACTGGAAAATTGCAAAAAATCAACACATGATTTCTATTATTACAAAGTTGTCATGTGTTGATTATTTTTTGTTATATTCACAGAGTCTGCACATTGCGGCTTCTTTGTTATATCCGCCGGATCCATCTGCAGTGATTTCCCCGTTATGTTATATCACAACTCCTGCCGCATTCTCATAATTCGGCAGTTTTCTGATCCATTCTTCATCTTCTTCCGTAAGCTGATCTGCGGCCTCATTTGCCATCTGAAGGATCTTCGCATCCTGATAGATATCTCCAAGCTTGAAATTCATAAGTCCGCTCTGGCGGATACCAAAAAGGTCTCCGGGACCACGTAGTCTTAAATCCTCGCTTGCAATCTTGAATCCATCATTTGAGTGATTTAGAATATCCAGCCGCTCTTTCGTTTCCTTTGATTTTGAGGCACTCATGAAGATACAGTAAGACTGATATTTTCCACGTCCCACACGTCCCCTTAACTGATGAAGCTGCGCCAGACCAAATCGTTCGGCATTTTCGATCATCATGACGGTTGCATTTGACACGTCGATTCCAACTTCGATAACTGTGGTTGACACCAGAATCTGAATCTCATTTCTTCCGAACCGGTCCATAATATCGTCTTTCTGTGCCTGCTTCATCTTTCCATGCAGACAGGCCACCTGGATCTGATCACCCATCTCTTCTTGAAGTGCTACTGTATAATCCGTTACATTTTCAGCTTCCATTGTCTCGCTTTCTTCTACCATCGGACAGATCACATAGCACTGGCGTCCTTCTGCGATCTGTTTTTTCATGAAATTATAGGCTTTATTGCGATATCCGGTATCTACCACACAGTTTTTAATCGGAAGACGGTTCGCCGGAAGTTCGTCAATCACTGATATATCCAGATCACCATATAAAATAATCGCAAGCGTTCTTGGGATCGGCGTCGCACTCATAACCAATACGTGAGGTTCTCCACCCTTTAATGCAAATGTTTCCCGCTGTTTTACTCCAAATCTGTGTTGTTCATCAGTTATGACAAGCCCGAGGTTATCATAGCTTACAGCCCCCTGGATCAATGCATGCGTTCCGATAATAATTTTCGCCAGTCCGCATTCAATCCGGTCATATGCACGCCGTTTTTCTTTCGCTGTCATAGAACCCGTAAGCAGTTCAACCTTGATCGGGATATCATAATCTTCGAACATCTTCGTTATATTCTCATAATGCTGCCTTGCAAGCACCTCTGTCGGTGCCATCATTGCCCCCTGATAACCATTGAATGCCGCATTCATCAGCGCAAGTACCGCAACGATCGTCTTACCGGAACCGACATCCCCCTGTACCAGTCTTGACATTGTCTTGTCCGAACCAAGATCTTTCTCAATCTCTTTCCAGACTTTTTGCTGTGCACCGGTCAGTTCAAAAGGCAGATTTTCCAGAAATTTCTGTACCTCCGGCCGGGACTGCATCGGATAATTATTGTCCAGACGTTCATTTTTCTCCTTTAGTCTTCGGATCGACAAAATGAATTCCAGAAATTCTTCGAATACCAGGCGCTCTCTTGCATGATAAAAGACTTCCTTATCTTCAGGAAAATGTATTCCTCTCACCGCATAATTGTATTCTGCCAGACCATATTTCAAACGCAGTGAATCCGGCAGGATCTCTCTTGTAAGATCCAGACCATCCAGTGCCTGCTTCATGGCCTTCATAACCATGTTGTTGGATAATCCGGCCGTCAGACCATATACAGGCTGTAATGTATGCAGCTTCTCTTCGTATTTTGCAGAAGGATAGAACATCTCCGGATGTTCCATGACCAGATCACCTGTTTTCTTACGGACGACTCTTCCACGCAGTGTGATCACGCCTCCGCCGGATAACGTATTTCTAAGGAAGGGCATACGGAACCAGATTACTTTTAACGTTCCGGTAAGATCTTTTACATGAAGTGTCGTTACCTGCATCCGGCTGCTTCCGGATACCTGTACACGTCCATAGATTGCACCGGTAACTGTCTGAATCTTATCCTCCTCCAGCTCACTGATGGGTACTGCTTCCTCATATACATCGTATCCATGCGGATAATAGCGGATCAGGTCGCCTACTGTATGAACATTAATCTTTTCAAAAAGCTTCTTCGTCTTCTCTCCGATTCCTTTTAAATCTCCGATGTCTGTCTTTTCTATCATACCCTTCTTACTTCTCCTATCTTATAACTACAATCTCACATTGCAAAATCACTTCCGGTTCATGTATGCAGAGAACCGAACCCATACACCTAAAGCATTGTCACTTCCGGTATATAAATTCGGTTCTATACATATCTGTTCCAATTATAAAACTGAACAGATTTTGTTCATTTATAATTCTGCACCTTGTTTACTCTACAGCAAGAACATAATAATAGATCGGCTGTCCGCCAAACTGAATATCCACATCTATATCCGGATACAGTTCTGTGATCTCTTCTGTAAATTTCTCAGCATCTTCTTCTGATACTTCTTCACCATAATAGATACTGATCAGTTCTGAATCTTCATCTACCAGATTAGCGATCAATTCTTTTGTAGTCTCTTCCAGATCTTTTCCAACTGCAAGAATTCCGCTGTCACCGATACCCATGATATCTCCTTCATGGATCTCTTTATCATCAATGTGTGTATCTCTGACTGCGTATGTTACCTGTCCGGTCTTTACATTCTTGATCTCTTCCAGCATTGCCTCTTCATTTGTCTTGGCATCTGCGTCCGGCATGAAATTAATGATTGCCGTAATTCCCTGTGGAACTGTTTTTGTAGGGATTACAATAATCTCTTTTTCTTCTACCAGTGATTTTGCCTGATTCGCTGCCAGTACAATATTCTTATTATTCGGGAGAATAAATACAGTGTCAGCATTTACCCGATCGATGGCATTTAACATGTCCTCTGTACTAGGGTTCATGGTCTGTCCACCTTCGATGATATAATCTGCTCCCAGTTCTTTGAATATCTCATTCATACCTGCTCCGATAGAAACTGCGATAAATCCCATCGCCTTTCTCGGCTCTGCAGGCTTCTTTTCTTCGTGTGCTGCTTCTTCATTTGCCTGCTGTTCGGCAAGTTTCTCTGCATCACGGATCAGCTTCTCCTGATGTTCTTCACGCATATTATCAATCTTCATCTTGGAAAGCTGTCCATAAGTAAGTGCCTTCTGGATCGCAAGTCCCGGATCATTCGTGTGTACATGAATCTTGACCACATCATCATCTGCAACACATACGATAGAATCTCCGATAGAACTTAAGAATTTCTTGAATTCACGCTCATCGTCCTCCGTAAATTCTTTCTCTGTCAGAATGATAAATTCTGTACAATAACCGAATTTGATATCTGCGGTATCTTCTGCATTTGCTTTATTTACCGTTACACCTGTGCTTGGTTCAATTACACTGTAATCAATCTCTTTACCAAGGAATGCATCATATGCTCCTTTGATCACTTCCAGAAGTCCCTGTCCACCGGAATCTACTACACCTGCTTCTTTTAATACCGGAAGCATCTCCGGTGTCTGGTTCAATACATCCTGTGCATGCTCAATAACAGCCGGGATAAACACTTCCAGATCATCTGTTTCTTCTGCCATCTCTGCTGCCTTTGTCGCAATTCCACTGGCAACAGTAAGAATTGTTCCCTCTTTCGGCTTCATAACGGCCTTGTAAGCTGTATCTCTTGCTCTCTGGCATGCTGCTGCAAGTGCAAGTACATCAATCTCTTTTTCTTCTTTGATTGCTTTTGTAAATCCTCTTAAAAGCTGTGAAAGGATAACCCCGGAGTTACCTCTTGCACCACGCAGAGATCCTGAAGAAATCGCCTTTGCAAGATCTTTCATAGCCGGTTTGTTTAATGCTGTTACTTCTTTTGCCGCTGACATAATCGTCATAGACATATTGGTTCCCGTATCACCATCCGGCACCGGGAATACATTTAATTCGTTAATATAATCTTTTTTCGCTTCAATGTTCTGAGCACCTGCAAGAAACATCTTTGCAAGTATGTCCACATTAATCGTTTTCGTAGCCACTTCTTACGTTCCTCCTTAAATCCACAAACTAATCAATGACTCTGACGCCTTCAATATAGACGTTGATCTTATCTACCTGCATGCCGGAGAATTCTTCCACTCTGTATTTTACATCACTGATCAGATTATCTGTTACAGCGGAAATACTTACGCCGTATGCCACAATAATGTGGAAGTCAATACTGATATGGTTATCATCACTTATATTTACATGGATTCCTCTTGTCAGGCTTTCCTTCTTTAACAGATGAACCAGTCCATCTTTCACATTCACAGCTGCCATTCCTACTATACCAAAGCATTCTACAGCTACTGTTCCTGCATATTTTGCAATTACTTCAGGATCGATCGTAATAATTCCTAAATCTGTACTCATACATCCTTTCATAGCCAAAACCTCCACTTCTTTCATTATCTATCAAAATCAAAACACAATATATTTTATTATACCCTGTTCTATCTTCAATTACAATAGTTCTTGTTGCGCAAAAAAACTCAGATTCCACACAGCGAAATCTGAGTTTCAATACATCTTATGCACGCTCAACTTTTCCTGATTTCAAACAAGAAGTACAAACATACATCTTCTTTGTAGCTCCGTTTTCTGTTTTCACGCGAACAGATTTTACATTTGATTTCCACATCTTTGGTGATTTTCTATGAGAGTGGCTGACATTGTTTCCAAAGTGAGCACCCTTTTCACAAATAGCACATTTTGCCATGACTGCACCTCCTAACGCTCATAATAAGTTCTTTGTCCGAACTCGCAACAATAGTTATTCTAGCAGACTGTTGCAAGAATTGCAAGAGTTATTTAATATTTTTTTGTTTACATTTTATTTTTAGCAGCAAAACAGGCAATATCCCACCGCAATACACAGAATAATACACAGGATCTGGCAGAATAAGCCCGGTAAGACCAGAGCCAAAACCATTCCTGCTGCCACCCAGAACAACGCAAATCCTACGATTCTCTTCACAGACACACACCTGCTTTTTGTACATTATATGTATGCTGCTTCAAAAAATTCCGGTTATTTTTCTGCTTCGTCCAGGATCTTATTCACATCGTCTTCTGTAACATTGTCTTCTTTTCTGGATGTGAAACGATCCATCACATCCGGAACCATATCCAAAAGCTTAGTGATCGTATCCTGATTCTTGATATTCACAAGCTTGGTGTGACCATTCTGAATCACCAGCACTGCACTTGGTGTCATCTTTCCACCGATACCTCCGGCACCTTTTTCTTTCTTATCTGCATTGAACGCGCCCGCACCTACCGCAAATGACACATCCACCAGCGGTAAGATGATCGTATCTCCGATATGGATTGCATCTCCTACTACCGTCTTGGATGACACAACTGCGTCCATCCCATGGAACAGCGCCTCTACGGTTCCCTTAAAATTATTTTCAGCCATCTTTTTTCCTCCTCGTACTATCGACTTGTACTGTCTAATCTATACTTGTTCTGTTTATATTCGTCTGATCTATCATCGGATTATAATTGAAACTCCCGGATATCATGGTAAGTCTTTCGGATTTCCCTGCACCACACCAGATTCCACAGGAAACAAACCAGAGGCACCATGCGGAATCCTCCGCGGACCTTTACATCCCCTTTCAGGATCCTTCTTTCAAAATTCGGTTCTATCGATAAAAATTCTCCGATAAATGGGTAGATTATACTGAAAGCTGCAAGTGCCTGCCCTGTATGGCATGGATCCTCGAATCCAAAACGAACGGTACCTTTTATCACTTTTGGTTTCCAGCGTTTCAGCAGTTTCCCTGTTTCTTTTTTGGCCTTTGAAAAAGCTTTCTGATGTACCGGATCTTCCAGTTCTTTTATGATCTTATCTTTCTTTTCTGACAAACTCTCCAGCTTTTCTTCCGCATGTCCGACTGTATGCTTTATCTTATCACAGAACTTTACAATTGTACATTTGATCTTCTCAAATCTTCCGGTTTTTTCTTCCTTTTTTTCTATCTTATCCGTCTTCTCCGGTTTTTCACTGTTTTTTTCCGGTTGAACTTTTTCAGGTCTCTCATGAGTTTTTTGTAAAATGCTTTCTGGGCTTTTTTCAGTCTTTTTTCCGGACCTTTCTTCCATATCCTTCGAAGCTGCCTGGCCACTTTCCACAATTGTTTTTTCTTCTGCAGACTCTTTTTCCACTTTCGGTAGTCCGCGACTGCTTTCCACTCTCTGTTCTTTCCGAGTCTCTTCCCGATCTGTATTTTCTTCTCCATGAGTTACCTCCTTTTTAGGTTCACTTCCAAAAGATTTCCATGCAATTCTTACACGCCATTTTAGTTCCTGTTCTTCAAAGGATACATCTATCCGTATCAGGCGCAAAAGCCACGTCACGCGCCCGCGTACGGTACTTTCTTTTATCTCGCCGGGCATCGACGCCTCCATGCGGTATCTGACCGGAACACACAAAAGAATCACCAGAAGTAAAAGTATCAGTCCGAGAAGCACCGCAATTATGATCCCTATTATTTTTAAAATGATCAAAAGAATATGTAACACCATCTTATCTTCCCTGCTCTTTTTCTAATATATAAGACCGTATATCGCATGTACCTGTCTGGTCATATACTTCCTGTACAATCTGTTCTACCAGTTCCACCGCTTCATCATATCCTTTCGTGATCCCCACCACGAACAGTTCCTGCTCCGGGAATGCAGGCTGCTTAAACTGAATTGTCGGATAGATCTCGAGTTGGTTTCTCTCGCTGACTGCCAGTGTGATCACATGCACACCTGGCTGCAGTTTACCGGCTTCCAGCTTACGGATGATTTTTTCTTTTTTCTTTTCCAGCCCTTCTGTCAGGTACAGATGCTTATAGTATCGCATATTTTCCGTCCTTCTATACATTTCTTTTTAACTATATCTCTCATGATATCTGACCGATACCAGATCCTAACTCTAACGATAATACGAATCAAAAATCTCTTTTGCAACATTTACCGCTTTAGCAGTTCCATCCGAAGATTCAATAATCACGCTGACAACCAGTTCCGGATCTTCTACATTCGACATTCCAATGAACCAGGAGTGATCTTTTTCTTTATCCGAACTGTATTCTGCGGTACCTGTCTTTCCTGCCGCCGTATAACTCTGTCCACTTAATACAGAAGCCGTACCGTAATCTACTACACTCTTCATATACTCTTTGATCTGAGACGCTTCTTCTTCGGTCATAAGCTGCTTATACTCTTCCTGATCCGTCTCTTTCATAACTGCACCCGATGCATTCGTTACCTTGTCAACCAGATACGGTTTCATCAGCTTTCCACCATTTGCGATTGCAGATGTAATCAACGCCATATGATACGGACTCACTTGCGTCTCTCCCTGTCCCATTGCCGTCATCATCTTCGTGCCATTCCCGGCTGAACCATCCAGTGTGAAGCTGCTCTTACTGTATGGAAGATCCGAAGGCAGTTTAGAATCAAACAGAACTTCCTCTGCCGTCTTTTTAAACTTCGACGGGTCTAACGAAAGACCAATATTAGAAAATGATGTATTACACGAATATGCCAGACTGTCCTGCAGATTTACCTGTCCGTGAACATGTCCATTATAACAATGAATCTTAATTCCGCTGTTCTCGATCGAACCCGTACAGTTATAAGAATAAGAGCTGTAATCCGGATTCTCCCGCATAAATTCCAGAAGTGTTACAACTTTAAATGTTGATCCCGGTGCATACTGTCCCTGCGTCGCACGATTCAGCAGCACACTGTTCGTATCTGAACTTAAGCTGTTCCAGTTCTCTTCCACTGTATTCGGATCGAAATCCGGCTTGGATACCATGGCAAGGATCTTTCCTGTCTTTGGTTCCATAGCTACGACCGCACCTTTTTTATCTCCCAGTGCCTGATATGCTGCTTCCTGAAGATCCGCATCCAATGTAGTCACAACCGTGTTTCCCATATTCTTTTTATCCTGGAATTCATTCTTAAGCTTAATCAGAAAATTCTCATCCGATGTCAGAAGATCATAATTTCCCAACGATTCGATTCCTGATTTTCCCTGCACATTGTAACCAACTACATGTGCAAATGCGTTTCCGTATGGATACTCTCTTGTCTCACTTCCATCTGCAGCCGTATCTGTCTTCGCAAGCACATTTCCATTCTTGTCTACGATCGTTCCTCTGGTCACGCGCTTTGCATTGGAATTCTGTCTCGCATTATATGGACTGCGTATGATATCCTGACTCTTTTTCACCTGAAAATATCCGATATATCCAAGCAGCACCAGAAACAGTCCCACAAACACATAAGTAACTCTAGCGAATTCTTTGTTTCTTGCGCGCTTTGCCTTGAGCCGCTTCTTTTCGCGCTTTTTGGCTTCTTTTCGCTCTTTGCGGGTCATATTCTGTCTCTTGATATCTTGCCGCATTCTCCTGTCGGCTTCTCTTTGCTCGTAACCGTTCTTTCTTCCTTCTCTCAATATCCTCTTCCTCGTCTTCTCTTAAAATATACAGTCCCTGGATAATTGCAAACATGATCAGTGTACTGATCAGCGAACTTCCACCATAACTTACAAGCGGAAGTGTTACACCTGTTGACGGAATGAACTTCGTTGCCCCTCCGATTGTCAAGAACACCTGGAATATGTAACAGGTACCAAGTCCCAGTGCTACCATCTTATAAAACAGATTATGCAGTTGCATTGCAATATTTAAAAACATTACATAGCAGCTTACACAGATCAGAATCAGGCACATTGCATAGATCAGTCCCATCTCTTCCGAAATCGCAGAAAAGATAAAGTCTTCTGCAGATACCGGAATCGTATCCGGCTGTCCCTGATAGAGTCCCGCACCAAACCATCCACCGGTTCCAATGGCAAATAATGACTGTGCCACCTGATAGCCGCCATTATCATAAGTTCCGAATGGATCTCTCCACACATTGACACGCGTCTTAACGTGCGTAAACAAATGATATGCCGCAACTGCTCCTAAGCTTCCTGCGCCAAGTCCGGCAAGAATATACAGTGGTTGATGGGTTGCCACATACAACATAACCAGATATACCACAAATATGATCAGTGCCGCACCAAGGTCTTTCGATACCACCAGGATCAGCACATGAAAAGCAGCTACGACCGTCGTCACTACGAGATCTTTAAATTCCGTCGAACGCTTAAAACTGGATGCTACAAAGAACACAAATACGATCTTCACCAGCTCCGACGGCTGAATATTGATTCCCGCAACCGTAAAACCAAGCATCGCACCATAGGATACTCTTCCGACAACCACAACCACCGCCAGCGATACAATTCCGACAATTCCATAAAGGATTCTCCATTCTGATAAGAAGCGGACCTTCCGGATGATGATCGGAATTACAAGACAAAGCACAATTCCCGCTGCTGCGATCAGATACTGCTTCGCCGCTTTATCATAATTTAATCTGGTGATCATGATAAATCCAATACTCAAAAGCATGCACATATTATTTACAACCAGACGCGATACTTTTGGATAAATAAAACTATATAACAGGATGGTTCCTCCAAGAAGCGTTACCTGCATCAGATATAACGCCAGAATCTTTGTGTCCTTTTTTTCCAGATACATCACGAGAAATGCTGTCAGATGCATCACGAACATCAACACATTCTGCTTTCTGAGACACTGTTTCTTTTTATCCGGATCATAATACCCGAAAATGCTGAAGCACAGATATGTATACACTGTGATCATCAGAATCATCAGATATTTTGATAACTGTACAATTATATTTACCAACTCTTCACCTACTTTACTCCTCTTTTAAAATGTCCTCTTGTATAGTCCTGCATCGGAGGTTCTGTCTTACACCCTTTTTCGAATGCGAGCGTATATGCATGACAGATCTCTTTCACCTGTCCGCTGCTTTCTGTCGTAAAGTCCAGACGTAATTCTGCGGGTGCCAATGCATGTACCTCTTCTGCCTTATCGGCTAGGAACAGCGGAGCCGAATTATACATCACATTATAGCAGTCTCTGCAATATCGTCTGACTGCAAACTTCTTCTGATAACGATCCGAAATCGAAAGTACACCGCCTTTTCCATCACAGGAAGCACTGGTCTTCTGGATACACCCTGCACTGATCATCACCGGCTGATAACCATATGCGATAAACACCTGCTCCTCTATTCCAATTCTTGCCAGTTCACGGTCATTCAATTCCACTGATGCCGTTCCCCGGGCAATTCCCAATTGTCTCAATTCCTCTTTTGTCTTCCGATTAAATATATAAAGGTTATAATCACTGCGGATTTCTTTCTGATATTCATGCCGTTTCAGCCACGCATAGCTTTCCCAGTTCCGGATCAGAATACCATCATATTTTTTCTCGATCTCTGTATACATTTTTTCATATCTTTTGATCGTATTCTCTCTGAAAATATATGGCATGGCAAGGAAATACTGTACACCATCTTCCCGTTCAAATTCTACATCCTCCTCCAGATAGATGTACCGGATTTTGCTGTTTACCACTGTATCAAGCTGAGCTTTGTTCTGTACACTTGCAGATATACAGCATTCTTTTTTGCCTGCTGTTTCTGTTACACCATCCGCATCGCTATCGAATCCCGCTGTTGCTGTTTTCATTCCACAACCGGCTTCTTCCCGTCTATACTGCATCTGTATCTGCTCCGTCAGTTCTTCAATACCTTCTCTTCGCAGTTCATTCAATGCCTGCATCGGGAGGAATACATTTCCTTCAATCAGAATCTCCAGATTATCAAATGTAAACTCTGTATTACCGGTTTTGCGCATCTGCTTTTCGATTCTTGCCGGATCTAACGGTTGCTTCTGTGCCGCCTGCACTTCCTGTCCGATACATTCTACAGTAACATCACCGCATGATACTGTTAGTTTAGCACGGTTTCCGACAGAAAGTGTTAAAATACCATTAATTTTTTCTTGTACTTTTATATCCTGCCATGGCTTTTCCTCTGCACTTCCATCTCTTCCATTCTTTGGACGCTTCAAAGATACCATGTCCTTGCCGTTATGCTGATAATAGTAACCTTCACAATAACCACGTCTCTGATAAGTTGCAAGTAACTCTCTTTTGTCTGCCTCTGATACATGATACGAGGATTTTCCTTTGCCTTCTTTCTGAAGTTTCAGATACTGATCCGCATATTTACGATACATTTTTACAACCGTATATACATATTCCGGCTGCTTCATTCTTCCTTCTATTTTAAACGAATCAATCCCGGCATCGATCAGTTCCGGTAAAATGTCAATTGTGCACAAGTCTTTCAGACTCATAAGATCCGCCGGTTTCTTTCCTTCTGTCTGATAAGGCAGACGACATGGCTGCGCACACTGTCCCCTGTTGCCACTTCGTCCACCAATCATGCTGCTTAGCAGACACTGTCCGGAATAACAATAGCAAAGGGCTCCGTGTACAAAACATTCCATCTCCAGTCCTGTCTGTTTCTTCATATCACGGATTTCCTTTAAAGAAAGTTCTCTTGCCGGTACAACTCTCGTAATTCCGTATCTTTTTAAGAAGTCTGCTCCAAGTGTATTGGTGATCGTCATCTGTGTACTGGCATGCACCGGCATTTCAGGAAAATATTCTCCTATAAACTTAACCGCACCGATATCCTGTACAATCACTCCATCCAGTCCTGCCTTGTAATAAGGAAGCAGGTACGCATACAGTTCATTCAGTTCCCTGTCTTTCAGGAGTGTATTCACCGTCATATAAATCTTTCTTCCATGAATATGCACATATTCAATTGCCTGCACCAAATCTTCTTCCGAAAGATTCTGTGCATATGCTCTCGCCCCAAATTTTGTACCGCCAAGGTATATTGCATCCGCACCTGCGGCCACCGCTGCCCGCAGACACTCCATCGACCCTGCCGGAGCTAATATCTCTACATCTCTGTTCATAGTATCCTATCCTGTCTTTTTCAACTCTTTCTTTTTATTCCAAACTTGTAAAAAAGGCTGTCATACGACAGCCTAATTCTTACTTATTATTCTTAATCTCTGTTTCCAGCTGTACGATCTTCATCTGAAGTTCCTTATTCTCTTCCTTCAGCTTGTCCATCGCTTTCTCTGCATTCTCCAGCTTGATCTGAACGGATATCAGTTCATGCTTTAAGTCATACATCTCTTTATCTTTTGCCTCGATATCACTTTCCAGTGTACCGCCCTGCTTCTTCGCCTTAAAGTAATCATCCGCAATGTTCAGCGCCAACAGAATACTTCTGGTCTCTGCGCTCTGCTTGCGATATCCCTCACTATTGCTGCATTCGTCCAGCTTATGGTTCAGATATGTAGAAACTTTCTGTAAATAGTCTTCACTTTCAAATCCACTTAAAGTAAAAACCTTTCCTCCTATTAATACTTCTGTATAGTTTTTTGATGATGCCATAAGAAGCCTCCTCGAACTTTCATAATTTCTGATAACTATTATAAACTAATCTGTAAGAAAAACCAACTATTTTATTCATTTTCCTTACAAATTCCCAGATGGGCATATGCCGCATCCGTCACGACTCTTCCTCTTGGAGTTCTCTGAATAAACCCATTCTTCAACAGATATGGCTCATATACATCCTCAATCGTACCCGGATCTTCTCCGATCGATGCCGCAAGCGTCTCCAATCCGACCGGGCCGCCGCCGAATTTCTCGATCATAGCCAGAAGGATCCCTCTGTCCGTCTGATCCAGACCTTCCTTATCCACATCCAGAAGATCCAGTGCATAATCCGCCACTTCTTCTGTGATGTAGCCGTTATATTTCACCTGGGCAAAATCCCGGACACGCTTTAACAGACGATTGGCAAGTCTCGGAGTCCCCCGCGAACGTCTCGCCATCGCATATGCACCATTTTCATCAATCCCGACTTCCAGAACCTTTGCCGAACGTAAAATGATCATCTTCAGTTCTTCGACCGTATAATATTCCATCCTGGTCACCACACCGAAGCGGTCCCGCAAAGGCGCTGTCAGCATACCTGCCCTTGTCGTTGCCCCTACCAGGGTGAATTTTGGGAGATCCAGACGGATCGATCTTGCCGAAGCGCCCTTTCCGATCATAATATCGATCGCATAGTCTTCCATTGCCGGATACAGCACTTCCTCCACCTGACGGTTCAGGCGGTGGATCTCATCTACAAAAAGGACATCCCCTTCCTGCAGGTTATTCAGGATTGCCGCCATCTCTCCCGGCTTTTCGATCGCCGGTCCTGATGTGATCTTCATATTTACATTCATCTCATTGGCAATGATTCCCGCAAGTGTCGTCTTTCCAAGTCCCGGAGGTCCATAGAACAAAAGATGATCCAGTGCCTCGCCCCTCGCCTTTGCCGCTTCAATATAAATCTTCAGCATTTCTTTTGCTTTTGCCTGACCAATGTAATCTTCCAGAAGCTGAGGTCTTAAATGATTCTCGATCCTGACATCTTCTTCCAGATTCTCAGTCGTCATAATTCTTCTGCTCATCTGTCTGCCTTACCTTCTACAACATATATTTCAGAGACTGACGGAGAACATCTTCCACACTCATTTCTTCCGTAATCTCTACCTGTCTGACTGCTTTTAATGCCTCGGTATTGCCATACCCGAGTGCAACCAGTGCCTGTACCGCTTCTCCTGTCATCTCATTTGCCATGCCTGCAAATGTATCTGCCGTGTTCTGCACTGCATTCGCGGCATTCTCAAGCGCATCCTCCAGCTTCAACTTGTCTTTTAATTCCAGAATCAGCTTCTCCGCCGTCTTTTTACCGATTCCCGGTGCCGCCTGTATTGCCTTTACATCATTCGACGCAACCGCAAATCTCAGATCATCGGGTCCGAGTGCCGAAAGAATCCCAAGACCGCCTTTCGGTCCGATCCCGCTGACACCGATCAGAAGCCGGAACACACGGAGTTCATCCCTGGTAAGGAAGCCATACAACTGCATCAGATCTTCCTTAACATGCAGATGTGTGTGGATCTTTACTTCTTTTCCAAGAGCCGGAAGCCTGCCCATTGCGGTCCCTGCCATGTAGATTCCATATCCGACACCGCCGACATCTACAATGACTTTGTCTTCTTCCATTCCTTCCAGAATTCCACGTATATATGTAATCATAGTTCCTCCATCAAAACTGTATATTCTTAATTCTCTTCAACATTTCCGCCGACACGATCCCGATCACCAGTCCGGTAATCAGTCCTGCGACCAGAAGCACCGGGAAATAATAACCGACACTGAATGTCTCCACCACAAGCATTGCAACGATCAGCTGCCCCACATTGTGGAACACTCCGCCCGCCACACTGATTCCCATCACACTGAATCCTTTGCTCTTCTTCAAGAGTGCCATTACCGTCAGACTTAACAATCCACCGGCCAGGCTGTAAATGATACTGAAATAATTTCCAAATATGAATCCTGACAGTAGTACTCTGACCACAGACAACAGATATACCTCCGTCAGCTTCATCTTATATAACGCGATCACGATCACCAGATTCGCAAGCCCAAGCTTCACTCCCGGGATTCCGAAATTGATAGGGATCAGCGTCTCCACATAGCTGAATATCAGCGCCAGTGCCGTAAACACTCCAAAATATGCCACTCTATTCTTCACAATGTCCCTCCTAATTTGCCACTGCATCGAATTCACTTTCTTCACTTCCGTCTACCTCAACCACTACTTTATTCGGCAGACAGATAATGCTCTCATGATTCTTTGAAGCTGCTTTCTGATGTACACACAACTGATCCGGACAGTCTGCATCTGTCATCTTCGCTTTTCCGTTCTTTATCGTAAGTATATTCGTACCGCCATTGATCCTAATCTTCTGATCCTTTGCGAGCGGATAGGTTCCTGTCACCTTACCATCCACCTTCACAGTCACGGTATCAGCTCCATCCCCGCCGGCAAATTCATGTACACCGAAAGCTGCACCGGCAATCAAAAGAACTGTCAATATAAGAACCGCATCTTTTTTCTTCCAATTCATACGTTCTCTCCTTGTCTACTAACGGTACTATTCTATCACAAGAAATTGTCCCATTCAACAAAAAAGAAAATATGTTTGGTTTGCATCTGTTTTTTTTCATGTTATACTACAAGTTATGTAAATACATGATAGAAAATCATCAACTACGAGGTTATTAGTATTATGAAATGTAAAAAAAATAATATCATAAAAAAACTCAGTGCGGTTCTCACTGCCTCTGCTCTTCTCTTGACCGGATGCTCCGGCGCAAAAAGCAGTACGCAGACCGATCAGGATCTTACTTATACCGACATGCTCTTTGACACTGTCATCAAGATCCAGATCCTTGATCCTGCAGATGAAAGTATTCTGGATGGTCTGAAGAAACTTTGCAAAAAATATGACACAATGTTCTCCACCACCAATACAGACAGTGAACTTTATAAATTAAACCACGCAAACGGTCAGCCCTTCACTGTCTCTTCCGAAACGGCCAATCTTATTCAGGAGGGTATCCATTACAGCGAACTTTCCGGCGGTGCCTTTGATCTCACCATTGAACCGGTATCGGCTCTCTGGGATTTCAAGGCAGATAAACCAACGGTTCCATCTTCCGATGCCATTGCCCAGGCCGTAAGCCACGTTGATTACACAAAGGTCGACATTCAGGATAACACCGTTACACTGGAAGATCCCGAAGCCGGCATCGATCTGGGAGCCATCGCCAAAGGATACATTGCCGACCAGGTGAAAACATATCTCAAAAAGCAAGGGATAAAACATGCGATCATCAATCTTGGAGGAAACGTTGATGTCATCGGCACCAAACCCGACGGAAGCAAATACAACATCGGAATCCAGAAACCTTTCGATGAATCCGGTGAAGCTATCACCTCTGTACAGTTAAAAGACCAGACAGTTGTAACTTCCGGAATCTATGAACGGTATTTTAAGAAAAACGGAAAACTATATCATCACATCCTGGATCCACGAACCGGATATCCGTGCGAGAACAATCTTTACAGCGTATCGATTATCACAGACTCTTCTACAAAAGCAGATGCGCTCAGCACAACCTGCTTTCTACTGGGATACGAGAAAGGAATGGAACTGATCCAGAGTATGGATGGAGTGGAGGCGATATTTATTACGGATGATGAGAAGGTGCATAAAATTGGGATTTAATTAAATTGGGATTTAATTTATTAACTGGGAAGCGGCCTCTCAGTCCTTGAAGGAAACAATAGATAAGGCTTCTTGTTCAGG
>OLNY01001488.1_pt1 | contig 18533 bp, 20 predicted proteins | sample 1671981 | NCBI WGS metagenome assembly OLNY01 (sample SAMEA3136632, study PRJEB25190) | human gut metagenome | biome: human gut; feature: human-associated habitat; material: faeces | place: Austria | collected 2013
TGCTTTCTGGCGTCCCAGAGAGGATTTGAACCTCCGACCCCACGCTTAGGAGTAGACCCGATACGACATCGGGAAGTGGCATCTAATGCTTAAAAATGCTTGGAAATACAAGGTTTTTCAGCATTTCAAATCCCATCTGATACTACGCTGTGATAGCTAATTCAGAGGGATTTTACACCGTCCGATTGGCTCGAAATTAGCAAGTCTTTCGATTTTTGGTGGACGTTGCAAGTGCAAGTAAATGTCACTATGTAACTTCTCGTGATGCGAAATGATAGGAAATCCTATTCATTCTCGTGTGAGGGTGCGGGTGTCCTTAGACACAGATTTCAGTCTGTTTTATATATCATTTCAAAATGAATTTTTCAACCAGAATTATTAAGAATTTCAAAGGTTTTTCAGACTCAATGATTCTATGTAATTTAGACCCGCCGAAGCAGGTCTTTTTTTATTTCAGCATAATCTCTCTATCCTCAGCGCCGAGCATATAAGCACCCTTGGCAAAAGCATCCCTTGCAAGAAGCTCTGCTACATCAACCCTATCGAACAGCATCCATATTTCTTTCTCTTTCGGAGTCAGTTCATGGCTATGGTCAAACAAATGCTCAAGTCCCAATCCTTCAAGCAATGCCGACTTTGCTGCTTTGTATTCCTCAGCTCTGCCAACATATTCGTCGTTCCTTTCCTTGGAAAATGCCTCGATATTGTCAGCTCTCAGATGCTCGTAATACTCGTCCATAAAGATTCTATCCATACTCGTTGACCTCCATAACAAAAAAATAAGGGCAGACCCTTTTACAGCTATTGTAGCTATGTAAAAGGATCTGCCCTTGCAGTTACTATAATGTTTTTGCCAGCGACTTCAGGAGTGCTGCCATTTCCGGATTTTGCAGAAGCTTCAGAAGAAGTTCTTTATCATCAGCGGAGCTTTCCGTTGCGGCTGGTTGAACCGGCTCAGGCGTTGCCTGTCTGCCTGAGTAGAACGCAGCTTCCATTCTTTCAGCGTTCAGTCTGCGGTCATCGTCGATGATATGGGAGTAAACATCCGCTACCATCTTGACCTGTGCATGACCGGAATCGCCTTGAACGGATTTCATATCGCCGCCGTTCAGCTTCAGCTTGTAAGTGATACTGGAATGTCGGAGACTATGGAAAACCACTTTCGGCAGTCCCTTCTCCTCAATCAGCTTATTGAAAGCACGGTTGATAACCTGCCCCTCAATCGGCTTGCCATTGGAAGAACAGAAAACCAGATTGAAGTCTACGAACTCGTCACCGAAAAGGTCTTTCAGTTCTTCGATGTCAGCCTTTCGCTGTACCAACATTTCCGCTACGGTTTTCGGTAAGAACACCTTGCGGACACTTGTTTTGGTCTTAGGAGTTTTGAGAACCAATGCGGTATGCGTACTGGCGAAGGTCGGTGGGAACTTGAACATGATGTCCTTACCGTCCAGATCTGCCATCGCTTCACGATTTACTCTCTGCAACTCCTTTTCAACGAAGATGCTTGCCTGACCAAGTTCAATACTGGTGGGGGAAATGTCAATACAGTCCCAGGTAAGCCCCAGAAGCTCGCCCATTCGCAGGGAACAGGAGAAGGCAAGGTTAATAGCCAGACGAAGAATATCATCGTCACAGGCTTCCAGAGCCTTCTGGAGCACTTCTGCTGTCCAGATATCCCTGGTCTTGTGTTCTTCTTTCGGCAGCGTAGCGTGCTCCACAGGGTTTCTGGTCATCAATTCCCACTTGACCGCTTGATTGAAAGCATTTCGCAATGTCTTGTGAACCTCTCGGACAGTATGCGGAGTCAGATATTCTGTACGGGCTTTTACATACTTAGAAGAAACCGCTTTGACAGAAAGCAAATCTCGGTAATACTTGTCCATGATTCTCGGCGTGACATCCTCCAGCTTCATATCACCGATGAGGGGACGAATATAGTTTGCAATCAGGCTCTTTCTGCTTTCATAGGTAGACATCGCCCAGGTGTTCACACCATAGATTGACATATACTCATCCAAAAGATCATTGACGGTTTTAGCAGAAGGGGGAATAAAGGTTCCGGACTCCTGCTCATATTCAACCTGCAACTTCCTTTTCTTTGCTTCGGCATTCGTTTCAAAGGTTTCCCACTTCTGACGCTTGTTGCCGTTCTCATCGGTGTATGTATAAACCACAGAATACTTCTTTTTTCTCTTAACGATAGATGCCATGTAATCAGCTCCTTTCCTGTCTATCTTCCGCTAACTGGTAGCGGGTCTGATTGTGATACCATTTTTCAAAGCTCTCTTTGGTAGCTCGCTTATACCTGCCAACCTTGATAAGCTCAAAATCTTCATTGGCAACGATATAGTAAATGGTCTGACGATGTACCCCAAGCATTCTTGCCATTTCCGGCAGACCGTAGGTGGATGCCATAATATCTGCATCCAGTTCCTGATCCTCTACCGTGCGGTAATCGGTTTGAGAAGCATACCATCTTTCAAAGCTCTCCTTTGTCACTCTGCGCTTGCCCAGGACATCGACCACATCAAAATGCCCTTTGGCAACCAGTTCGTAAGCAGTCGCTTCTTTCAGCCCAAGGCGCTGTCCAAGCTCCTCCATTGAATATGTAGTTTTCTTCAATTCCTCGCCGGGAGGGGTTCCATCGACCTTCTGGTATTTGAACTGATTGGCATACCATTCTTCAAAGCTGTCGATCATCACCCTCATGGTGTTGCCGACAAGAATGGTTTTGAAGTAATTCTTCTTAATGAGCCAGTATGACTCCGTTTTACCAAGACCGAGCATCCTGCCCATTTCCAGAACAGACATACTCGTGCGTTTTCTCATTTCCGCCATCGTACAACCTCCTATGTAAAAAATGTAGCCATGTGTTTCTTGTCATGGCTACATTTTATCGAACTCTCAATATGTTTTGAAGTTTGTCGCCGGGTTGTACGACGCCCTTGACAAATCTTACATTTGATGATCCAACCACTCATCAAAACTCTTTTTGGAGATTCTGATACTGCCACCGATGCGGACGCTATGGAAAACTTTCTTTTTCACAAGGTTGTATGCGCTGGTTCTGCTGATGCCCAGAATATCCTGAATCTCATCAACCGTATAGGTTCTCTTATCAAACTGAACTGCGTTAGCAGCCATCGCTTCTTCGGTGCGCTGATTCATGGCAGCGATTCTTTCTTCAAACATTTATGTTCACTCCTTCGCTCTCTTTGCTTTATGTTTTGGGGAACGCTTTTTCAGCTGTTCCATTGCCAGGCTGACAGATAAGGCTTTCTCAATCGCTACCATTTCACGGGGCGTTACCTTACCTAAGTAATTATCAATCCTGCTTTTATCAATGGTACGAATCTGTTCCAGCTGAACAACGGACGCTTCTTTGAATGCAGGATTGTCGTAAATAACAAAGTGCGTCGGCATATTCGCTTTCTTATGGATTCTGGTGGTGACCGTTGCCACAATCAATGTGGGAGCGTGTTTATTACCGGTATCGTTCTGAATGACGATAACCGGACGGATGCCGCCTTGTTCCGACCCAACTACCGGGTCCAGCTTGGCGCAATAAATATCACCACGGCAATATACCCAATTTTCTTTCATCATGTGCCATGACCTCCTTTCGTTGGCTATGTAATAACTGACTGCCAGAAAGGAATCAGGCAGTCAGTCCAAAAGTCTATGTGTCCCATATTTGCCACGCACCCCTGGGAAAGAGGGCTTACGCCCTCAGGGAATCACCGAACGACTGATTGCGAATCAGTTCCATAGGAATCTAACCTCTGCCGGGTTCTCCGCCAGCTCCGTAGAGAAGTATCTTTAATCCTGTTGCTTTCATGGCCGTATTGGGAGCAACCCAATATTTACAAGCCAGTATTGATCGCTGGCATCGGGAGAGAGACAAGCGCTTAATTTATAGAAGAAAGTCGTTCTGTTTCTCTATCCGATACGTCTCGGCGTACCGCTGATGTGGCTGATGCTCTCGCACCGGCAACAGGAACGTATTCGATGACTGTGTATTCAGTTTTCAAGGATCAAGCAGCCGATTTTCTTTGGCTGTATCTAAATTGTACCTGTTCCTCATGCAAGTTTTTATTGCCTCGTAGGTATAGTTTTGAGGTTATTCACGACCTAAAAATATGTAATCAAGGGTTGTCTCAAAGCGCACAACCAGTTCGATTGCCAAATCAATAGAGATACCTCTGTTGCCGGTTTCAATTCGTGCAATGGTGTTTGCGGCAACACCTAACTGCTCCGCAAGCTGTTCCTGTGTAAGCCCATGTTCCTTTCTCAAGGCTTTAATTCTTTTTCCGCTTTCAACCAAGTCGTAATACATTTTCGTTCCTCCGTGTTTTTGAATTTGTGAAGTTGCAAAATCAAAAACAGCGGGAGGAGATCGTGCCCGATTCTCAATACCCTTTGCCATCTGCCTGTCCTCCTTGCAGGCATAAAAAAAGAGCCGGAGTAAATTACTCCAAGCTCTCGTTCATGCCTTTGTGTTAATTATGGGGGAAAATAGGCAGGTATAAAAAAAGCCCCGTACCCATTACAGGCACGAGGCGTAACTCTCTCTATTCAATTTTATGCCGCTATCTCCCAGCATAGCCATTCTAACACTGGACAAGTCGGACTTTCAGTAGGAAAACCGTCGTATTTTCATCGGATTTTAGTCGGACTAAAATCCTGTCTTAGCATTCACAATAACACAATGCTTCTTCCTCCCGGGCACTTTCCAGGAAATCTTTCAATTTAGGAATGGCTGTTCCCCAAAGTGACAGACCAAATAACAGTATCGCTTCTTTCTTTCGGTCATAGTAGGTGCTGCGTTCCATATTCAGAACCTCCAGCATCTCTGATTCCCTGTACTTGAAGCGGTTGAGATATGCCTTTGAGATAATCTCACAGTACAGAGCGCCTTTATCTGGATATTCTCTGATTTTCAACATAGCCATATCTACCAGTTCAATGATCCACTTTGTCTCAAATAAGCTGCGAATGCGTTCTTCAAATCGTTCTCTCGCTTCATCCGGAGCAAAGTTCTCCAGATAAATCAATGCACCATCTAAGCTGTCACCGTAAGTACAAATAAGGGTATCACATACATCATTCGCACGATCAATGGTAGACCAGCACACCTCTCGATATATGGATAAAATCAGCTTTGCTCTTTCATACAGAACCTTCTCGTCAATGTTCTGCATCCGGCAAAGCATTCGAATACTGCTTAATACCTGTGTATTATATCTGCTCATTCAGAATCTCCTTTCAGCCTAATCCATAAAATAAGAATTCCTTTCTAACTCCTGTCACTTGGCTAAAGGGAAACAAATACCATGGGACAAGAATGACTATAACTTCCGATATTTGATTAAAATAACAGAAGTGAAATCGGAAGTTCTTGACTTTATAAAAGTTCCGATATATAATTAAGTGGAATTAAAACTTCTGTTATGATTCTTATTATAGCATTTTCCAGAAGTTTGTCAACAAATAATCGGAAGTTACGAATAAATATTTTTTGAAAGGAAGGATACTACCATGACATTTGGAGAAAAAATTAAAGAAGCTCGTTTGGCTATGAACCTATCTCAAACGGAGCTTGCCCAGATGACCGGCATTTCCGAAAGATCCCTTTACACCTATGAGCAGCTCGGAACACTCCCCAGAAAAAGCAACATCAGAAAACTTGCTGAAGCGCTGCATATCTCTGTGTCCTATCTTTTGGACGAATCTGAAACGGATAGCCAGAGCCATATAGATCAGGATATGTTTATTTTAGAGGCAAAGGAAAACTTCGGTTCAAAAGGAGCAAAAGAAGCTCAGGAAGTGTTGGGTCGTGTAAATTCTCTGTTTGCCGGTGGAGAATTGGACGAGGACGCAAAAGATGTATTCTTCCAGGCGATTATGTCAGTTTATATGGACTCTAAGAAAACAGCACGGGAAAAGTACACTCCGAAGAAATACAGAAAGCATAAAGATAAAGAGTAAAATCCTCAAGCACAGAATATGTTTTCTGTGTGCGATTCGGAGGTGAAGCAAATGAAAACGGCAGAGCATATCATTGAAACTGTCGATAAGCTTGTGCGAAAATATCACACCAGAGACCCTTACGAGCTATGTCAGCTGTTAGGTATCAAAATCCACTATTACGATTTACAGAAGAAATTGAAGGGCTTCTTCTATTACCAGTCCAGACAAAAGAATATCGTGATAGATCACAATGTGAACGGTATCCTGGAGCGTATATTAGTCGCACATGAATTAGGACACGCTGTCCTGCATACAAAAATCGCTATGATGCACGGCTTTCAAGAAATGGAAGTTTTTGATGATAGATCAATCGAAGAAAATGAAGCAAACTTCTTTGCGGCGGAGCTTCTGTTAGAAGATGGGAAAGTCCTGGAATGCCTTTCGGAACACACATTTTTTGAAACGGCTAAAATGCTCTATGTACCGGCAGCATTATTAGACTACAAATTCAGCCTGCTCCACGAAAAAGGAGAGCTGGTAAATTCGATGTATATTCGTAAAGCGGATTTCCTGAAGGGGGATCTCCACGCCTACGATAACGACATTGATTATGACGATATATGAATATCCGTTTTTTATTTCCTTACAGAAAAAGTCCACCAGTACGATGCGCAGCGCATCGTACTGGTGGACTTTTTAGTTATTATCAAGAAGTCAAATAGATCCATCGCCCGGAAGATCAAAATCATCTTCCGTACATTTCCTGATAATATGTTTTGTTTTCTCCATCGGCAAAGGCACATTTTCCTCTGCAAAGCATTCTTTCTTTACGACTTCGACTACTGCTTCGTGATTATCTTTGCCAGCAGGAACGATCACGAAATCGCCCACCTGAATAGAATCGTCATCCGAAATATAATAGTAGCTCTTACACCCATCTTCAAACTCTACGCTGCAATAGATAATATCATTGTCACAGCGCCGCACCTTTCCATACACAGACGGGTTCATAATTTCACCCCACCCGTAGAAAGACATAAATTCAAAGACGGACTCCATAAACTCCGCCCAATCGTCCGGAAGCCCCTTTTTATCGTAGGTTCCTTGAATGAGCTTTTCATTGCCCTTTTGAGAAATAACCTTAATGGTGTAGTCTATGGTTTCAAGCGGATCAACCACTACATTCTCTGGGTTTCCTTCTATATGGTCAAAGATGCTTTCCGCATCCATATCTTCAAGAAGGCTTTCAACCCCGCCCTCAACTTTGTATTTTCTGCTTACAGAACACCCAGAACCGATATTCTGAATGTGTTCAATACTTTCGCTCTCTCTGTCCACAATTAAAGACTCTGTATAATCCCAGACAGCGTATTCTGCGTGTTCTGAAATAGGAACTTTTGGCTTGATCTTTGTGATTCGATGATAGTTTACTTCGATTCGATTCACCATATCAGGCTTATTATTCCCATCAAAGGCATACAAATCAGGCATTTTCAAGCTGTCACGCAGCAGATCTGACAGGTCAATTCCGTCCACTTCAAAAGACGAGCATAACGAACCGCTGAACTTATAGACCTTTCCTGCGGTATTGGTCAGCTCCATATTCCAGTTTCCAATATCAGTTGCAAAAACTTCATCGTACCCATTGCCGAAATACTCTACAAACGCAGAAATGATTCTGGCGGCAACCGCTTTATCAATTCGCAGATTCTGACTGTGAGCTTTTTCATATCGACCATCTCTGCGCTGTCCGAAAACATACGAAGAAAACCATACTTGTCCTTCTGAATTGATGGTTATGTGCTGTTCAACTTCTTCGTCTGGTTCTGGGCAAGGTCCATAACCAAGCCGATTGGAAACAAGCCGAATCTTTCTAAGCTCGCCTTTGAACAGGAAGGGATTCTCACCGGAAAGCAGGGCAAGACGGCTCAATGCCAGAATAAACCACGAACGATTTTCGGTGTTCAAGATGGCTGCTGCATCGTATGCCCAATGATTAAAATATCGCCATTGGGAATAGATTGCCGATCCCAGCAGTTTAATGTCCGTAACCTCGTCAATGATACGATTTAGCGCATCACAGCTGCTTGCTGCATCGCCATATTTTTCTGAAAAGGCATGGCCGCAATCCATCTGGAATCCCAATGCCTGACAATCATCAGCCAAGTAATGGTCAACCAGCTCTATGTAGCTGATTTTCTGATCTCTGAATTTCTCAATCCATTTTGTGGCGAATAAGTGTACTTGCTCTAAATACTCCATTGCGACCTCCTTCCGAATCGGATTAAAACTCCTCCCATGTCCGACCGTTCAGGTCATTTGCGATTACATCGGTGTTAGGCATTGTTTTATATCCGAACATATCAGCAAGATTGAAGAACTTGCTTTTTTGAATCGGGTTCTTACTGCTTTTTCTAAAGTCCATCGGGTAGAACTTTTCAACGATGAAATATCTATGGCTAATCGTCCGAAGGTTATAGCCATAATGATCTGCACGACGGATTGCCTCGTTGATGCGTTCAATCTCATCTGCGGTAGGTTCAGCTCCGCTTTCGGCACGATAAGTCATGCTGCCGTTATTTTCAACTGCGATGATGGTCTTTTTCAGCTTACCAATGGCACGGATACTCTTGTCCTTATACAAGCCGATATATCCATGTTCTGAGAAGTTGCGGGATTCCTGGTCATAGAACAAATCCAAATCCATATTATCCTGAAAAGTTGTACCGGCTACGATTGCTCTCATCCATTTATAGCCATCCGGTATCAGCTTTTCATCAAAACAATACTTCTTGAAATCGTCTAAAACGGCAATGATTTCCGTATCTCTGTCGTCAACGATATCCTCCATAGCGTCCACAAGCTGCTCGAAGGTCAAATTGACGTGCTTAATCGGATGGATAAGCCGGGTTGCATTTTCGCTATTATACTTTTTCAGTTCAACCGCCAGTTCATCAAACAATTGCGGCTTCATCGGCTTGGGGTCAAGTGTGAGCAAAACCTTTATATCCTCAGCGCCAAACTGCTCCAGATGATTTACAAGCTGCTGTTTATAAAACTGATTGTAGAGCTTTGTTTCCACCACTATTTTGAAGCTCTTTTGGCTGATAACCGCATCCGGAACGCTATCGTCACCAACGACCTGCAAATCAAAGGTGATTTCCGGGCTTTCGTCCTCTCCAAGAATAAGGCTGTTCAGCATAGAAAAGAACTTATCGGCGTTGTAATTATACAAACGAGAGAGCATCAGCATGGTGTTTGAGGTATCCACATTCTCTTTGGAGTGGTATCTCTGAAAATAATGTATCTGCATATCGCACCTCCTAAAACCCATCTGCCATTTCGTTTGCGTTACCGGGTCAGTTGATAACTCAATTCCAGCAAGGGCTTGATTTCATCTGCCGAGACTGTGCCATCGAGAAGAATGCTAATCCAATTCTCTTTGTTCATGTGATAGGCGGGGAAGAATCCCTCTTTCATACGCAGTGAACCTATAATCATCGGATCGCACTTGATGTTCAGGACATCAACCGTTTTATCTTCTGGCAATCCCAGCTTTCTTGCATTGATTTCAACTACCAACGCAAACCACTTTTTATTGTTCTTATGGCGCAAAACACAATTCCAGTCATTCCACGGGTAATCCGGTTCTGCTCCATAGATTTCTTTTGCCCATTCAAATAGTTCTTTTCGTTCCATCGTTTTCATTCCTATATGATAAGGCGATACACCATAGATTAGGCTTCCATCACATTATCTGTCCAAAGCTCGCACTGTGTCATTACGGTCTGAACAGCATCATCCATACCCTCCGGCGGGTATTTATGTTTCTTCAACAGTCGTTTAATGAGAGTACGCATTTTGGCACGGGCAGACTCTTTGCGCTGCCAGTCAATCGTTTTATTCTTGCGAAGTGTATCTGCCAATTCTTTTGTAATCGCAATCAGTTCTTCATTTTCGTAAAAGTCCTTGATTGCTTGTGGTTTCGTAAGTGCATCGTAGAATGCCAACTCATCAGCTGTAAGACCAAGCTGTTCGCCCTCTTTGTGGGCTTCTGCCAGCTGTTTTGCAAGTTTCAGCATTTCTGCAATGACTTCTTCATTGGTGAGCATACCATTCAGATATGCGTTGATCGCTCGCTGCATGATCTCGCTGAACTTTTCAGACTTAACCACATTCGTTCTACGGTAAATAGATACCTGTTCCGCTATCAGTTTTTTCAGCAGCTCGATTGCCAGGTTCTTCTCTTTCATTTTGCTGATTTCCTCAAGGAACTTCGGATCAAACAAAGAAAATTCCTCTTGCATATCAGAGAACAGGTTAATAACACCCTCGCTCTTGATGCTCTGCTTCAAAAGCTCATTGATACGAGCGTTCATTTCAGGCAGAGAAATCTTCTTACCGGTTCCCGCATTGGTCAGCCGCAGCACCAGGACACGCACCGATTCAAAAAACGCCGCTTCAAAGCGATCAGCTTCACATATCAGAGAGGAACAAAGAGAAAGAGCCTGATGAAGCATGAGGGCTTCCTTGATAAAGGTGTCTTTTTCTTCTTCCTTTTCACGGGCGATGATATAGTTTACCGCACCGCTGATGGTCTTTGCTCTTTCCAGATCGGTTCCGGTAGTGAACTTGGTGTAATCAAATCCATGGAACATATCACGGCAGACACCGAGCTTTTCGATAAACTTCGGATAAGCGACTTTGGCAACATCCGTATCACCATAGTTTTTCTTATCACGGGTGGTGTAGTCATTCATTGCCTGCTTTAATGCGGTAGCAATGCCTACATAGTCAACGACCAGACCGCCTTCCTTGTCACGGAACACACGATTGACACGGGCGATTGCCTGCATCAGATTGTATCCGCTCATCGGCTTATACACATACATAGTAGCCAGGGACGGAACATCAAATCCGGTCAACCACATATCAACGACAATGGCAATCTTCATCGGACTGTTGTTGTCCTTGAATTTTTTCGCCAGCTCGTCCTTGTGTCGCTTATTGCCGATAATATCATGCCATTCTTCAGGGTCGTTATTTCCACCGGTCATAACAATACCGACTTTCTCTGTCCAGTCAGGGCGCAGCTCCAGAATCCGCTTATAGATCTTCATTGCAATCGGGCGGGAATATGCCACGATCATCGCTTTGCCTGTAAGCAGACCCTCACGGTAATTCTCGTAATGGTCAAGAATATCGCTGACCAGAGAGTTGATGGTATTATCGTTGCCCAATACGGCTTCCATCTGTCCGAGAGTTTTCTTGCTCTTTTCAATAACCTCCGGATCAGCATTATGTGCCATGATTTCATACTCTGTATCAATCATGTGCAGCGTAGCTTCATCCAGGTTGAGCTTAATGACACGGCTTTCGTAATAGACCGGACGGGTTGCGCCATCTTCGACAGCCTGCGTCATATCATAAATGTCAATGTAATCACCGAACACCTCACGGGTGCTGCGGTCTTTCGAGGAAATCGGAGTTCCGGTAAAGCCAATGTATGTAGCGTTAGGCAAGCTGTTTCGGATAATTCGGGCAGTACCAACAACACGCTTGGCGATTTCTTCGCCGTCCTCATTCTTGGTCATCTTAATCTTTTCGGTTAAACCATACTGTCCACGGTGGGCTTCGTCTGCCATAACAATGATATTTCTGCGTTCAGAAAGGGCTTCGTGAGATTCCTCGAACTTCTGCATGGTCGTAAAGATAATACCGTTTGCTTGACGACCGGCAAGGAGGTCACGCAGATTTTCACGGCTCTGAGCGTGCATCGGGTCTTGGCGCAAAAAGTCCTTGCACTTTGCAAACTGCCCGAAAAGCTGATCGTCCAGATCATTTCTATCGGTCAGCACAACAATCGTTGGGCTATCCAAGGCTTCCTGGAGCAAATGAGCATAGAACACCATCGACAGTGACTTGCCGCTGCCTTGCGTATGCCAGAACACACCGCCCTTACCATCGGTAACGGTAGCTCGTTTGGTTGATTCGATTGCCTTTCTTACGGCAAAATACTGATGATAACCAGCCAGTATTTTGAAGGAGTTCACACCTTCGTTGGAAAAACAGATGAAGTTTTTTATCAGGTCAAGCAGTCGTTCCTTTTGGAACATTCCCTCAAAGAAGGTATCAAACTGTGCGTACTGCGTGTTCTCGTAGCTTCCGTCTACCGTTTTCCATTCCATGAAACGATCTTCGCCGGAAGTAATTGTACCGGCTTTTGAGGTCATCTGGTCGCTCATAACGCAGATGGCGTTATAGATAAACATGGAAGGGATTTCCTTCATGTAGTTGCGGAGTTGCCGGTATGCAGCAGAAGCGTCAGTTTCTTCTCTGGACGGAGATTTCAGTTCCACAATAACAACCGGAATACCATTCAGGAAAAGCAGAATATCCGGGCGCTTGTTGCTGTTTTCGATGAAAGTCCATTGATTTGCTACGATAAAGGAGTTGTTGTCAGGATTCTTGTAGTCAACAAGATAGACGATGGAGGAGCGTTCCTCGCCTTTCTCAAAATAGCGAACAGGAATACCATTTTGCAGGTAGTCCATAAAAACAGCGTTTTTCTGCACCAATTCGCCGTTTTCAAAATTCTTCAGCTTAAAAAGCGCATCACTAATAGCGTCCTCCGGCAGAGAACGGTTCAAACGATAGAGGGAAGCAACAAGTTCTTCCTCATACAGAGGATTGCGAAAATCCCTCTCTATGTCGGGTCCATACAGGTAACTGTACCCCATGTTCCGGAATAATTCGATCACGGAGTTTTCATAGTCCGCTTCGGTATATAATCCTGGCATAATATCGCTCCTTTTCTGTGGTATTCATACTCCATTTTTATATCATAGCATTTTCTTTATATATTAGGTCGCTTTACTGGCGACGATTTCGGGTAAACGAAAATTTAGAACAGCAAGCTCAGGCGATATATCAGCAGATGTTCATTGATAATGCAAGCTCAGATTGGACAGAAGGCACATTGAGCAATATAGCCGATATTACAATGGGACAGTCCCCAAGTGGAAGTAGCTACAATGAAGATGGTAATGGCACAATTTTCTTCCAAGGTCGAGCCGAATTTGGATTCAGGTTTCCAACTGTTCGCCTTTATACAACTGAACCGAAGCGAATGGCTTGTGCTAATGACACTTTAATGAGTGTTCGAGCGCCTGTTGGCGACCTGAATGTAGCTCATACCGATTGTTGCATCGGTCGAGGACTTGCGGCTATTCATTCCAAGAATAATCATCAATCTTTTGTGCTATACACAATGTTCTCTCTCAAAAAGCAGTTGGATATTTTTAATGGAGAAGGCACTGTGTTTGGCTCAATTAACAGAAATTCGCTGAACGAAATGGCTATCCTTATACCATCAAGTGAAAAGCTTGATGAATTTGAGGCATTAGTTGCTCCAATGGATGCCGCTATTCGCAACAATTGCGATGAGATCTGTCGTTTAGAGCAACTTCGTGATTCGTTATTGCCCAAGTTGATGTCAGGCGGGCTTGATGTTTCGGACATCGACCTTTAAGCCGCTAAATTTTCGTTTATCTGCTTGTTGTTTTGTATTTTCCCGTCCAGTAATTTCAAATAACTACATATTGCTTTTTGGTCAGATAAAGGCGGTATGGGAATCATTACTCGTTCCAAATCTGAAATTGTAATCTGCGATTGTGCAGATCCCGAATCGAGATAGCGCAGGCTTCTTGGCTTAAAATAATAGTAAAGATATTCCGGAAGCACCACATTGGAATCAATGTTTGCGGCTATCGAAAGATTTGTTAGATAGCATCTATCCTTTGTGAGTTTTACATCTCCGGTTCCCCCCACACCACGTGCAACAATAATAAGTTGATCAGCTTCTGTATTGTACTCATCATAAAATCCAACATAACGATAGCCGCTATATATAGGATATTTGCCGCTTTCAGTTATTTTTTTCTTGATTGGCATTTTCCCATATCTAAAAGAAGCAAAATCTCCAAATTTCATCATCTCTGCCATCTTTTACACCTTCCTAACCTATGTATTTGCGGTGAGCAATCTTTACATTGCTCTGTTTGACCATTGCATACTGCAAGGTCGTATCTATTCGTTGATGCCCCAAGAGCCGTTGCAGCTGCTCCACGGGCATACCTTTGTCAATCGCCATTGTAGCGAGGGTTCGTCTGAATTTGTGCGGATGTACTCTCGGAAGCGAAAGCCGCTTGCCAAGTTCACGCAGCCTTGATTCTACACCGCCAATCTGCAATCTTTCGTATGGCGCTTTCAGCGACACAAACAGGGCGTTGTTGCTATCCGTTCTCTGTGCAAGGTAGTTCTGAAGGTGGATTTTGGTTCTGGCATCAAAGTAGACCATTCTTTCCTTGCTGCCTTTACCAAATACCACACACTCTCGCTCCTCAAAGTTGATGTCATCCCGATTGAGAAGAACCAATTCACCTACACGCATTCCGGTTGATGCCAGCATATCAATCAAAGCCAGATCACGCAGAGAATCGCAATGGTCACGCATGGTTTCCAGTGCTTCATCCGTGTAGGTTTCTTTGATAGTCACAGCCGTTTTTACCTTATGAATCCTGCGTACCGGACTTTTCAAGATGTAATCTTCATCTTCAAGCCAGGAAAAGAAACTGGATAAGATTCTGCGTATGTTGTCAATCGTAACCTTACTGGATTTTCGCTCTGTCTGATAGTCGGTCAAATAGGAACGCAGATCATTGGTTGTAATATGCGTGATTCCTTTTCCAATTTTTTCAGACATGGTTTCGATTGTCTTTCGGTAGTAGGAAAGTGACTTTTCGGAACATCCCTCAATTCGCTTTGCCGAAAGAAACGCACCGGTCAACCGTGCATTTTCTGCACTTGCATCCTCAGTTGTACTATCCGTTCTTCGCTGAATCTCATATCCGGAAAGATTATGCTTCAACACTCGCCGTAGCTGCTCTGCCTGTCCATTATCGAGATATGCCAGCATATCTCGTAGCACATCATTTACAAATTCATCATTCATAGTCTATTCTCCTTTTATGATTAGGGAATGACTACGGAGTGGCAATCCTCAGTATAAACTCCTGCCACTCGCAGAAGTTATGGGTTAGGTCGTAAACGAAAATTTAGCGGCTTAGCGTTTGAGCTTGTTGTATTGCTTTTTCCATGCCCGTGATGGCTTTTTGCAAATGCAATCTACTGAGGAAAAAGCGCAGATATTCAGCAATCCGTTATTTCCGCATATATCAGGATTATTGGCTCTGCAACCATAGGTTTGTAATTCGGTATCTTGCGGATGCAACGGTGCATTAAAAGGTATAGAGAGGGCTTTTTTATTCATAATCCACCTCCGATATATCTATTTCTCCGCTCATAAGTTTCGGGAGTAAAGTATCTCTGGTTTCGGCAAGCTTTTTACTTTCGATTCGATTTGTGATAATTAAGTCATAAATAGGATGAAGTAAAGATCCGATTCGGTTGTAGTCTGCCTCGTTAGGGATAAGAACCTCTGCTTTTGAAAGTTCATCACGCTTGATGTGTCCCATCGTTGTTGCTTTATCAGCAGCCACAGCTATAAACCGTTCAAGATGGTGTTTTGTCCAAGCATAATAGAACCACTTGTCATACTCGCTTGATGTGACCTTGAACAAATGTTGGTTTAATCCGCAAGTACCACCACACCAAAAATCAACTAACAGACTGCCAGACCAAGAGAAAATAACATCGCCATCATGAATGATGTAATTTGTCTTGATGTTTGGGGAACACAGTTCGCTGGTAGCATCGCAACAACCTTGGCGCAGTTCTTTAATCTTCAGAACTGGGATGCCTACTTCATCGGCGTCAGGACGATATTTTTGCATAGCCAAACCATTTAGGTAATCTGCAATATCTATCAAACTGCCTCGTTTCCAGCCGTCGGGTAGTGATTCAAGAGATAAAAACTCATTTGCAAAGATAGCTTGCGCTTGCTGCTCTAAATTTTCGTTTATCGAACGGTTTACATTTATCTTCGCCTCGATTGCGTTTAGCACAGATACGGCTTTCTGTTGCGTCTTAATATCAGGGATCTCAACTTCGATTTTTTGAAATGTTGTAGACGCTCTCGCTAAAGCTGGAACACCAACCTGAGATGCATTGGAAAGTAATTTGTGCTGACCAATCGCTGTATGGAAATAGTAAACCAAATATTCCGGAAGCACTTTTTCATTGCATTTTACTCTAAACTGGCTTTGAGAAATCACATATCGGTCATATTTTGATGTTTCAGGAATGCAAACAATCTGTCCTAAAGTTCCCCGGTGAGTGATTACAATATCACCTCTATGAGCATTAGCACGACCTAAAGAATCCGCTTTTTCCTCTGTAACATATCTGAACGAATCTTCTGTCAGAAAAAAACCATTCAAATTGCTACCATTCAAAACGGGAATACCCTCGTCAACAAAACATTCCACCTTTATGTTCGAGCCAAACGGACCCATTGCAATTTCATCAATCAACTCTGAGATGCTGTATGTATTAAACTTCATAACCAATCGCCCCCAGCTTCTTACGGATTTCTGCTTCGAGTTCATGGGACTTGGCAAACATATCAGAAAGTTCCGAAGTCAGGCGAGCCATTTTCTCGTCGAACGGTTCGCTATCTTCTTCCTGTTCCTCAATGCCAACATAGCGCCCAGGAGTCAGAATGTAGTCCTGCTTTTCGATAGTCTGCAAATCGGCTACCGCACAGAATCCCTTCGCATCTTCCAAGGTTCCGTTCTGGAATGCTTCAAAGGTGTCCGCCAGTTTCTGAATATCTTCATCCGTGAAGTCTCTGTGTTTGCGGTCAACCATGTAGCCCATCTTTCGGGCATCAATAAACAGCGTTTTGCCTTTCTGCTTTTTGTTTTTGCTAATGAACCAGAGCGTAACCGGAATCGTCACGCTATAAAACAGCTGCGTAGGCAGGGCAACGATACCTTCCACCAGATCGGCATTGATAATATTCTTTCTGATCTCACCTTCGCCGGAGGACTGTGTAGACAGTGCGCCATTAGCAAGCACCAAACCAATCTTGCCGTTCGGTGCAAGGTGGTGGATCATGTGCTGAATCCATGCGTAGTTGGCATTACCAGCAGGCGGCGTTCCGTACTTCCAGCGAACATCGTCCTGCAATTTATCCTGTCCCCAGTTGGACAGATTGAACGGCGGGTTTGCCATAATGAAATCCGCACGAAGATTGGCGTGGAGGTCATTAAAGAATGTGTCAGCCTGATACGGGCCGAAGTCTGCATCAATGCCACGAATCGCCATATTCATCTTTGCCATCTTCCAGGTATCTGCATTGGATTCCTGACCATAAACGGAAATGTTCTGACGATTGCCGCTGTGTGCCTGGATGAACTTCACGCTCTGAACAAACATACCACCGGAACCACAGCAAGGGTCGTACACACGGCAGTTGTTGAACGGCTTCAGGATTGCAACGATTGTCTTAACGATGCTGGACGGTGTATAAAACTCGCCGCCCTTCACACCTTCGTAGGCAGCAAACTGGGCGATGCAATACTCGTAGGTTCTGCCCAGAAGGTCTTTGCCTTCCTCTGTATCAGACATATCCATATTGGTGAACAGATCGACGACATCGCCCAGAACTCGCTTGTCCAAATCCGGGCTTGCGTAATTCTTCGGAAGCACATTTTTCAGAGATTTGTTTTCTGCTTCAATCTCTCGCATTGCTTCATCAAGGACTGTGCCGATTTCCGGAGTATGAGCCGCAGCTGCAACGGTAGACCATCTTGCTTTCTCCGGAACGAAGAAAATATTCTCGCCCAAATACTCGTCACGATCTTCTTCAAAGCCTTCGCCCTCTGCAACAAGCTCGTTATATTTTCTTTCAAATGCGCTGGAAATATAGCGAAGGAAAATCAGTCCGATGATTACCTTTCTATATTCAGCGGCAGGGATATGTCCCCATAACACGCAGGCAGCATCCCAAATTTGTTTTTCAAAGCCAATGTTGGCATTGTTCTTTTCAGCCATTGCCGATTCCTCCACTCTAACAATTTATTGTAGTTATGCTTCTTCAGCTTATATTCTATCAAAGAGGCTATCCCATAAAACGGACATTTTACTTTTCATCCGGAACTATTTCCATAATATCGTCGAAGGTGCAGCCCAGGGTAGAACAGATTTTCACAAGCGTATCTGTAGTTACATTCTCACCTCGGTGCATTTTGTTGATGGTATAGTTACTCAGATTTGCCTGTTCAGCCAAATCTTTTTTCTTCATATCTCGGTCAATCAATAGCTTCCATAGTCTCTTATAGCTGACAGCCATCATTTCACCATTCCTTTCTTCCAGATATTTCGTTCAAAAAGTACCTGTACTTATAATTATAGCACGCAAATAGGTAAACTCAACAAGAAAATGAGCTATCACTATATTTTATTTTCTCATTTCAAAGAATTATCCGATTTTTTGAAGTAACAAGGCTTTTAGAGCATCGAGAAGCGGAATTTTGGGGTTTCACAAATTGGCAAGCAGTGTAAACCTGTACAGGTTCACTCATTTTCTCGATTTT
>OLNY01001489.1_pt1 | contig 18527 bp, 16 predicted proteins | sample 1671981 | NCBI WGS metagenome assembly OLNY01 (sample SAMEA3136632, study PRJEB25190) | human gut metagenome | biome: human gut; feature: human-associated habitat; material: faeces | place: Austria | collected 2013
TGATATCCGGATAATCCTCCCGGATAAAACGTGTCTTTAAAATGGTCATTGCTTCGTTTGGAGATGAAATCGTCAGATGGATGTCATCATGTGTTTCATTGAACCGCTTTTCAATCTTTTCAAATGCCTTAACTGCTTCCGGTTTGTAGGAAACCACTTCGATTTCTGTTTTCCCGTCTGCCCTTTTTTCACTTCCGCATCCAGCAAGACCCGTCATACACATGCCAAATGCAAGCACCGCCGCAACACTGCGGAAAATATTTCTTTTTGCCATATTCCTCTCTCCTTTTTTGCAATATATCCGTTTACTTTTTTGATAATCTGATTATAACATACCTTTATGCATCCTTAAATATCTATATTTTTTCAGTTTTATACCGAAATGCAATATTTTATGCTATAATAGATATTGATGTCGCATTTTGATATATAAGGAGTATTTTATGAGCAATACATTTTTTAATATTTTTCCAAATGAAAATTTTATCGATCTGTGCATGTATCAGTTTGGATATGAACAGTGTGATCCCGGCCATTCATTCGGGCCTGCAACACGCAACCACTACCTGTTTCACTACGTTCTTTCCGGAACCGGAACACTCATGGCAAACAATTCCAAAGGAGAAACACGGACCTATTCTGTAAAAAGCGGACAGGGGTTTATGATTTTTCCCGGCCAGATCAACACTTACATTGCCGATGAACAGCTTCCGTGGAAATATATGTGGATTGAATTTGACGGATTACGTGTAAAAGAGGCTTTAAGTGTCACAGATTTGTGCAAAGACGCGCCCGTTTATCATTCCCACTCCAAAGAATTGCGGGAAAAACTTGCCGATGAAATGCTTTATATTGTCAATCATCCACAGGAATCTTCCTTCCATCTCATCGGGCATCTGTATCTGTTTTTAGACTATCTGCTGCAGTCAGCAAAATCGACAAAGCTGGTCTCCAGCGGACGCATGAGTGATTATTACATAAAAGAAGCGATCAATTATATTGAACAGAATTTTCAGAATAATATTTCGATTGAAGATATCGCTGCGGTATGCGGCATCAACCGGAGTTATTTCGGAAAAATCTTCCGCAACTCGATCGGCCGCTCCCCGCAGGAATTTCTTATGAACTACCGCATGGTAAAGGCTACGGAATTATTAAAGCTGACTTCCCTGTCCATTGCAGATGTCGGCTCTGCCGTCGGATACGAAAATCAGCTTCATTTTTCCCGTGCTTTTAAAAATATTTATGGTGTTTCTCCGCGGGAATGGAAAAACCAGAACAAGTAACAATAGATAGGATAGAGTAAACGCAAAATAGCGAGTACCTGTTCAAAATCATCCGATGTGAGATAATAGACTCATCACTACAAAGTCCAAATAGTTTAGTACTCAACTCTTTTGACTTTGCTACAGGAGGTGAAGTTTGAAACAAAGAGGTAGTGGTTAGAGAAAAATAAAATTGCATAGTTTTTACACATCCAGTTTTAAAATTATAGATTTTATTCACATTTTCTCTTGTGTCTCTGTCGATACCCAGGCAATAAACCAGAGCCTGATGATAAACATCCTGATATCTGCATTTTTTCAGATATTCCATATAAAATTTTTCGTGTTCCTTGCTCTTGAAAGTAATTGTGCGAGAATTGCTATTCTCTGCTCTTAACGCTGTGTTTGTCATTTCTGTTTTCCTCCTAAATTTTAATAAAAAAGACACCCCATTTCTGGAATGCCCTATAAAAAATAGGGACACCCGCTTTTAACAAGTATCCCTATAATCTATCAATTATTTGATAGCTCTCTATTCATTTTCATATTCAGGATTTTTTGTGTTCCCCGTACCGAGGTCTAAGGCAACAACTACGGTTACTCTCTGCACAAGTATCTTTTCCTTGTGATTTTCACCGATTTTGTTGAAACTGAAAAACTCTACAAAGTGCGTAAATTCAAGGATTTCTAGGTATCTTTCCTTTGTAGTCCCACCACAGTCTCCACATGCGTACTCTGCGGAAACATATCCGTAGTAGAAACCTGCGTCAACTCATAATCCTCCGCACACAATACCTTCAGATCCCTCGCCAGTGTCGCACTGTCACAGCTCACATACACAACCCTCTCCGGCTTCATTTTAAGGATCGTATTCAGAAGTACCTCATCACAGCCTTTCCGTGGCGGGTCTACCACGATAACGTCTGCATAAACGCCATTCTTCTCATACTCTCTCGGCAACACTTCCTCTGCTTTTCCGACAAAAAACTCTACATTCTCAATGCCATTGAGCTTCGCATTCTCTCTTGCATTGTCAATGGCCTGTGGTACGATCTCCACGCCGCGAACGAATTTTGCTCTCTGGGCCAGGAACAGGGAGATAGTTCCGATTCCGCAGTACAGATCCCAGACAGTTTCATTTCCCGTAAGGCCGGCGTACTCCAGAGCCTTTCCATACAGTTTTTCAGTCTGGATGGGATTGACCTGGAAAAAGGACAGGGGAGAGATCTGATAGGAAATATCTCCGATGCTGTCCGTTATATAGGACTGTCCCCAAAGGAGGCGAAGCTGATCACCCAGGATCACGTTGTTCCGTTTTTTATTAACATTGATGATTTTTAATTACTTTCCTTTATTTTCACATTTACATTTATCAGTAACAGTTGATGTTGCACTTGCAGGTGATGCCCATTGATTGTTTCCTGCAGATTTTACTGCTCCACTACATTCACAACTGCAACTTGAAGTACATTTTCCACTACCGTCCTTATGACATCCACATTCTGAATGTTTATTCATTGCATTTCCCTCCAGTGTCCTATTGAATTTAGTCCTGATACAGCCAAGTCTAAACTTAGTTCTACCACCACTACAATAATAGTTTGTACATTTCTCTTCCTTTGATACTATGTATTAATTGTTCTCCTTAGCAGAGTAATCTCAATTTTTCCTATAATCTAAATTAATTTATTTTTTATCCAATATAAATTAAATTTAGTATATATCTTAATATTTTTACAAAATTAAAACTCTCTATAAAAATAGGGAGTTTTAATTTAAAATATATTTTATTGCATAGAATTCTGATTTGAATTTTGTTGAGCTTTTTTGTATGCATCAATATTAGAATCAATTTGAGCACTACTCATTCCATTTTGTATAGCATTTTGGTTATTATAGCTGCTTTGCATACTATTTTGTTGTTGTTGTGCATTACTATTCATACTTTGTGCACTACTATTCATGCTTTGTTGAGCATTACTATTCATAGCTGAATTACTTTGATTTTGTTTATTCATATTGTTCATAATATTGCCTCCAATTATATTTTTCGGTATTATTTTATGAATTTTTCCTTATATAATACATGGCAATAATTTCTTTAAATAAAAAAGATAAGCTTTTGCTTATCTTTTTCATTATATTTCTAAAAATCTATTAAATCTTTCTCTAACCTTTTCTTCACCAATAATTTGCATTATAGTATAAAGATCAGGAGTATTTGCTCTATGTGATAATGCAGCTCTAACAGCTCCAGCAACGTCAGAAATCATTCCCTTGTACGCATCTGGATTAGCTTTGTATTCTTTTCTATTTGCACAATATCCAAGTTCTGCTCCAATTACCTTTAATTCTTCAAACCAGTTTTCTTGGCTTCCTATGTTGAAAGTAAACTTCTTAGCATATTCTTCAATTACAGCTTTAGCATTTTCTAATGATAAAGTTTTTGGTAATTCAACATTTTCTGCTGTTTCATTATAGAATAATTCATCAAAGAAGTAGAATATCTTATCTTTAACTTCATCCCATTTAGCAAAGTCTTTTCTTGGCTTTGGACCTTCTTTATCTATGTTAAATACTTCTCTAGCCATTTTTTCATTTGAAGTTACTAGGTTATACATTTCTTCATCATATTTCTTTGCCCATGTAGTATATTGTTCATATACTTTGTCTGCTGACATTCTAGCTATAACATCCTTAGAAACGTCATTTAACTTAACTAAATCAAATAATGCTCCACTCTTACTCATTTTTTCTAAAGCAACATGGAATTCATGATAATCAGCTGTTGGATGTTCTGCTCTCCACTCTTCATAGCTTGAGTTTACTATATTTAATAAATATTCTATAACACATACTACTGGATATCCAACTTCGTTGTAGTAAGAAACTGCTGCTTCAGCATCTTTTCTCTTAGAAAGCTTTCTCTTAGATCCACCTTCTTGTTTCATTATAGTTGGAATATGAGCATAGTTTGGTCTTTCAAATCCTAATACGTCAAATAATTGAACGTGTATTGGAAGTGATGATAACCATTCTTCTCCTCTTATTACATCTGTAGTTCTCATTAGGTAATCATCAATTGCATGTGCAAAGTGATATGTAGGAAGTCCATCACCTTTTATTAAAACTACATCTTGATTATTTTCTGGGAATGATATATCTCCCTTTATTAAATCATGGAATTCTACTCTATTTTCTATATTTCCAGGTGATTTTAATCTTAAAATATAAGTTTCACCATTGTTTATTCTTTCTATAGCTTCTTCTTCAGTAATATTTCTGTATTTAGCATATTCTCCATAGTATCCTGGAGTGATTTTATTAGCTATTTGCTCTTCTCTTAAAGCTGCTAATTCTTCTGGAGTACAGAAATCTGGATATGCTAAACCTTTTAATAATAAATCCTTAGCAAAAGTTCTATAAATTTCAGCTCTTTCACTTTGTCTGTATGGGCCATATTCACCTTTTGAAGTTTCTTGACCTGTCATACCTTCACTGAAGTCCATCCCAAAGTTGTGCATAGTTGCAATTGTATCTTCTATTGCTCCTTCAACTTCTCTCTTTTGGTCTGTATCTTCTATTCTTAAATAGAAAATCCCTTCACTTTGGCTTGCTAATCTTTCATTGATTAATGCAGCGAAAACTCCACCAATATGTTGAAACCCTGTTGGTGATGGTGCATATCTAGTTACTCTAGCACCTTCTTTTAAATTTCTCTTTGGATATTTTGCTATATAATATTCTCTGTCATGTTCAACATTAGGGAATATTATCTCAGCTAACTTTTCAAATGCCATACTTTTCTCTCCTTTATATATAATGTAAATAAATAATTTCGCCTCTGGGACGCATATATTTATCTCCAATAAAAAAAGCCTTTCACCCAATTAAATTAGGACGAAAGACTATATTTCCGCGTTACCACCTAAATTGACTAATATAAACTAGCCCACTCAAATTATATATTAATTTTTATTGCTCCAAGGTTTCCTTCAATAGTTTTAAGTTTTAGGCTCACACCACTCCTAAATCGCTTTAAAATAAAAATCTATTTACTGCTCCTCTTCAACACAACTATTATAACTATTATTTACAAATTACAGATTAATTATACAGATTCAAATTATTATTGTAAAGTGTTTTACTAAATACTTACCTAATTAAAATAATATAAATAAGTATCCTTTAAGTTTATTTTTTTATCATTAATATTAAATCAAAAAAGCAAATCAAAGTGTAATTAACTCTAATGATAATACCACCTTAATTTGCTTAAAGTATTTATATAATAAACTCTATCTTATTGCAAAATATATTACAAATAACCCTGCTAAAACGTACATAACCGGATGAACCTTTTTAGCTTTTCCTTTAAAGGCCATAAGAACTACATATGATAAGAATCCACATGCTATTCCTTCACCAATACTATAAGTTAAAGGCATTAATATTATAGTTAAAAATGCTGATATTGAAACTTCTGGCTTGTCCCATTCAATTTCTTTTAGTGCACTACACATTAATGAACCAACTATAATAAGAGCCGGTGCAGTAACTGCTGAAGTTATTACTGTTAGTAATGGTGAGAAGAATAATGAAACTAAGAATAAAATTCCTACTACTACACTTGAAAATCCTGTTTTAGCCCCTACTGCTACTCCTGATAATGACTCAACATAAGAAGTAGTATTAGTAGTTCCAAATATTGATCCTATACAAGTTGCAACTGAATCTGCAAGTAATGCCTTTGAACCGCCTTCAACTGAACCATCTTTTTTAAGTAATCCAACCTTTGAACCAACTGCAACTAATGTACCAGCTGTATCAAAGAAATCCATAAATAAGAAAGTAAATATAACTAATATCATTTGTGGATTAAATATATTCCCTATATTTTTAAGTGCAACTCCAAATGTAGGTGCCATTGATGGTGGCATTGATATTATTGAAGTTGGAAGATCAATTAATCCAAATACCATTCCAACAACTACTGTTGCTGCCATTCCTATGAATATAGCTATGTTAGAACCTCTAACCATTAATATTGCCATTACTATAAGTCCAAATATTGAAAGTAATACTGTTGGATTTGTTAAATCTCCAAGTCCTACAAAAGTTGCTTGATTTGCTACAACTATTCCTGCATTTTTTAATCCAATAAAAGCTATAAATAATCCAATTCCTGCACTTACAGCAAACTTTAAGTTTGTTGGTATTGCTTTAATAACCAATTCTCTTAAACCTGTTGCTGATACTATTAAAAATATAATTCCAGATGCAAGTACACCTGATAATGCTGTTTGCCATGGAATATTCATTCCTATACAAACACTATATGTAAAGAAAGCATTTAATCCAACTCCAGGAGCTAGTCCCATTGGAAATTTTGCGAATATACCCATTATTAATGTTCCAACTGCTGCTGCTACAGCTGTTGCAACAAACACACTTTTTTCTGGCATTCCAGCATCGGCTAAAACGCTAGGAATTAAAAATAATGCATATGCCATTGTTAAAAATGTTGTTATTCCTGCTATTGTTTCTGTTTTTAAATTCGTATTTTTTTCTTGAAAATTAAAATATTTAGATATGAAACTTGTCATTTGCTTACTCCTCCATGCACTTTTTATGTAATCGCAATATTTATCGCATGTTGAGTATAAATTTTGATATGTAAATTAGTTCATTTTTTATTATTCTTATATGTTTAATATATAAATAAGACTTATTATATAAAACATATCGTAGTCAAATCATTTATGGTGATTTGGTAGAAACTGTTGGACCTTATTTCCAACTTTATACGATAAACACGATTACTTTGTATAATTATAAGAATAATATAATATAAAGTTCGTGTTTTGTCCATACATTTCCCCCAAATTCCATGATTTACTTTGCCGCTTTCTATATAATGTTCGTGTTTTTTAGAAAAAGAATGTATTTTATTTTGGTAAAATACATTCTTTTTTAAATGCTTATATTAATATTTTTTATACTTTTATAATTAAATTAGATATTTAAGTTTAATTTACATAAATAATATAGATATCATAGAAAACAAACAAATAGCTACATATAATATCATTCCTAAATTGATCCAAACTATATTAAATACAGTTCCTTTTTCTAGTTTAATTTCACCATCTAATAATGCTACACTTTTTCTATTTTTTATTAATAATACTAATCCTATAATTACTATAATCAATAGTACAATTGTAACAGCTCCTAAAACAACTATATTAGAACTATCTCCAATTAAAGCTGGTAAAATAACACTTCCCATAATATTTACAACTATATGAAGTATTATTGGATATTTTATTGTTCCTGTTTTTAATGTTACATAGGCAAATATTATTCCTAATGCTACTGCGTAGAAAAACTGTGAAAAGTTTGCATGAAAGAATCCAAATAAAACTGCAGTTGTTATTATTGCAATTTTATCTCCATATCCTCTTAGCTTATTAAGCATTACTCCTCTAAACATTATTTCTTCAATTATAGGTGACAATATTCCTACAAAAATTAATGACCAAAACCAATTGCTTCCCTCAAGAACACCTACTAAAGGATTTACTATTTCACTACCTTTAATTACTGCTATTAACATCATAATAAGATTAGTTAAAAGATTAACTATATATACCACACTGTACGACATTAAAAATAATTTTATAATTTTAGCAATTCCTAATGTATTACTTTCTCTTTTTTCAACTTCTGGCAATTTTTTAACCATAAAATAAAATACAGGAAATCCAATTAAATAAAAACTTATTGCAATTCCTACATAACTTATCCAAGGAGCCGTTAATAACTCTTGATTAACTACCCCAATAATTCCAAAGAATACTCCTTGTATAATATTAACTAATAACATTGATGTAAAAACAGCAAGTCCTATTTTGCTAAATACCTTTTTATGATTTACCTTAGTTTGTAATTCCATATATCCCTCTCCTTTATATTTTATATTCCTAATTATATATTCTTCATTTTATCATTTATGTATTACTTTATAAACATTTTTAACCATTTTTGTAATATAATACAAAAGAATCACATTCCTTATTAAAATGTGATTCCTTTATTATATACTTAATTAATCTAATTTCTTAGTATCAATCCAAGACATCATTTCTCTTAATTCTTTACCAACTTTTTCAATTGGATGTTCTGCTTCCATTCTTCTTACTGCATTAAATTGTGGTCTACCAACTTGGTTTTCCATTAACCAATTTCTAGCGAAAGTACCATCTTGAATTTCAGTTAATACTTTCTTCATTTCCTTCTTAGTTTCATCAGTAACAATTCTGTTACCAATCATGTAGTCACCATATTCAGCAGTATCAGAAATTGAATATCTCATAGCAGCCATACCACCTTGATACATTAAATCAACTATAAGCTTCATTTCATGTAAACATTCAAAGTAAGCATTTTCTGGAGCATATCCTGCTTCAACTAAAGTCTCAAATCCAGCCTTAATAAGTGCTGTACAACCACCACAAAGAACTGCTTGTTCTCCAAATAAGTCTGTTTCAGTTTCATCTTTGAATGTAGTTTCTAACACACCAGCTCTTGCTCCACCAATTCCATTTGAATAAGCTAAAGCTAAATCTTTTGCATTTCCTGTATAGTCTTGTTGTACTGCTATTAAACAAGGAACTCCTGATCCTTCAGTATAAGTTCTTCTTACCATATGTCCAGGCCCCTTTGGAGCAACCATAAATACATCAATATTTGAAGGAGGAACTATTTGTCCATAATGAATATTGAATCCATGAGCAAATGCTAAAGCATTTCCTTCCTCTAAATTTGCAGCTATTTCATCTTTATAAACCTTAGCTGCTTTTTCATCTGGTAGTAATACCATAACAACATCAGCCATTTTTGTAGCTTCAGCAACAGTAGCAACTTCTAAACCTGCTTCTCTAGCTCTATCAGCTGATTTGCTTCCTTCATATAATCCTACTACTACATCTATTCCACTTTCATGAAGATTTAATGCATGTGCATGTCCTTGGCTACCATAACCAATTACTGCAACTCTTTTTCCTTTTAATAAATCTAAATTTGTGTCCTTTTCATAAAACATTTTTGCCATCTTTATACCCCCGATTTATTTATTATTTTTATTTATTAAAAATTGCTACCATTATGCTTATGATAGAAATTTAGACTAACATTTTAAGTCTTCTTCATTTATTATTTGATGAATTGGAGCCCCTGGAGCAACCATAGGAAATACCTTCTTATCACTATCTATTCTATAATCAATTATTACAGGCTTATTAACTGCTAAAGCCTCTTTTAATACATCGTCTAATTCTTCCCTTTTTTCAACTCTAAATCCAACACCACCAAAGGCCTCTGCTAATTTTACAAAATCAGTTGCCCTATCTAAAGTTGTTTGTGAATATCTGGCTTCATAAAATAAGCTCTGCCATTGTCTAACCATTCCTAAGGCATTATTATTCATTACAATAACTTTAATAGGAATATTATATTTAACTGCAGTAGCAAACTCATTGCAATTCATACCAAAGCTACCATCTCCAGCAATATTAAATACAGTTTTATCTGGATTAGCAACTTTAACCCCTATTGAAGCACCTAAACCAAACCCCATTGTTCCAAGTCCCCCTGATGATATTAAAGTTCTAGGAGTTTTAAAATTGAAATACTGAGCTGTCCACATTTGATGTTGTCCAACTTCTGTTGTTATAATAAAATCTCCTTTATCCATATCACTAAGCTTTTCAAATAAAAATCTTGGTGTTAATTCTTCTCCATCATCACTATTATTCTTCGTTACTGCTAACAGTTTTAATTCTTCTACAGTATTTAACCATTCTTTATTTTTCTTTTCATTTAATAAAGGTATTAGCTTTTGTAATGCAACTTTTATGTCTCCAATAATAAATGAATCAACTTTTACATTTTTATTTACTTCAGCAGGATCAACATCTATTTGTATCACCTTAGCATTATTAATAAACTCTCTATCACTTATTACTCTGTCACTAAACCTTGCACCTAAAGCAATTATCAAATCACATTTTGTCGCTAAAATATTAGATGCATTACTTCCATGCATACCTATCATACCTGTATTTAATCTATGCTCAGATGGAATTGCTCCTCTACACATTAATGTTGTTGCCACTGGTGCATTTAATTTTTCAGCAAAATTTATTAACTCTTCTGTAGAATCAGAATTAATAACTCCTCCTCCTGCATAAATAAGAGGTTTTGATGATTCATTTATATATTTTGCAACTTCATTTAAAGCACTTTCTGTTATATGTTTAGTTTTAGGATTAACTTCCAATGGTTTTAAATCCTTATACTCAGTTTTATTAACTGTTATATCTTTTGGTATATCAATTAAAACAGGTCCCGGTCTTCCTTCTCTTGCAATAAAAAATGCTTTTCTAATTGTCTCTTGTAAATTATTAATATCCTTAACTATGAAATTATGCTTTGTTATTGGCATTGTTATACCTGTTATATCAACCTCTTGAAAGCTATCCTTTCCAAGCAAATCCTTTGGAACATTACCCGTTATAGCAATTAATGGAACTGAATCCATATATGCTGTTGCTATTCCTGTAACAAGATTTGTTGCACCGGGTCCTGATGTAGCTATGCAAACACCAACTCTTCCAGTTGATCTTGCATATCCATCTGCAGCATGTGCTGCACTTTGCTCATGACAGGATAAATAATGTTTTATTTTATCTTTATATTTATATAAATAATCATAAATATTTAATACAGATCCTCCAGGGTATCCAAAAATAGTGTCAACACCCTCGTCTAGTAAAGACTTAACAAGAATTTCTGCCCCTGTTAATAACATTGAAAGCCCCCCTTTATTCAGTTAGTTCTAACTATTTATAAACTGCTCCTGTACTTGCTGAACTTACTAACTTAGCATATCTTGATAAATAACCTTCTTTAACCTTTGGTTCTACTGGTTTTAAAACTTCCCTACGCTTAGTTAATTCTTCATCACTTACAAGTAAGTCTAAATTTCCATTTAATATATCTATAGAAATAACATCTCCATCTTGAACTAATGCAATATTTCCACCTTCAGCTGCTTCTGGTGATACATGTCCTATTGCTGCTCCTTTTGTTGCCCCACTGAATCTACCATCTGTAATAAGTGCTACTGATTTATCTAGACCCATTCCACAAATTGCTGATGTTGGTGATAACATTTCTCTCATTCCAGGACCACCCTTTGGCCCCTCATATCTTATTACTACAACATCACCTTCAACTATTTTTTTACCTAATATAGCTTCTATTGCTTCCTCTTCAGAGTTAAAAACTTTTGCTGGTCCTTGATGTTTTAACATCTCTTTAAGTACTGCTGATCTTTTAACTACAGCACCATCTAAAGCTAAATTTCCTTTCAAAACTGCAATTCCACCAGTTTCACTATATGGTTCTTCAATATGTTTTATTACTGAATAATCTAATACCTTAGCATTTTCTATATTTTCCCCAACAGTTTTTCCTGTTGCTGTAATACACTTTAAATTTAATAAATTCTTTTTATTTAATTCACTCATTACAGCTCTTATTCCACCTGCTGCATATAAATCTTCTATATGAGTGTCAGATGCCGGTGCTAATTTACAAAGATTAGGGACTTTAGCTGACATTGCATTTATAATATCTAAATTTATAGGTAATTTTGCTTCATTTGAAATAGCAGTTAAATGTAAAACACTATTTGTTGAACATCCAAGTGCCATATCTACTGTTAATGCATTCTTTATAGCATTTTCAGTAACTATATCTCTTGGCTTTATATCCTTTTCCAAAAGATTCATTACAGCCATACCAGCATATTTTGCTAATCTTATTCTTTCTGAATAAACAGCTGGTATAGTTCCATTACCAGGCAGTGCTAATCCTAAAACTTCACATAAACAATTCATAGAATTTGCAGTAAACATACCTGAACATGATCCACATGTAGGACATGCTTTTTCTTCTAATTCTTCTAAATCATCTTCTAACATTAATCCACTTTCTACAGATCCTACAGCTTCAAACATTGTAGATAGTGAAACTTCTTTATCTTTAAATTTACCTGCTAACATTGGTCCACCACTGACAACTACTGATGGTATATTTAATCTTAAAGAAGCCATAACCATTCCTGGAACTATCTTGTCGCAATTTGGTATAAATACTAATGCATCAAAGGCATGAGCTTTTGCCATACATTCAATAGAGTCGGCTATAAGCTCTCTTGTAGCTAAAGAATATTTCATTCCTTCATGCCCCATTGCAATACCATCACATACTCCTATAGTAGGAAATACTAATGGCGTTCCTCCAGACATTAAAACTCCTTTTCTTACACCCTCAACTATTTTATCTAAGTTCACATGACCCGGAATTATATCATTTTGAGATGTAACAATCCCTATTAAGGGCTTATTTATTTCTTCATCAGTTAATCCTGATGCTTTAAATAAAGATCTATGTGGAGCTTTTGTTACTCCCTTTTTTACTACATCACTTCTCATTTACATCACCCCTAAAATTAGTTTCAAGCTTCAAGCTTGTCACTATCTAACTACTAACTATATTAAATTTTCTCTAAAACAAGTGCTCCCATTTCCTTAGTTCCAACAAGCTTAGTACCTTCACTATTAATATCTCCAGTTCTATAACCCTCTTCTAAAACTTTAACTACTGCATCTTCTATATCATTTACTTCATTCTCTAAATTGAAGCTATATCTTAACATCATAGCTGTAGAAAGAATTGTTGCTAATGGATTTGCAATTCCCTTCCCTGCAATATCAGGTGCAGAACCATGTATTGGCTCATACATTCCTAAAGTTCCTTCTCCTAAAGATGCTGAAGGTAACATCCCTATTGATCCTGTAATCATAGATGCTTCATCTGATAATATATCTCCAAACATATTTGAAGTAACAATAACATCGAATTGTTTAGGATCCTTAACTAACTGCATAGAAGCATTATCAATATATAAATGATTAACCTCTACTTCTGGATAATCTTTAGACATTTGCTCTACTACACCTCTCCATAATCTAGAACTTTCTAATATATTAGCCTTATCAACACTTGTTAATTTTTTATTTCTCTTCATTGCTGTATCAAAGCCTATTCTTACTATTCTTTCAATCTCTTCAATGTTATATCTTTCAGTATCATATGCTGAAACTATACCATCAACAACTTCTCTACCTCTCTCACCAAAGTAAATTCCTCCAGTAAGTTCTCTTACAACACAAATATCTATTCCATCACCTATTATGCTATCTTTTAGTGGAGATGCTTCTTTTAATGCTTTATATAAAAGTGCCGGTCTTAAATTACAATATAAATTTAATCCCCCTCTTAACCCTAACAATGCTTGTTCTGGTCTTACTTTTGAATTAGGATCATCCCATTTTGGTCCTCCAACAGCTCCTAAAAGTACTGCATCACTTTTTTTACATACTTCCAAAGTTTTATCTGGCAATGGTGTCCCTAAAGTATCTATTGCACATCCACCTGCTTGTAAAAATTCAAATTCAAAAGTATGATTATATTTTTCCCCAATCTTATTTAATACCTTTATTGACTCATCTATAACTTCTGGTCCTATTCCGTCTCCTGGTATAACTGCTATATTAAAATTCATAGTTGCTCCCCCTTAATTCCATTTTGAGTTAAGTAAACATAATAATATTGCACTTAACTTTTATTTATTGCTTAATATAGTATTTCAATTAGTATTTCTTATATTTACTTAGAGTCTTTAATATATCCTATAAGCCCATTACTATTTATTATTTTTTGCATAAACTCTGGGAATGCTTCACCTTGATATTCTTCATTTTTAGTTATATTTTTAATAACTCCAGTATCAAAATTAACTTCTAATTCATCTCCAGCTTCTATACTTTTAACTGCTTGATCGCACTCTAGTATCGGTAATCCTATATTAATAGCATTTCTATAAAAAATTCTTGCAAAAGTTGATGCTATAACACAGCTAACTCCACTTTCCTTTATTGCTATAGGTGCATGTTCTCTAGATGAACCACACCCAAAATTTTTGTTTGCAACTATTATATCTCCTTGTTGTACGTTTTTAGCAAAATCTAAATCTATATCTTCCATGCAATGTGCTGCTAATTCCTTTGGATCTGATGTATTTAAGTACCTTGCTGGTATAATTACATCTGTATCTACATTATCCCCATATTTAAAAACTCTTCCTGTTGCTTTCATATTTATTTACCCCCTTAAAGTGTTTCTGGATTAGTTATTTTTCCTGTTATTGCTGAAGCCGCTGCAACTGCCGGACTTGATAAGTAAACTTCTGATTCAACATGTCCCATTCTACCTACAAAATTTCTATTAGTAGTTGAAATTGCTCTTTCACCTTTAGCTAGTATACCCATATGACCTCCTAGACATGGACCACATGTTGGTGTTGAAACCACCGCTCCTGCTTCTACTAAATCCTTTATTATACCTTCTTCTAAGGCTTGTAAATAAATTTTTTGAGTTCCAGGGAAAACTATACATCTAACTCTTTTATTTACCTTTTTACCTTTTAATATATCTCTTGCAACTCTTAAATCTGAAATTCTTCCATTTGTACAAGAACCTATTACTGCTTGATCAATTTCTACATTACCAACTTCATCAATAGTCCTCGTATTATCAGGTAAATGTGGGAAAGAAACTGTTGGTCTTAAAGTAGTTAAATCTATTTCATAGACTTCATCATATTCAGCATCTTCATCTGCTTCATATACTGTCCATTCTTTCTTTCCATGTTCCTTTAAATATTCAACTGTCTTTTCATCTACTGGAAATATTCCATTTTTTCCACCAGCTTCAATAGCCATATTTGCCATTGTAAATCTATCATCCATTGATAAATGCTCTAATCCATCACCAAAAAACTCCATTGATTTATATAATGCTCCATCAACACCTATCATTCCAATTATATGAAGAATTACATCTTTACCACTAACCCATTTTGATGGTTTTCCTTTTAAAACAAACTTTAATGCTGAAGGAACCTTAAACCAACATTTTCCTGTAGCCATTCCAGCAGCCATATCAGTTGAACCAATTCCAGTTGAAAAAGCTCCTAAAGCTCCATAGGTACAAGTATGAGAATCTGCCCCAATAACTACATCTCCTGCAACTACTAATCCCTTTTCTGGTAATAAACAATGTTCTATTCCCATTTCCCCTATTTCAAAGAAATTAGTTATACCTTTTTCTCTTGAAAATTCTCTTATAAATTTACATTGTTCTGCAGCTTTTATATCTTTATTAGGAGTAAAATGATCTGGAACTATTGCTATTTTTTCTTTATCAAATACTTTTTTTACTCCAAACTTTTCAAATTCCTTTACTGCAACTGGTGAAGTAATATCATTTCCTAATACTAAATCTAAATTTGCTTCTATTAATTGTCCTGCTTTTACACTTTCTAATCCTGCATGTGCTGCTAATATTTTTTGTGTCATTGTCATTGCCATAAGTGTTTCCCCCTTTAAAAATATGCTTTTGCTTTTCTTTCAATATCTTTTATTAGCTTATACTCTATTGAATCAACTAATGCAATCCAACTTGCTTGAATTACATCTTTAGATACCCCAACTGTACTCCAGCTTTCATTGCTATCTGTACTTTCTATTAATACTCTAACCTTTGCACCTGTAGTGCTTTCAGAATCTAAAACTCTAACTTTATAATCAACTAATTTTACTTCTTTTAATTCTGGATAGAATACTTCTAACGCTTTTCTAAGAGCCTTATCTAAAGCATTTACGGGACCATCACCTTCTGCTGCTGTCATTTCTGTTTTTCCATCAACAGTTATATTAATTAATGCAGTTGAACTAAATTCACCATTATTCCAAGGATTTTCTCCCATAGTTTTAAAGTGATTTAATTTAAAAAACGGCTTGTACTTTCCTATAGTTTTTCTTATTAATAACTCAACTGTCCCTTCAGCACCTTCAAATTGATATCCTTCATATTCTAATTCCTTTAATCTCTTAGTTACATTTTTAACTTCTTCACCATCTTTTTTTACATTTGGGAAAATTTTGTGTATTTCTTGTAAAACTGTACTTTTACCACTTACCTCTGATAATAAAAATCTTCTTTTATTTCCAACTTCCTCTGGTTTTATATGCTCATAAGATTGTGATGTCTTACAAATAGCATCTATATGCATTCCACCCTTATGAGCAAATGCCGCTTTTCCTATGTATGGAGTAGAATCTTCTAACTGAATATTAGATATTTCAGAAATATATCTAGCCTTTGCCGTTAAATCCTGTAAATATTTTTTTGATCTTATTCCATAATTCATTTTTAAAGCTATTGTTGGAATTACTGTACTTAAATTAGTATTTCCACAACGCTCACCTACTCCAACAAAAGTTCCTTGAATATGTGATACTCCCGACTCTATTGATATTATTGAATTGGCAACTGCCATTCCAATATCATTATGACAGTGTATTCCTATCATGTTTCCAAATAAACCTTCAACCTGAGCTGTTATATCTCTTATTTCATTTGGTAAAGTTCCACCATTAGTATCACATAAGACTAATGTCCTTGCTCCAGCCTCTTTTGCTACTTTTAATGTTGAAAGTGCATATTTACTATTTTCCTTATATCCATCAAAAAAATGTTCTGCATCAAATATCACTTCTTTATTATTTTCTTTGAAGTATTTTATAGTGTCCTCTATCATTTTTAGATTTTCTTCCAAAGATGTTTTTAATATATCTGTAACCTGAAAAGCTGCCGATTTTCCAAATATTGATACAAATTCTGTTTTTGCCTTTATTAAGCCTTTTATATTTAAATCATCTTCAATCTTTATATCCGGCTTACGTGTTGAACCGAAAGCTACCAATTTAGAATTATTTAATTTTATATCTTTAACTACATTAAAAAACTCCATATCTTTTGGATTTGACCCTGGATTTCCAGCTTCAATATAATCAATTCCTATCTCATCTAAGGCCTTAACTATTTTTAACTTATCTTCTAGTGAGAATGATATGCCTTGTCCTTGTGCACCATCTCGCAAGGTAGAATCAAAAATTTCTATATTTCTATCCAAACTTTAATGCCTCCCCCATATATTAGTGACAAGTTTCAAGTGATAAGCTAGTTTAAGAAATATTAATCTAATCTTCTCATCACCATATCTCGTCGCTATTTACTTGCTTATTACCTAACTACTTTTATCTTCTAAACTAATTGAATATTTCACAGTAATCTGTTATATCATTAGCGCCCCTTTCTAATGCACAAACTCCTGTCCTTACTAATTCCTTTATTTCATACTCTTCTAAAAGTTTTATAAGAGCACTTATTTTACTTTCATCTCCTGTTAATTCGATAGTTAATGTTTCTGGAGAAACATCTATTATTTTACTTCTAAATATTTTTACTACCTCATTTACTGCTGCTCTTTGTTCAGCATCAGCCTTAACCTTGATAAGTACCAGTTCTCTATATACTGAATTATCAGATTTTAATTTTAATACTCTTAAAACATCTTCTAATTTATTTAGTTGTTTAGTAAACTGTTCTAAAACATCTTCATTACCATTTAAAGTAATAGTCATTCTTGAAATTTCCGGATTTTCAGTTCTCCCAACAGTTAAACTATCAATATTAAACCCTCTTCTTGCAAATAGTCCCGAAACTCTTGTTAGTACTCCTGAAGAATTCCTAACTAAGACAGATAGTACATGTCTTTCCATTTTAATACCCCCAATGAAATAATTTGTAATTATTGAACAAAATGGTTATAAATTAGGTTAAAAAAATCCCACCCTTAATGATAAAATCATAACGGTGGGATAAAATTCCTCATCATTAATATCACTAGGCTCAAACAAACCCTTGCATTTAACGGTGCTTACCGGTACCCCCTTACTTACTATAAAATAGTGTTCAGGATACAGCTCAAGAGTGATCATTATTTAGTTAAAGTATCCATTCACAGCAACCATGGACTCTCTGAAACTTTTCCTCCAAATAAATATCTCTATCACAGCTTTTATTTCTCAAAAGAACTTCCAAAATATTCTATTGTTAATATATTACTCTTTCTTTTAATACTCTGTCAATACAGTCTTTTTATTTTTAGCAAATTCATTATATTTTTTAACTTTTATTAATTATTTTTGATATTAAGTTAAT
>OLNY01001491.1_pt1 | contig 18519 bp, 18 predicted proteins | sample 1671981 | NCBI WGS metagenome assembly OLNY01 (sample SAMEA3136632, study PRJEB25190) | human gut metagenome | biome: human gut; feature: human-associated habitat; material: faeces | place: Austria | collected 2013
ATAAACTTCCATAAGTATTAATAAATTTTTCATCAATGCGATGTAAATAAACATAATCATACTCATTTAACCTCGATGCCCATTCCGAAACGGATAAATTACAAGTGTATAAATCAGTATCTGAATAAGGGTCACCTAAACTATACTCATATGTATTAATGTGAATTGGCGTTAAAATATAACGTGATGTTAAATGACCATGACGATTATTTTGCGTAATAAGGTAAACACGGTCAGTAGGATTAACCACCTCTAATAGTTTTTCCATTTCATAATAATCCCATCTTGTTTCAACACTTTGATCAATATAATAAGGGGCTAAAATGGTACTATTTAATAGTGGTTTAATATTGATGAAAATTAAGCAAAAGACGACACAAGCTAATGGTAAATAAGGCTTAAACTTCTTTGACTCATCAGAATCAACACTCAACAACATATATACTAAGAAGATAAAGAATCCCGTTAAATAGGTTCCTAAATAGCGAGCGAGTGAGGCAAGACCTGTTGCTTCCCCTTCTGAATACGTAAATAAATAGACTGATAAGAGTGAAGCTGCAAAAATGAGGCATCCCATAAAGATTAAACGAATGGCCCATTTTATTCTAATTTGATATTTTTTGTTTGTTAAATAAACTAAACTTGCACCTAATAAGGCAAAAATAAATAAACACCCTATAAAGTTAATATCAATCATAAAGCCAGTGATTTTATCAGTAAATAAGGCATTAAAGAAATTAATCAATTCTTTACTTGGGTTTCAGAAGGAAGTTCGAGCTATGAAAAAAGGAAAGAATTATTTGAAGCAAGAAAATCAGCCGTTGAGGATGAAATCAAAAGTCTTCAAAAAACGCTTTCCCTTTTAGAATTTAAATGTTGGTACTACAAGACTGCCATGGAAGATGGAACAGAGGAACATATTCAGACCATGCTTCCAGATAAGCTTCCCGATGATATTCAGAAACTATATAATGCCAGTCATGAATAGACTATTTAGATAATACTTCGCGGTATTTATCTACCATTTCCTTGTATGCCTCTTCAGATAAAGTTTTTTCACCAGGATTCATTGCAAATACTCCGCCCCATTCATATCCATCCTTGTACTTTGGTACTAAATGGAAATGAAGATGGTGACCCGTATCTCCATATGCACCATAGTTAACTTTGTCTGGATTAAAAATTTCATGCATAGCACAAGCTACCTTATTGATATCTTCCATATAAGCAGCTCTTTCTTCTTGTGTTAATTCTGTAATTTCACTCACGTGTTTTTTGTGTGCAACAATTACACGACCAGGATGACTTTGTTCTTTAAACAAATAAACCTTTGAACTTTCTAGTTCACAAATTTTAATTCCGAAAGCAGCAACTAGCTCGCCTTCTATGCAGTAAGCACAATTTTGATCTTTCATTTTTTTTACCTAACTCTTCCTTTTCTAATATCATAGACCAGAATGTAAGTACTTACAATGACAAATTTTACTTTTTTTGAAACCTCTTTTACTCATATTTTCGATAGTCAAATACATCTTCCCTATCTAAAAGCTGTGACCATCTTGCCGACAACAATTTGGCATATTTATAATCTTCCAATCCATAAGAACCTAACGAATAAGCATCATTACACTCAATCAATAGTGTTCTACCATCATTAGTCACACCAATATCAATCGAACATGCCACAGGTCTTTTATCCCATTCCACAAAACTATTCATCATCGCATCCAATACATTCGCATCATAATTGTAGTGCCAATCACCTTTATATGAACGTACATCAATGATTTCATCATAGTATACAAAGCAGCGCCATTCACGCACAAATTCAACAGGTTCACTACATAGAACTTCAAAATTATCATTATAAGCTCCACAACCCATTAAATCCTTAATACTAGAAATGACCTTACCCGTAAATACCTTACTATCAACTGGTTTCACAAACCAGCCGGCTGACCACTTCTTTTCATCTGCAGAAATCGAATTGATAGTATCCTTCCAAATCTTTCTTCCCAAAAATTTTTTTAGACATTCCGGATAATCATCCACATGCGGATTCAGCACACCAAACTTCGCAAAGACATTCTCACACTGCTTAATATAATCCACGACAATATCTTCTCTAGTAATTTGATCATATACATCATCTAGTGAATAATATGGTACAACCTCGCAAGCTAATTCATTGAATCCCGAAATAGCTTTCTGCATATTCTGACTATGCCCTACAATCAATCCTGAATTATAATCCTTTTTCACCTTCACATAAGCCTTCATATTATTGTCCTCCAACACTTTATATCTTTTAAATACCACGTTTATTGACAATATGCATGTCAGTTATGTAAATTTTATTTAAATCTCAGCTTCCTACAAACTCTTCAAACCAATATGTATAATAAATAGTTCCACACTCCGTTTGATGGGTATCCACACCATAATGTCCATTGGACCAGCCTTGCGTAAAGAAACTTTCATTTAAAGCATTTTGAGCTGCCATGTTCGCTTCATTATAAGATGTATAGGCACCATAAGGAATCGTATCATCACATGCAGGTACCTCAATGACTTCTTCTTGTGGTTGTTGTACTTCATATACTGGATTATTATTACTTTCAATTTGAGACTCTTGCTGATTAGGAATATATGAATTTGTGGATTCTTCTACATTTTCAATTTCATTTAATACCTCACTCTTTTCTTCTTTTATAGCTTCACTCATTTCTTCTTTTACAGGTTCTTCAACATTCGAACATCCAACCAAAGACAATCCAATTATTGATAGTGTGCATAACATTTTTTTACTAAACATATTTGCCCTCCTTCTAGAATCCATTGTCCATCTGCATTTGTTGATCAAACATTTGTTGCTGCTGATCAAACTGTTGTTGTGCCATGTCATTTTGTTGATTCACCTGTTGCTGATTAAACGCATCCACCTGCTCGTTAAACAAGCGTATTTGTTCTCTAAAATATTCATGGTCCTGCAATGCGATTTGTCGCATATATTGCAAGTCTTGATTCGTACAATCTGTATAATATTGAATCACAGATAATTCTTCCTCCACCCAATCTTCATATGACGCATAGTTTTCTTCTTGAATTGTAGAAGGACGATTATAATCCACTGTATTTGTAGATTGAGCAGCACATCCGGTAAATAAAACTAATAATATTAATAAGCCAACAATTTTATCCATTTTCTTTTCCCTTTCTTAAACATGCATTTGATGCAAACCATTCAAATAATTACTCCTGAAATAAATAATTTAACCTTACTTTATAAATCAATAATTTGAAACCTCCTTTTTATAATCGAATTTTGCCTTGCCCTTTCTTGTATACTTCTTCTTATTGCGATAAATATTTCCACCTTGCCTACAAGCATCCAAATGCATTGGGTTCGGTAACTTTAAACTTCTTTCCTCAAAACGATACGTCTGTTTCTTCATATTCATTTCCTCCTGTTTAATTACACATTAAATATACTATCCATTTCATCCATTAAAAATGTCTCATTTTCATTATTATATGTACACTATTCCCGTTTATTTAACAGATTTTAACAACTTTAACAACTTATTTATAAACACTTTTTATAGTGCATAAATAAAAAAAGATGATAAATTAAACTATCATCTCTAATACAATCCCATTAAACCATTCATATAATTAAACAAGTCCATATTCATTTCCTTTAACTGGTCTGGGAAATTTACATAATAATCACCTGCATCCGCAAAGAATTCAGCTGGATCTGTTGAGCTATATTCTCTAAACAACATTGGATTTTCATTGAAATAGTTTCTGAAATCCTGACGAATGGACACTCCCATATAGGATGTATAGCCATCTGCCAATGAATAATCAAAAATATGCGTTAGTTCATGGGTAACCGTTTCTTGGTCGTAGTCCGTTAGATTTAAAGGTACAAAGATATTCATATCTGAGCTGTGCGCAAAGGCATAGGTTTCATCATCTATAGCCATATCATGTGTTTGTTGATAATAATTAAAATGATTCTCATCACAAATATTGATCATGGCACAACGACTTAATAAGACCTGCGGCTGTGATCGAATATACGTATCAATATATGTATTCACATCGCCAGTTTTAAAAGTATTATTCGAAACCACATGAATCGGTGGTAATCCATCTAAATATAAGATTTGATCTTCAAAAGGCGCATTGTATGCCGCCTTGGCTTCTCTTGCGCGCTGTTCTTCTAGTGCGATTTGTTCATTATATAATACTTGGCCTTGCTTATACGCAGCATGAACAGGATTACTTTCGATAATTCCCACAACCAAGATACACGCCACTAAACTATACTTTATCCATTTATTCATACCCTTATGTCTATTGGCATAATCCATCATTTCTCTATATTCAATATTCGATAATTGTTCTTCACTACTGAATCCATTCTTATCTAAATATTCTTTTCTTAATCTTTTAATGTTCTCATCTGACTTTCCATATGAAAAAATCAAATATAAAGCGACCACTAATATAGCCATAATCAGGGCATATCCTGTACTCATTTCAGAAATCATGCAACGATCCATTGGCGTCCAATTGTTTTCTCCTACTAACATTCCATAATTTGAAATAAATCCGTAAACCAATCCAAATAGAGTACTTGAAACTATAATCTTTTTAATCATCATCTTTCACTCCTTTATTACACTACATGTAAAGAAAGAAGTAATTATTAACTAAAAGAAAAAGATATCTATTTTATTTTGGCAAGCGAAGAATTCTTATATTGGATATCCTGTGTTACTTCTTTTAATACTTTAATAATCTTAGGAAAACGAATCTTCTCATTTGGGTCTGACAATTCAATTTCCATAATCGACCTATCCTTCCAGAATGGATATACATCGATTTCAAAATATTGATTGCCATCCATTAAACAATAGCGATTCTTACGAATCGGTCTTTTCGAAGGATCTGCATCCATTAGCTTTTCTAAATATTCATCCTTAGAAAGCCTTCTTTCAATTTCAATTCGCTTTAAATCCGAAATCGCAATCTTACACGTTTCAAAATAAATATAATTCCCCTTACTGCCACGCTGGCGAATGCGTCTTTCTTCGCCTTCAGATGAATTTAAATATGTTTGAATAATCTCTACCTTTTCACAATTCGGAATCGATTCCAACATCTCAATATCCGGATATTCAATCAAATATTTCTTTTCAATCTCAAAAGGCTCAGGCTCCCCTAAGAAAGTAGAAATTTCTTTAATTAAATGCTTCATCTTTTCCTCAAAACCAGACGTATTATCAATCACCCTAAAATGTGGATGTCCCGTCCATGCCGAAATCAATTTATCATCCAAAGCTGCCGCCTCTTCTACCGTTTCCGTACGAGCTGTATTATTAGCCGTTGTGTAGAACTTCTCTGCTCCCTTGGCAGCTGTCACTAAATGAAAGACGGCATCATAACTATCTCTTAATTCAATTTCATTATCCCCAAAATAGTCTAAAACATCCTCAAACTCTTGATCTGTCATATAGGCCTTATTATCCAACATGCCACGATCCAATACGATCAAAATCTTTTCTGCATCCATCGACAAAGCTGCCCTTTCAAACACAGCCTCTTTTTCTTTTTGAAGCTGCATCAAGCACTTTTGGTACTCATAATTACTCGAACAAGTCCATGGTGCTACTCCACCCGTAATCAATTCCGTCGCTGTTTCTGGAACAAATAGCACAGTATACCCACGTTGAGCAAATGTATTTTGAATCCAACTCATCCCCGTTGTCTTACCAGCACAAGGACCTCCTGTAATCACAATCTTTGAAATATTCATACTCTATCCTCACTTCTTCTTCAATCATGTTGCCAACATTGATAAAAAATACACATTATTTATCTATTCTTATATGTTTGCGCCTTGATAATAATTAACCACACTTGGCAACAATTCATTCATTTTTTCCTGTGTTACCATCATGCTCGCTCTATTCTCTATTTCTGAATTTTCAATATGAAGCTTCATCAATTCCACATCATTGGCCACCTCATCATAATGTGGAAGTTCACAAGTCATTGGAATCATATATTCATCGTCTGAAATATCCATGAATGTACATGGCTTTACATTCTCATAGAACAAATGCTTGTATATAGCTTCTTCCGGCATTTCATGCAGATAAAAATCGCCTTGTTTAGCACGACAATTCGCGCAATGATTCATAAAATACATATAATCAGCTGCTTTCGAGAAAGATAAATAATATTTATAATCTTCTAAATCTTGTTCTAGAAATTTAGGCATATCAGTCACAAAAGTAAGAATTTGAAGATTTGTGTTTAATCGATATCCCTCTTCTTTCGCATAGCTTCGATCCGTTGCCAACAACATGACATGCGTCTTCCTGTGGCATCTGTAACAAACCTTCTCTGCCCTTATGATATATAGATTTTCGCAGATAATATCCCCTGTCCACTGTGAGAATTCATCAATGTCAGAAATATCCTCAATATACCAGCTTTTCACTTTCTTATCCCATTTAGCCCCTAAAAATTTTGCATCATCCTTTTCATCAAAGGGTACATTCAACAATACCTTCATATTCCATTTCCTCCTTCTTTTTTAGATTTAATAAATCGCATAAAAGCTACCATAACCAAACTCAACATAAACCAGCCCATAAAAAACATCACACTATATAAAATCGTATATCCGATAGGATTATCCGCTACAATCACAGATCCATGTGTATAGAGTGCATAAGCCTGTATACAAGTAATACATAATGCCAGCTTCAAGCTAGACTTTCCTATAGAATTCAAATTCCGCCTTCTTCCTGTAACCAATAAATCCAATCCGAATAGTCCTAGCATTCCAATCACGGCGGGTCCTCCATATATAAAGAGTAGAAGCACAATCTTATTTTCAATCCTTTGTATCCATTGAAATTTTGGAAGATAAAAGAACAGTGCATTACTAAATACGGACAATCCTTGATAAACCGATTCCTGACTATCATCCAAGTTAATAGAAAGCAAGTGTATATTCACAAATCGCATAATATAAAATACAAACATGGCTAATGTAAGTGTTTTTACAAAAGTTTTTAATGCACATTGTTTCTTTTCCATTTTTTTCCTCCTCATTAAGTACAAATCTAATATACTCTGTATATTTAGTTTCAAAAATGTGGATTAAAATACATTTAATGAACATGATTATCATCTTTTATTTAATTTATTTCTTATTTATCCTATTAATTAAGAACACTTTTTACGTCCAATTATCAAAAAAGAATACTATTTCTAGTATTCTGAATAAATTTGATTTGAATCTCTTTGAAATATTGATTACACTTTACTTATAGATAGTTGGAGGATTATTGAATATGGCTTATATTAAGTGTCCTGGATGTAACAGGGATGTGGATCAAAATAAATATGAAGATATGTTGAAAAGAGAGGTCAACAAAAAGATCGAACCCATCAAAGTAAAGAAAGAAGATACGTATTCTATCAATGAAACAACGAATGTATATGTAGATCAAGATACACTAACGAAGCTAGATCAGGATGCACTTGATTTTGGCTTTTCTAGAATCAAAAGTGATGGTACGGCCATCCCCAATCGTAATGCGTTTATTTCTGCCATCATGATCAATTACTATGACGAATTTAATTCAGAAGAAGAGCAGAAGGCCAACGTCATCAAAGATACTTTAAAGAAACATCTTCCTCTTTTAAGTGATGTGTCTGTTAATACACTTTCCACTTATATCATGGGCGGCATGGATACCTTGGCAAGTGAAAAGGTTAAGAATAAAAAGATGATAATCAAAGTAAAGCAAACAAAGGCAAACGAAGATATTTATACGGATATTAAATATGAACATATCAACAACAATTCGATTTCTTCCATCAGTGAGTTTTACTATTCTATGTTTAAATCGTATTTAGAACATCCTCAATATATTCGTGAACAAATCATATTTAAGAAGAAGTTTAAAGAAATCAATCGATATATTAAAAAAGGGAATACGATTCTTATTAAATATAAATCGAATAAGAACTATATGAATTTCTATCCTTATAAAATTGTGCATTCACCTGAAGAAAATCATAATTATGTATTGGGCGTTGTAAAAGCAGAAGATTTTAACAATCCCGGACAAATGATTTCATTATGTATTTCTTATCGTTTTGACAATATTGGTGACATCATCAAACTATCTAAAGATCCCATCAACATCACAGAAGAACAAAGACAAGCTCTAGAAGAAACAATTTTATATTGTCCTTCTTCCGCTCAACAAATGCCTGGAGAACATACGATTGTTGCCCTTACAAAGAATGGGGTTTCTCTATTAGAACGTATCTATACATTTAGACCAACATATATAGATAAGATTGATCAAATTGATGATTATTCAATCTATAAAGTGTTGGGTTCTAATTTCCAAATCTATAATTATTTCAAGCGTTTTGGTGCCGATGCCATTATTTTAAATGATGAAAAATTTAGTGAGGAACAAAAAGAAATGGCGAGTCGTATCATTCAAAACTATGACTTGATTCGTAAAGAATTAGAAGACAAAAGGAAGAGCTAATCTTCCTTTCGTTTTTTATTGATTGTCCCAATCACACCAAGAGCTGCCAACATACTAGTCATCATAGGTACAAAGGCATTTGTTTCAACTCCCGTATTGACTGAACTGCTTGTCGTAGCTGTATCATCTTTTACCTTAACTGTTGCAGGCTCTTTCAAGTAATCATTCAACGCATGCATCGTTTCGTTATAGGCCTTTTCTGCATCCATTAAGTCTTGTTTGGCATCCAAATACACATTGTATTTTTTGGCATAGTTATCTTTTGCCAAAGATAAGGCTGCATTGATTTCTTGTAGCTCATCCACATTACCTGATAACTGCGCAAGTAAAGCTCGCATAGACGCATCTTGAATGTTGCTTAAATCTGCCTTTGTACCTTTGGCCATGACATCATTCAATACATTCTTCATTTGTTCATATGGTAATGCAGAAGCTTTGTTTTCGGTTAATGAATCATTCCATTCAGAAATTGAAGTCTTTAACTCAGCAATCTTCTTTTCAGAATCAGCTTTTGATTTTGTCAATTCATCAATACGAGTACCTAGTGTTTCCATTTCTTTTTTTACACTTTCAACACCCTTTACTGTATTCTCATAATCCGATACCTTTTTCTGAGCCGCCTCAAATACACGATTCTTCTGATCAAAGTCAGCTTGAGAAGTATTTAGAACTGCATTATTCTCTTCTGCCTTAGTCTGCGCTTCATTTTGAGCAGCCTTTAATGCATCTAATTCCGCATTCAAGTCTTCTAATGCAGCTGATGTTTTGGATACATTTTCTTTTGTGAAAACAAGATCTTTATTTGCCTGATCCAAAGCCTTGTTCGCCTCTTCTTTATTCGTATCCCAGTTTTCAATATTGTTTGTGAATGTATCTATCTTTGTTTGAATAGATGATACAGAATTCTTGGCATCCTTTAATTTAGCTTCCACCTGCTTTTTCGCTTCTTCCTTTTCATGCACAACATTCAAAGTATCATTCAATGCCTTTTCAGCATCTGCTTTCGCACTACTCTTTTGATCCACTACATTCTGAGCATCAACCACATGATTTTGTTTTTGATCCACTGCATCCTTCTTAGCAGAAGAAGCCTTCTCTAATTCAGCCTTCGAACGATTTAATGTAGACAATTGATTCTGTAAACCAGAAAGTGTATCCTTTTTAGAATTCAATAATGCCAATGTCTGTTTTAATAAAGTATCATCCTTAGTCGTTGAGCTAGATGCATTCTTAAGTGCATCCTGTAAAGCTTTATGTTGAGAATCTACAGATTTCAAGTTGTCGTAGTAGCTATTGAAGGATTGTTCAAATTCAGAAACAGTCATTTGAACTTCATCTTGCACATTTCTTACTTTATCCGAAAATTCCTGAGCAAAGGCTGTTGAATATAAACCATCTGTTCCAACCGCAAATCCAGTCACAGTATATCGACCTTCTACAATATTCTTGTAGTGACCAACGTCTGAGAAATTATTGTTTCCAGCTAGATATTCGGCTTTTTCTTCATCATACCAACCTCTATATGGACTTCCAGACGTATTCGCCTCACCATAGCCCCACGCAAGGTTTTCACCCGTAGCATAGACACCGGCATGACCAATATTTGTCTTCGCATGGTTCGCATTCGCTTGGGCAACTGCCATTAGCCATGCACTAACTTTTAATTCAGACAATCCTTCTTTTTTACGGATTTCGTTGCATTCCTTTAAATACGCAATAGATGCCTGCATATTTTCTAAGCTTGTCGCATCATCGGCTTGTCCTAATTTTGTATAAGATGATAATTTACCATTAACCAATACAGAATTTGCCAAATCCGAACAGCCTAGAGAATCAAAATATCCTTTACTTCCTGTTTCTAATCGATTCAAATCCGTCGCATACTTCGATTCAAAATCCGCAAGATTTTTCTTAGCCTGATCCAAAGGTGACATTGTCGAATTATAATCATTCAACGCCTTATCATAGTTTGATTGCGCCTGATTCACTTCATTTTGAGCCGTATTAATCTGACTATTCAACGAAGTGATTTCCTTATCCTTTGCCTCCATCTCTTTCTTGTTCGCATCATAGTCTGCATAAACTTTTTCAAGTGTTGCTTGAGCACTTTCCAAACCACTCTTAGCTGATTCTAATTCACTTACTGCACGATCATAGTTTGCCTGTGCACTTTGGCTTGCCACTACTGCTACATCATATTCAGCTTGTGCTTGTGTAAGAGTAGACTGTAGTGTTGAAGCTGTATTTTGTGCAACAGCCAAATCAGCTTGGGCTGCCTCTAATTCGGCCTTGGCATTTTCGATGCCATTCTCATCATTATATTGGTCTACAATTGCTTGTTTTTCCTGTACAATACTTTCTTTTACAGAAACATCCTGCATAGCTGCATTATACGCATTGGCAGCTTCATCTACGGCTGTCTGTTTCAAATCTACATCTGCACTAGCTGCTTGTAGCTCATTGTTTGCGGCATCACTATTTTCTTTTGCCTTTTCAAGTGTAGCTTCAGCCGCTTCTTTTTCGGTTTTCGCATTTTCTAATGAAGCCGTTAAATCCGCTACTTCTCCAAAGGAAGCAAGTTTATCCTGCAATTTATTTAATTCTTCTTTTTTAGAATTCAAATTCTTCTGGGCTTGATCCAATTCTTCACTCGCTCTTTGACTTTCACTGATTTTCACATCCAAGTCGGTCTTCGCCTCTTTGATCTGTGATTCTAAGCTGTTGATTTCATCCATCAAAGGCTGTAATTCCTTCATGATCGAATCATAGGCTGCCTGATAGTTTTGTTGAACCAACTGATTCATTTCACCTTGTTTGGATTCAATGATTTCTACTTGTTTACTGGCAACGCTAACTTGTCCTTTAGCACTATCCAAAGTCAATGTCTTATCTTCCACATCCCTCTTTGTATCATGAAGCTTCGCTTCTAAATCACTCTTTTTATTTGTCTCAATCTTCGCATAGCTTACATGCACCTCGTCTGCACATACATTTACCATTGTTGCGCTTACTCCCTGTAAAGCTGTCATTCCTGCGATTGCACTCATCAAAATCTTTTCACTGTTTTTCTTCATAATTTATTTCCCTCTATCTTTCTTTCATCCTTACTTGTATAAACTTTCTAAAAAATTAACCTACGCCATTTGAACATAACTATTATTTGCGCATAACGAATTAAAATTCGGTATATACTGGTTATCTTGATCCACGCATCTTGCGACTACCTCATATCGTGTACACTCAATATATTGTTCGGATTTCTCACCACATTCATGGCATCGAAATAACACAGGATACTGAACGGTTCTTTCACAAACTGCTCCCTTCACAAAAACACGATCCTTTTGATGAATATGTTCCTTTATAGATTCAGCCACATCCTTATATCCATGCACTCTAACTAAGTTATAGCGTTCTGTGCCCCCTCTCGTTTCTTCATTCAATGCACGATTCAATTCTTCCTGCGCCTTCATAGGACGATTAATCACCAATGAAATCAAAGCACAATTCTTCTGTTGAGCAATTGGATTGGGGATCACTCCCGAAAATACAGCGCTATTGATTCCTTCTGAATCTGGTAAAAATGTTCCTGGTGATACCTCAAATTCATACATAACAACATCTGAATGTAGTACACGTTTTGTGCGCGTACTCTCATTACCACAATGTGGACATTGAATAGTCTTAGTCTCATTACACTCAAAAGAAATCAAACGCCCATTCCCTAGAAAATAATCCCCAACCTTAACACGATCCATTGCCTTATCAATCAAGCTTGGTTCAATAATCAAACACTTAATACGCTCAAACTTATAGATATCATTACGATTGACATCCAACACAATCTCCAATGCTTCCTTATAATATGAATCACTACATACTCTTGGCTCTTCAGCCACAATTCCACCAATCTTACACTTATTAATACTCATAATCCTATTCCTCCTAATCAAAGCATCTCATGTGCCTCGTTACATCTCTATATGTAGGTAAGTCAAAAGAAATTAACCAAAGCGTAAAAAAAAAGGAACCCATATTTTAAGTTTCGCTAAGTTTCATTTTTGGCATGTAGACGATCAAAATCTCAATTGAATATCATTAGGAAAAGCACTAAAAGCCTTTAATCATCGGTTTTAAGGCGCTTTTTTTACGCATAAAAACCAAACATATCAATTCCTCCGTTTTTACTAATTATAGTATGGATTCTTTCGATTAATCATTCATTTTATGAATATCCATTCTTTAATTTTCATATTCTATATAATTGAACAAATAAAAAAGTTTGTTCATTTTAGCACTCTATGCTTGACTCTGCTAACAAAAGAACTATACTATAGGTGTATTAAGAAATAAGAAGTACACAGGAGGTGTTAAATATGCGTTACTATCCAGTATTTGACAATTTATTTGATGATTTCTTTACAACAGATTCACAGGGAACTTCTTCAGTTATGAAGACGGACATTGTAGAAAAAGATGGAAATTATGAATTATCCATTGAGGTGCCAGGTGTTAAGAAAGAAGATATCCAGATGGAATTGAAGGATGGATATTTAAAAGTAACAGCTTCTCACAACACGAATAAAGAAGACAAAGATAAAGAAGGTCGTATCATTCGTCAAGAACGTGTTAGCGGATCTTATTCTCGTTCATTTTATGTCGGAAATGATGTTCGTACAGAAGATGTTAAAGCCTCTTTCAATAATGGAGAATTGGTTGTCACAGTTCCTAAAGAAGCACCAAAGAAAGTTGAAGAAAACAAATTTATTCCTATTGAATAGTCGGTAATAAACCGGCTATTTTTTATATTTCAATACATAATAAAATGCATAGCCAAATAAATGACTATGCATTATTTAATTTATCATGAGCTATTAATTTCACCACTTCATCACCTAAAATACACATCGCATTCATACACTGTTTAGCCTGTGCGATTAATGCAAAATGCTTTTGAGGATTCTGACTTACATCATGAATTCCTCGTAAAGCAAAATTCTTAACAACTACCACCTTGTTCATAGTATTTACACCTCCTTATCCACTTCATTGAATACTACATTGTAGTTTTCATAACCCTTAAGTGAATGAATATAATCTGTAATCACTACCTTAGCATGATCAGCAGTCTTCTCATATAAACCGCCTTCGATTGCTGCCTCTCTAGCATGTTCAATCATTTCGAGTTTCTTAGCATGAATATCATCCACTCCAATATTAGCCGTGATCTTTTCATCATCCCAATATTGAACATAAGATTTTTCATCTAAATAAGAATCAAAGATTTTAGCTTTTGGCAACGTAACGGTAATCGTTTGTGTTAATTCATTACCACTATCATCCTTAATGTTTTCTAAATCATATCCTGCTTTAAACACTGCATTATATGAGAAAACATAATTACTAGTTGTTAGTGGATTATCAAATTCTTTACCCCAAACTTCTACCGGCTTATGAATAAATCCAACTTCTTTAATTGTTGCTTTCTGGAACGCAATCTCTTCAATATCCTTGTAACAAACAACTGGCTTTTGAATCGTTTGATGTACCTTTGTACCCTTAGAATATCCACTAAACCAAACACCAAATACAATTGCCACAATACAAACTAGAACTAAAGCTCCCTGCAATCTCTTGCTAGATTTAACTTTTCTAACACCACTAGAAACGCCATTCTTAATTCCTCTTAAAATACTTAATAATGTTTTCATACTCTTTTTTCTCCTTTTAATATCTGTATGTTTATTGCTTGCTCGTTGATATCTTTAAGCATCTATATCTTAATTCGTAACAAGCTTTTCCTACAGATAAAAGAGTGCGCAAATAATCTAGTTATTTCGCAGTTTTTGCGAAGCCATAAGAAGAATGCATACTTAAATATAAATAAAGCAAAAATCACAGTGTTGAAATAAGTCAATAAATTAATGAAACAGATATTTTTTCAACCAAATAGACATGCGTAAACATCTACGCAAATCCTAATAAAACTCAACCATTGATAAATCAGTATTACCTTACTAAAGCAAAAAAATCTAATAACAAGCTAATGCTTAAGCTATCCGGCAAAAATCCAACTAAATCTTAACTACACTTTATACAATAAGACTACGAAAAATCCCCTGGTAAACAAACCCTATAAAAAGCATTGCCAAAAATTAGTATAAAAGAATCTGTATAAAATCTTTTTTATCATAAAAGTCTCAACAATAAGCAACAAATAAGTATATAATTAAATTAATACAAATCATTTAGGAATAGAGGAGAATAATCGTGTCTTATTTTAATCAAAACCCAAATTTATTTGACGAGGATCTTTTAAACTTATATGATGAACAATTTAAGTATTCAGCCTTCAAAACATTAATTTCTAAAAAGAATAGAGAAGCAAATCAATTCATGAATAACATCTTTGAATCAATAAACCAAGAAGAGAGTGATGATGTCAAACTTGTTGTTGATTTATCAGATGAAATGAAAGAAAAGTATAAACAAGGACTACTAAAATTTGATAAAGATAAAGACGGTAAAATGTATGCTCAACTTCGAGATGAAAACAACAGATACGGTAAAAAGTTAAACATCAAAGAAGATATTAAAGAAAGCGATTTAATATTCGCCAGTCAGCTGAACATGATTACTGATGTATTAAACGAAATTGTTGATACATTAGAAAATGTTGAAATTTGCATACACAATGTTCTTTTAGACTTACACAACGATCGAGTCGGATTATATTACAGCGGACTAGCCCTATACCTAGAAGCTCTTCAAACTTCGGATGAATCGCTTAAAAATGCATTAATAGCCCAATCTTTAAAGTCACTCAATGATGCACAAGCACAAATCATTCAAGAGTTTAAATCCGATATTTACTATTTAAAATCACCTGAATTTCTCAAAATAAAAAGGAAAAAACATGATGTATTAATAGAAAAAATGCAAAACATTCATGAATGCTATCAAACAATCAACAGAATCATTAGTTTAAAAGCAATGATCTATTTTGATAACAATCAACTTTCTTCTATGATGATGGTTTGTACTGAATACCAAAGATTTATTGATGCAGTCATTAAACCTAACAAAGGATTCTTAATAGAATGTGATCCAAGAGACGACAAACTCATCAATGGTATTTGGGAAAAAAGAGCAAATACTTTCATTCAATGTAAAGACATTCAAAAACAATTAAAACTAAACACTTTAAAGGAGAAGTAATATGGATACAAGAAAAAAAGCATGTCCTAACGAGCTATGCAAAACTTATCAAAATAAAAAATTTAATTCAAAAATCAACTATTGTCCAGAATGTGGCACAAAACTAGTATATGTATGTAAATCACACAAGTGTTATAAACTACTAGATTTAACAGCACCAAATCATGAATACTGCCAAAGTTGCGAAGCAATTCGCCAAGACAAAAAAGATAAAGCTGTTGAATTAGCTAAAAAAGGTGGAAAAGCTATAGCCGCTGCAGTCGTTGTTCCAGCAGTAAAAGTAGTTGAAAAGAAAGGTGGTTTATTGGCTAAAGAGGTTGCAGGAAAAGGTATGGATGCCGTTATAAAAGCAGTTAAGAAATAAATCTAAATAAGCGAAGATAAGGACGCTAATAAAATGAAAAGAATACTAGTTTTCCTATTATCTATATGTTTGGTAATCCCTAATATTTATACAGTAAAAGCCAAAGAAGACGTAATAGCTAATGAAGAAACAGAAGATTATACTCTTGGTGAATTGGGTGGTTATTTATATAGTTTTGCCAAGACAAACGCTAAACTTTTTGATGAAAGAAGATTCTCATGGCCAGGCGGAAATGGCTTTGCCGCTGAAAACGCAAACACTTTATATGAAGGCTTCAAGGGCATAAATACTAAAGTGGTTGGTGGAGATAATGCACCAAATGGAGCTGATAGAATCATCATAAACAAAGATTTATCAATCACACAGATTCAAGATAAGTATTTTAAAACGGCATCAGAAAGCGTGGGTGACGCCTTTGAAAATGGTAAATATCGTTACATGGATTCTCAAGGAAATCCAATGTTATTAGAAGTACCAAAAGATCAATATGAAAAAGCTGTTGAATTAATGGCAAAACGAATTGAAAAAGGCCAAATTGAAGGGGTAACTGATCCTTCTCAAGCAGCTAACATTGTAAAGAAAGGTCCATTAACTTATAAACAATCTGTTAATGTAACAAAATTTGGAAACATCGATTCTTTAGTATATGATGCTGCAAACGGTTTTATCGTTGCTAAAAGCGCAATGGGAATTACATTCACTCTTGATTTTGTTATTAGCACAATAAATGGTGAATCTCTTGAAGGCTCATTAAAAAGTGCCCTGATTTCTTCAATAAAAGCTGGTGCATTCACGGAACTAGTTTACATTGCTAGCAGTCAATTAACTAAAATTGAAGGAATCAGTCTTTTTGCTCCAACAGCTCAAGGCTTAACTAATCTTTTAGGTTCTAAAGCTCAACAAATGATTATGGAAATATATGGAGGTGGAGCACAAACGGTAACTGAAACTGCCATCAAAAACCTTCTTCAAAATCAATTAATAATAGAAGCAGTTACATTTGCAGTCTTAACTGTCCCAGATGTAATTGATTTATTTAATGGAAGAATATCAGCTAGCCAACTGGCAATTAATTTAGGTACTATATTTGGGGGTATAGCAGGTGCAAAAGTTGGATATGTAGCAGGTGGTGCATTAGGACATCTTGTAGTCCCTGGAATTGGCACAACAATAGGTGCTATTGCCGGAGGAGCAGCAGGTGGAGTTGCAGGCACATGGGGAGCATCCACTTTACTATCCACAGTATTTGAAAAAGATGCAGAAATGATGGTAGATATACTCGCAAAACAATTCCAAATTAAAGCTGAAAAATATGTTATTAACCAAGAGGAAGCAGATTCAATCACAACAAAATTACAAGCAAGTCTAAATGATGATGTGCTTAAAGATATGTTTCAAAGCGAAAACCGAGAAAAATTTGCTGATAAATTATTAACTCCTCTATTTGAGGAGACACTCAAAGAAAGGAAGAAAGTACATTTACCTTCATTTGAAGAAACTAGAACAAGTCTAGTAGATCAATTTGTTGATGTAGTGTACATTCACTAATACAGAATGAACAAAGAATTATTATTCAACACATTATCAAAATATAAAATTGTTAATTATGATGATATTCTATTTCGAGAAGTAGACTATTCAAATATTTCATTTTATAGACTAAGAGAAGCCTTCTATTACTTAGGCATTGTACTAGAAGAAGACGAAGATAAATCTATATGTGTTGCTAAAATCAAATCTGGTTTCTTAAATCAAAATGAAACTGTTATTGCAGCACAAACGTATAAATCCTCTATTTCTTTTGCTCTATACTCAAAAGAAGGAATAATTAAGCAAAAATCAAACGAAAAGACACTTAATCTAATTCTTGAAAGATTAAAACATCCTAAAGCACCAAAAAAGAATGGAAAGAAAATCTTTGGCTCAATATTCATTATTATTTTACTAGGTTTAGGAATCTTTATTACTCCTAAATTATTCTCACTTAACAAGGCTACAGAATTAACTAAAGCTTATAACACTTCAATTCACGAATATAACAATTCTATTGATGACTATAATGCATTAGCTAAACAGGCTGATTTAAGTAATGTTGATAATTTCATTGTGAAAGCCAAGAAAATTCCAACAGTAGAAGAAGATAAATTATCCGTCTTCTATTCATTATTAAAAGGAAACAAAGTATCATCTATAGAAACTGATACTAAAACTCTTAAGCAAATGAAGTCTACTTTAGAAAACAATTCAACCATTATTAATTCTATAATAAATCCTTCAGAAGATTGGGTGATCTCTAAAATTAAAGATATTGATTTTATAGATTCAGTAAAAGCCGTT
>OLNY01001504.1_pt1 | contig 18416 bp, 19 predicted proteins | sample 1671981 | NCBI WGS metagenome assembly OLNY01 (sample SAMEA3136632, study PRJEB25190) | human gut metagenome | biome: human gut; feature: human-associated habitat; material: faeces | place: Austria | collected 2013
GATCTCCTTCGCCGCGCCCCGGGGCAGGGCGGCGAAGGCCTCCAGCAGGGCGTCCTCCACCCGGGTGATGGGAGCGCTGCCGCAGTAGAACAGCTCCAGCCGGGAGGCGGACATCATTCCCTGGCTGTAGACATGGAGCTTCTGGTTGTTGATGGCCGCGGCGGCAGTCTCGTCTCCCAGGCGGCTGACGCCGTAGGGCTCGTCCCGGCACATCTCCTGCAAAAGGCGCAGGTCCGCCCAGTCCCGCTTGTCGTTGCGGACGGAACGGATGCTGTCCAGCAGGTTGGCCCGCTCACTGTCCACATACTCCGGCAGATACCGGCCGTTGCGGGTGACGGGGTCCAGCAGCAGCTCTCCCAGCAGGGCGGCGGTGGGCTCCAGCAGCTTTTCTCCCCGGGGGGCGAAGCTGTCGTCCATTACCGAGGCCACAAAGCCGATGCACTGGCACTCCGCCCTTTTGCGGATGGTGGGGTTGATCTGCGCGCCGTAGAGCTGGTCCATGGCGGCGGACAGCTGCTGGATATCCGGACAGCGCATGGTGCCCCGCTGGAGCACCAGCGGCAGCAGCGCGCCGCAGGATGCCGTCTCCCGGCGCAGGGGCGTGATGAACTGCGCGGAAAGGCAGCCGGTTTTGAACTTTTTGGCAGGCAGATAGGTGAGATATACCCGGTCCATGATCTCGCGGCGGGTCTTCTCCATATGCGGCACCTCCAGGATACATAGTGGGTATATTATACCGCATACCCAGACAAATGAAAAGGATTTTCATGCAGAATAAGGCCCCCGTCCAAAGCGGGGGCCTTGCTGTGCAAGACGTCCCGGACTTTTGCGGCAAGCACCGCGCCGCCATTTGCGGGGCCCACCCCTTGCAATCCCCCGGGGAAACGTTTATAATGAACATATTGTTATTCCGACTCAAAAACAAGGAGGCTTCTCATCATGATCCAAGTCAACGCCGTAGGCGACGCCTGCCCCATTCCGGTGGTCAAGACCCTGCAGGCTCTGAAGACTCTGGCCGGTCCCGGCACCGTGGAGACTCTGGTGGATAACCGCATCGCCGTGGAGAATCTGACCCGTCTGGCCCAGAGCAAGGGCTGCACCATCGAAACGGAGCAGCTGGCGAAAAACCGCTTCCGGGTCACCATCACCGCCCAGGCCGGAGCCCAGCTGCCCGATACCGCCGACGGCATCTGCACCGTTCCCTCCGAAAGGCCCGAGAACACCGTGGTGGTGATCTCCGCCGACCACATGGGCCAGGGAGACGACACCCTGGGCCGGGTGCTGCTGAAGGGCTTCCTGTTTGCCCTGACCCAGCAGGAGAAGCTGCCCCGCACCGTTCTGTTCTACAACGGCGGCGCTTTCGTCACCTGCGATGGCTCCGCGTCCCTGGAGGACCTGCACAAGCTGGAGGCGCTGGGGGTGGAGATCCTGACCTGCGGCACCTGTCTGAATCATTACGGCATCGCCGACAAGCTCCGGGTGGGTCAGGTGACCAATATGTACGTCATCGCCGAGAAGCAGATGAACGCCACCCTGGTGATCCGGCCTTGACCCGCCAACGGACTCCGGCCCTGGTGATCTCCTTCCAGGAGACGGCCCAGGCCCTGGCGGCGGAGACCCTGTTCGGACGGCTGTCTCTGCCGGGGCGCATCATTCCGCTGCCGTCCCGCATTTCCGCCGGGTGCGGCCTGGCCTGGAAGGCGGACCCCGGCGACGAAACCGTCCTGACGGCGGCGCTGGATGAAAACGGCATCGGCCACGGCCCCTGCTGCGTATTGGAGATGTTCTGATGACGGAGATTTATCTGGACAGTGCTGCCACGTCCCTGCGCAAGCCGCCCCAGGTGGCCCAGGCGGTGGCAGAGGCCATCTGTAAGGTGGGAAACGCCGCCCGGGGCGCTCATGGGGCGTCCCTGTCCGCCCTGCGAACGGTGTATGATACCCGCTGCCTGGCGGCCCGGCTGCTGGGCTGCCCCCGGCCGGACCATGTGGTTTTTGCCGCCAACTCCACCATGGCTCTGAATATCGCCATATGCGGCCTGCTGTCCCCGGGGGACCACGCCATTTCCACGGACCTGGAGCACAACTCGGTGCTCCGGCCCCTGTATGCCCTGCAGCGGCAGGGAATGGCCCTGAGCTTTGTCCCGGCGGACAAAAACGGGCAGGTTTCTTATGATGCTTTTGAAAGGCTGTTCCGGCCCAATACCCGGGCCGTGGTATGTACCCACGCCTCCAATGTCACCGGCGACGTGCTGGATATCCCCCGCATTGCCGCCATGGCCCACCGCCGCGGTGCGCTGCTGATCCTGGACGCGTCCCAGACGGCGGGAGCCATTCCCCTGGACATGACGGCCCTGGGGGCGGACGTGGTGTGCTTTACGGGCCACAAGAGCCTGCTGGGCCCCCAGGGCACCGGCGGCCTGTGTATCCGCCCGGGGGTGGAGGTCCGGCCCCTGCTGCGGGGCGGCAGCGGCGTTCACTCCTTCGACAGGGATCAGCCCGCCGCCTATCCCACCCGCCTGGAGGCCGGAACCCTGAACAGTCATGGCCTGGCGGGGCTTCACGCCGCTCTGGAATACCTGCTGGCAGAGGGGGTGGAAAGCCTGTACGCCCGGGAGCACGGGCTGATGCTGCGGTTTTACCGGGGCGTCCGGGAGCTTCCCGGCGTCCGGGTGTATGGCGACTTTTCCGCCCCTTGCCGGGCGGCCATCGTGTCCCTGAACATCCGGGACCTGGATTCCGGCGAGGTGTCTGATGCGCTTTTGCAGGGCTGGGGCATTGCCACCCGCCCCGGTGCCCACTGCGCGCCCCGGCTCCACCAGGCTCTGGGCACCCGGGAACAGGGTGCGGTGCGCTTTAGCTTTTCCCCCTTCAACACGGAGGAGGAGATCGACGCCGCCGTGGCCGCCGTGGCCCAGCTGGCCCGGTGATATGCAGGTCTGTCAAACAGATTGGTGGGAAGGCATTGCTCTGCGCTTGTTTCTTTACCGAATCTACACTGGAGAAATGCTATGATGTAAGCACACAGTAAAAAAGAGGAGCTCCGTGGAAAACGACAGCAGCGACGATAACGGTTAACCGCTCTTATATGGCCTGTTCATGTGCGGCATACCTGCGCCCTTTACTGCGGTATCGGGTATAGGTGTGTCTTTTTTGCGTGAACAGAAGGCGGGAGAATGTTATGTGTTCAGCGCTGGAGCCGGCTTACTTTGTACCGGAAACTGTGAAAGCCGATGTTCTATTTCAGAACATGAAGCAGACGCATACGACATTTACTTTACGGTCTCCGAGCTGAGTGCGTACAGGGTATCCTTCATCACAGTCAGGCAATGCCGCGTCTGTTTGGCCTGCGCACAGTAAAGCGATTACGCGATTCAAAAGGAGTGAGGATAATGACGGAAGAAATGCCTTGCAGAAAGCGCCGCCTTTCGTCTTTTCAAATTATCATATTAGGCTTTGCCGGGGTCATTCTGCTGGGTGCGCTGCTGCTGATGCTGCCGCTTTCCACAACAGCCGGGTGCGTAACGCCATTTCATGAAGCGCTTTTCACCGCGACCTCCGCTGTTTGTGTAACGGGGCTTGTGGTGCAGGACACCGGCAGCTATTGGTCGGGCTTTGGTCAGACGGTGATCCTGACGCTGATTCAGATAGGCGGGCTTGGTGTTGTCACCGTGGCGGCATCGGTTGCGCTGCTGTCCGGGCGAAGGATCTCTCTGATGCAGCGCAGCACCATGCAGGACGCCATTTCAGCGCCGAAGGTCGGAGGAATCGTCCGGCTGACCCGGTTCATCCTGCGGGGAACATTTCTGATCGAACTGGTCGGCGCACTCGTCATGCTGCCGGTGTTTTGCCGGGACTACGGATGGCACGGGATCTGGATGGCGGTGTTTCATTCCGTCTCCGCCTTTTGCAACGCCGGGTTTGACATTCTGGGAACGAAGAATAACTTGTATCCGTCCCTTACCGGTTATGTCCAAAATCCGGTGATCAATATCACGATCATGCTGCTGATCATAACCGGCGGCATCGGATTCCTGACATGGGATGACATTTGCGAAAACAAGCTGCACTTCCACCGTTATCGAATGCAGAGCAAGGTGATTCTTGTCACGACACTCACGCTGATCGTCCTTCCGGCGCTGTTTTTCTTCTTTGCGGATTTTGATGCCCTTCCCCTCGGAGAGCGGATTCAGGCAGCCCTGTTCCAATCGGTCACGCCGAGAACGGCGGGCTTCAACACCGTCGATCTGCCCGCCATGTCCAGCGCATCTCTGAGCGTGATGATCCTTCTGATGCTCATTGGCGGTTCTCCCGGCTCCACGGCAGGCGGCATGAAAACCACCACGCTGGCAGTCCTGCTTGCCAATGCTGCCGCGACCTTCCGCCAGCGGGACAGCGCCCAACTCTTTGGGCGCAGAGTCGATTGCGGCGCCGTCAAAACCGCCGCGACCATCCTGACGATGTATCTTGCCCTGTTCTTTGGCGGAGGCGTTTTTATCAGCGTATACGAGAATCTTCCGCTGTCCTCCTGCCTGTATGAAGCAGCGTCGGCGGTAGGCACGGTGGGACTGACATTGGGTATTACGCCGCAGCTGCATATTCCCTCGCAAATGGTATTGATCGCGCTGATGTATCTGGGGAGAGTTGGCGGGCTTACGCTCATTTATGCGGCGGTGTCCAGCAAGAAAACCGGCAGCGCAAAGCTGCCCCAGGAAAGCATCACGATTGGATAAGCAAAGGAGTATCTATCCCATGAAAAATGTTTTATTGATCGGAGCAGGCCGCTTCGGGCGGCATATCGCCATGCAGCTCTCTCAACTGGGGCATCAGGTCATGGCAGTCGATACCAATGAGGAACGGATCAACGATGTGCTTCCGTTTGTCACCAACGCACAGATCGGCGACAGCACCAATGCAGAGTTTCTGCGTTCGCTCGGTATCGGAAATTTTGATGTTTGTTTTGTGACCATCAGCGGCAGCTTCCAGAACTCGCTGGAGACCACCTCGCTGCTGAAAGAGCTGGGTGCCAAATGCGTGGTATCCCGCGCCGAACGCGATGTGCAGGCGAAGTTTCTGCTCCGCAACGGCGCAGATAACGTGGTCTACCCTGAAAAGCAGGTGGCAAAATGGGCGGCGATCCGATTCACTGCCGACCATATTTTCGACTACATAGAGATCGACGAGCAGCACGCCATCTTTGAAGTGCAGGTGCCGGAGGCGTGGATCGGGAAAAGCGTTGGTGAGCTGAACGTCCGCAGAAAGTTTGGCATCAACATTCTTGGCATCAAACGCGCAGGAGAAACGGATGTTTCCGTTACGCCGGACACCATATTGTCCGATGACATTACGATTTTGGCGTTGGGTGAGTATAAAGCCCTGCAAAAGTGCTTTCGGATTTGAAAAGGGTTTCCATACTGACGGAAAGGAAAAGCCAAGATATGAGCCGATAGCGGTGAGGGGCTTATCCGAATAACGGAGGAGGCGTTGGCCTTCTCCGTTTTTCTTTCAGGATAACGTCCCTCAGGCTCTCGCCCGTTTCCTCCTTGAACTTGCAGGAGAGGCACAGGCGGCCAAGGAATATCCCCTCCGTTTTGCACAAAAGCATTCTGTCAGAATAGTGCGAATTGTTGAAATTCTCAATAGGGGTTGACGAAAAGAATGGGGCTTGCTATACTATAAATGCCTTTGTCAGACACATGACAAAAGACGAAGTTTTGCTGGAGGTATGGAACATGAATCGGTGCAAACGATGGCTCGCATTACTACTGGGTGCCGTACTGCTGCTGGGCACGATGTCCGGCTGCAGCGGCACAACGGCCTCTGACAGTGAGGACGGCGCATATCGGAAAATCAATTTGTCCATGGCGGTCAACGGAACAGACACGCAAATCGACTCGCTGGTAGCCCACCACTTCGCAGACCTGGTGGCGGAGCGTTCAGGCGGAAGCATCACCATTGATGTGTTTCCCAACGACACGCTGGCCGGCGGCAACAGCACCAAGGGCGTGGAGTATATCGCCGTAGGCGCAGCGGATCTGGGAGCTTATGCCACCTGCGTCCTGGCCAACATAGAGCCCAAGATGTCCGTAGCGACGCTGCCCTGGTCCTTTACCTCCTATCAGGAGGCACGGCAGGTCATCGACACCACCGGCGGTGCTTACTACGCAGAGCTACTGGATGCAAAGGGCATCACGTATCTGGGTTCCTTCCACAACGGCTTCCGCCAACTCACCAACAGCAAGCATCCGGTCACCACACCGGAGGATCTGAAGGATCTGAAGATCCGCGTTCCCGGCTCGGCGGTATATATGGGCGTATTCAAGGCGCTGGGCGCCAGTCCCACGGCCATGAGCTGGAGCGAGGTGTTCACCGCCATCCAGCAAAAGACCATTGACGGACAGGAAAACGGCTGCTCCGTGACCAAATCCGCCAAGATGGATGAAATTCAGAAGTACATGACCATCTGGAATTACAGCTATGAAAATGATCTCTTTGTGGCCAACAAAAAGGTTTGGGAAAGCCTGGACGAAAATACACAGGCGCTTCTCCAGCAGTGCGCCTCCGATGCCTGCGAATGGGGCCGCGACCGGCTGGAGGCCGAGGAGGACGAGCTGATCCAGGGCTTCCAGGACGCCGGTATGCAGGTGGATATCCTGACGGAGGAGCAGCTTCAGGCCTTTAAGGACGCGGTAAGTGATGTAACGGCTGAGCTGAAGGCCCAATATGGCGAAGCCGCCTGTGCCGCTTTCGGCATTGAATGAGGAGGATCCATATGTTTGAGAAAATCGAAAAATTCGTTTCCTGCGCGTGCGTTTCCATTATGGCGGTGCTGGTCTTTTCAAACGTCATCGCCCGCTTCCTGTTCAAGCATTCTCTGGCGGTTTCGGATGAAATGTCCACCTACCTATTTGTCCTGATGAGCTTTATGGGTACCGCCATCGCGGCCCGGCGCAGAGCGCATCTGGGGCTTTCCATCATCACCGACCATGTCAGTCCCCATACGCGGCTGATCATCCAACTGGTCATGTACGGCATCTCCGTGCTGTTCTGTCTGCTGATCGTGTTTTTCGGTGTACAGATGGTCATCAGCCAGTATCGGCTGGGTCAGGAAACTGCCAATATGCAGTGGCCCGAGTGGATCTATGGGGCCTTCGTCCCCATCGGCGCAGCCTTTGCGGCAATTGCTTTTTTCCAGACCATGCTGGTCATGTGCAAGGAATATAAAGAACAGGAGGGCAAGAAATAATGGTCGGAATCGTATTATTGGGCGTCTTTGTGGTGCTGCTGGTGTTCGGCGCACCCATCGCCGTGTGTCTGGGCATGTCCAGCATAGGCGCTATTCTGGCGCAGGGTGCGGGTAAGCCTCTGGACGCCATTATGAGCGTGCTGCCCCGTCTGTGCTCCTCTGCCAGCAGCAAATTTGTTTTGCTGGCGATCCCCTTCTTCATCCTCTCCGGCAATGTGATGGAAAAGGCCGGCATTTCCGGCCGCCTTATCAATCTGGCGGAGAAGTGCCTGGGCCACATCCGCGGCGGCATGGCCATGGTCTGCGTGGTGGTTTCCTGCTTCTTCGCAGCGATCTCCGGCTCCGGCCCCGCCACGGTGGCGGCCTTGGGCCTGATCATGATCCCCGCCCTGGTAAAGGCCGGATATCCCGCCGCCTTCTCCTGCGCTCTGATGGCGGCAGGCGGCGCCATCGGCGTGGTGATCCCGCCGTCCATCACCTTTGTCGTGTATGGTTCTATTGCGGACGCCTCCATCACCGACCTCTTCAAGGCCGGCGTGATCCCCGGTCTGCTGATGGGCGCAGGCTTGATCGTCGCTGCACTGGTCGTCGGCCGGAAGATGGATCTGAAGGTGCTTCCCAAGGCCACCGGCAAGGAGCGCTGGAAAGCGTTCAAGGATGCATTCTGGGGTCTTTTGATGCCCGTCATCATCCTCGGCGGTATCTATGGCAGCATCTTCACCCCCACCGAGGCGGCCGCCGTCTCCGTGTTCTACGGGCTGATCGTGGGTATCTTCGTCTATCGGGAGATCGACCTGAAGAAGATCAAGGACATCCTCATTGACTCCTGCAGCACCACGGCCACCGTCATGTTCATCACCATGGGCGCCACGCTGTTCGGCTATGTGCTCACCCGCGCCCGGCTGGATCTGGCCATTGAGGGCTTTATGATGAATGTCACCGGTGGCAGCTCGATCATCTTCTTCATCATTGTGAACATCGTCCTGCTGATCGCCGGATGCTTCCTGGACTCCACCTCCGCGCTGTACATTTTCACGCCGCTGTTCGCGCCGGTGGCGCTGCAGCTGGGCATTGACCCCATTCATCTGGGCACGGTGATGATCGTGAACCTGGCCGTGGGCCTGTTCACGCCGCCGGTGGGCGTCAACCTGTATGTGGCCTGCGGCATCGGCAAGATCAAGATCGAGGAGATCACCAAGGGCATCGTCCCCTGCCTTGTGGCAGAGCTGGTCGTTCTGCTCCTCGTCACCTATATCCCCGCTCTCTCCACCATGCTTATTGGTTGACCCTGCGGGAAAGCTCCGGGTACCTCTCCTCCCGGAGCTTTCCTGCAAAAAAGCCCCGGAACGGACAGCTGCTCCCGCATTTTGTACAAAAAGCCGCCCTCTGATTTGTAGAAAACCAAAAAAGTCAAAAACCCTATTGACTTTGTCCGACAAAGGAGTATACTGTACTCATAGTTTGTCAGACATATTACAATACCCCTTCGAAAATGTTATTATGAGGTGATTTTTATGAAAGACATTTCCATTCAGGAGCTGAAAAACACCGCCGTACAAATGCGCATGAAGGTCATTGACATGATCTACAAGGCACAGTCCGGCCATCCGGGCGGCTCTCTTTCCGCCGCAGATTTTGTTACCGCCTGCTATTTCAAGTACATGAACCTCGACCCCAGGAACCCCCGCTGGCCGGATCGCGACCGCATGGTGCTCTCCAAGGGTCATGTCTGCCCCATCCAGTATGCCTGCCTGGCAAGCGTCGGCTTCTTCCCCGAGTCCGAGCTGGACACGCTGCGCAAGGAGGGCTCCATGCTGCAAGGACACCCCTCCATGAACAAATGCCCCGGCATTGATATTTCCACCGGCTCTCTGGGACAGGGTCTGGCCTGCGCCGCCGGTATGGCGCTGGCAGGGAAGCTGGATCACAAGGACTACAAGGTCTTCTGCGTGGTGGGCGACGGTGAATCGCAGGAGGGCGAGATCTGGGAGGCTGCCAATACCGCCCACAAGTACGAGCTGGATAACCTGATCGTCTTTGTGGACTACAACAATCTCCAGCTGGACGGCACCTGCGACGAGGTGATGCCCAACGGCGATCTGGGTGAGAAGTTCCGCGCCTTCGGCTGGGAGACGCTGGAGATCGACGGCCACAGCATGGAGGAGATCGTAGCTACACTGGATAAGTGCTACGCCTCCCGGAATGGCAAGCCCAAGTGCATCTATGCACACACCGTCAAGGGCAAGGGCGTCTCCTTTATGGAAAACCAGTGCGGCTGGCACGGCGTCGCCCCCAATGATGAGCAGTATAAGCAGGCCATGGCTGAGCTGAAGGCCCAGCTGGTTCACTAAGCAAGGAGGGACATGAAATGAGCGAAAAGAAGAATATCGCCACCCGCGACGGCTTCGGCCACGAGATCGTAGCACTGGGCAAGGAAAATCCCGACCTGCTGGTCGTGGATATCGACATCGGCAAGAGCTGCAAGACCGGTGATTTCCGCAAGGAGCTGCCCGGGCAGTATATCAATGTGGGCATTGCCGAGCAAAACGGCGCCGGTCTGGCCGCGGGCCTTGCCACCTGCGGGAAGGTCCCCTTCGTGGTGACCTACGCGGTGTTCGGCTCTCTGCGTATGTGCGAGATGATCCGTCAGGAGGTCTGCTATCCCAACCTGAATGTGAAGTTTGCCTGCTCCCACGGCGGCGTGACCCCTGCCAACGACGGCGCCTCTCACCAGTCCATTGAGGACATGGGCGTGCTGCGCACCATCCCCAACATGACGGTCATCATGCCCGCTGATTATAACGCCGCGCGCAAGCTGGTGCGGCAGGCCGCTGAGACCTACGGTCCCATGTATCTGCGCTTCACCCGTGACGCAGTGCCTCAGATCTATGACGAGGATGTGGAGTTCACCATTGGTAAGGCTCACACCATTCAGGACGGCAAGGATGTTGCCATCATCGCCAACGGCGATACCGTCCGTCTGGCCATCGAGGCCGCCAGGGAGCTGGCAGGCAAGGGCATCAGCGCCCGCGTTCTGGATATGCACACCATCAAGCCTCTGGATGTGGAGGCCGTCACCGCCGCCGTCAACGACATTGGCAAGATCATCACCGTGGAGGATCACAACATTCTCAACGGTCTCGGCTCCGCCGTGTGCGAGGTGGCTGCCGAAATGGGCAAGGGCATCGTCAAGCGCGTGGGTATTCAGGATCAGTTCGGTCAGTCCGCTCCCTATGAGCGTCTGCTGGCCATCAACGGCGTGACGGTGGAGCATATTGTGGAGCTGGCCCAGGAGCTGGCCCGGAAATAAATCAGACATACAGGAGGATATTTCCATGAAAATCGGATTTGTCGGCTGCGGCGCCATCGGCAGCTGCTATGCAAGCTATCTTTCCAAGGTACACGAGGTCTGTGTGCTGGACACCTATGCCCCGGTCATCGAGGCTATCCGGAAAAACGGCATTCTGCTGGATGAATGCGTTCCCGGCGTCGGGAATGGCGAAACCGTATCCTATCGTCCCGCCATGGCTACCACCGATCCCAAGGAGATCGGTGTGGTGGATCTGCTGATCGTTTTCGTACACTATCAGTACCTGGAGGCGGCTGTCCGCAATGCGCTGCCTATGATCGACAGGCACACCATGATCCTGTGCCTGCAAAACGGTCTGGGCAACTATGACGAGATCGCCAAGGTGGTCCCCGAGGAGCAGATCATCATCGGCAACACCGCCTTCGGCTCCACCCCCATCGAGCCGGGTCATGTCCGGCACACCGGCACCGGCGTTACCAACATGGGTTCCCTGAAGGCTCCCATGGAAAATGTGGAGCGCATGGCGGAGGGCTTGCGTGCCGCCGGCCTGGAGGTACAGGTTCACGAGAATGTGATGAACGCCATTTGGCACAAGCTGCTGGCCAATGTAGCCATCAACGGCATGAGCGCCCTGCTGGAAACGAAAAACGGCTTTGTAGACGCCAATCCCTACGCCCACGAGGCGGCCCGTATGCTGGTGGAGGAGGCCATCGTGGTGGCCAACGCCTGCGGCTGCACGCTGGAGCATGACGCGGAGCTGGAGCACGCTTTCGAGGTTGCCAGAATGACTGACGAGACCATCAGCTCCATGGTGCAGGATGTGACCCACCACAAGGAAACGGAGATCCGCATCATCACCGGTGCTGTGTGCCGTCTGGGGCGGGAGCATCACGTCCCCACCCCCTGCAACGATCTGCTTTTGCAGTTGGTTTTGGCCAAGCAGTCCATCTATCTGGGCCGCTGAGCAAAGCCGGCGCGGCGCTTTTGGAGGCGTCAGGCGGCAAATATCTTGCCGTCTGGCGCCTTTTCCATGTACCGTATGGAAGTTCCTTCTTGACGCAGAGCGCCTTTTGTACTATGTTATACATAGTAGCGTATAAGGAGAGGAGCAAACTGCCATGAGTGAAACCCCGGCTTATGTGAAGAATTTAAAGAAGGAGTCTGTTGTGCAGAGCGTCATCAACTGTCTGACGGACGCTATGCGCAGCAAGGAGCTCAAGCCCGGCGACCGCATCCCGCCTGAGCCGGAGCTGGCCGCCTCTATGGGCGTTGCACGCAGCTCCGTGCGGGAGGCCATCAAGATCCTGTCGTATCTGGGTGTGCTGGAGAGTAAGCGAGCGGAGGGTACCTTTGTCTGCAGCGGCTTTCAGGAGAGCATGATCGATCCCATGATCTATGGCATCATCCTCAATCAGGATTCCTCCGAAAACCTGATGGAGCTGCGGGAAATGGTGGAGTCCGGCATTATGCGGCTGGCCAGCGCAAAATACAGCGAGGAGGCGGGCCGCGCACTGGCCGCCATACTGGATCAGATGACCGGCATCGTGCAGAGCGGTGAAAATGTGGTAGACCGCTTCTTCGAGGTGGATAACACCTTCCACAACCTGATCTCGCAGATGGGGAAAAACCCCCTGGCCGACAAGATCAGCCGCGTCGTCCGCACCCTGACCCATGCCATGCGCTATGAAACGGTAGCCACTATGCTCAACACCGGGCGCGGCGAGGAGCTGATTGCCGCCCACCGCTGCCTGCTGGAAACGCTGCAAAACCGCCGGCTGGAGAACGTGGAGGAGCTTGTCCGGACCACCTACTTCGAGGATGCCCTCCACATCTGACGGCGCAGCCGTGCGCCTCTTTGTGACCGTATGTTTTCTTTCATCCGCAACGATCTCATATTTTGTTTTGTAAGGAGGAATTCCCATGTCCGCATTGAGATCCCGTGTGCGCCTTGGCAGCAAGGCACCCCTGAGCGAACCGGAACTCCGGCAGATCGACGCCTATTGGCGTGCTGCCAACTATCTGACCGCCTGCCAGCTCTATCTGCTGGATAACCCCCTGCTGGAGCGTCCTCTCGTCAGGAGCGACATCAAGCAGACCGTGGTGGGTCACTGGGGCACCTGCCCCGGGCAGAACTTCATCTATACGCACCTGGACCGGGTCATCAAGCGGGACGACCTGGACATGATCTATCTCTCCGGCCCCGGCCACGGCGGCAACGCCATGGTGGCCCAGGACTGGCTGGACGGCAGCTACACGGAGGTGTATCCCAATATCACCCGGGATAAGGAGGGAATGCAGAAGCTCTTTAAGCGCTTCTCCTTCCCCGGCGGTATTCCCAGCCACGTAGCACCGGAGACCCCCGGCTCTATCCACGAGGGCGGTGAGCTGGGCTACTCCTTGGCCCACGCCTTCGGTGCGGTGGCGGATAACCCCAATCTGATCGCCGCCTGCGTGGTGGGCGACGGCGAGGCGGAAACCGGCCCGCTGGCCACCTCGTGGCACGGCAACAAGTTCGTCAATCCCATTACCGACGGCGCGGTGCTGCCCATTCTGCACCTCAACGGCTTCAAGATCGCCAATCCCACCATCTTCTCCCGCATGAGCCATGAGGAGGTGGAGTGCTTCTTCCTTGGCTGCGGCTGGAAGCCCTACTTTGTGGAGGGCAGCGACCCCATGACCATGCACCAGCAGATGGCGTCCGTTCTCGACGCGGCGATCCGTGAGATCAAGCGCATCCAGCGGGAGGCCCGGAAATCCGGCGAAGCCAAGCGTCCCCGCTGGCCCATGATCGTGCTGCGCACCCCCAAGGGCTGGACAGGCCCCAAGGAGGTGGACGGACTGCCGGTGGAGGACTGCTGGCGGGCCCATCAGGTGCCTATCTCCATGGGCGCGGACACGGACAGACACCTGGCCCAGCTGGAGACGTGGCTGCGGTCCTATAGGCCGGAGGAGCTGTTCAACGCCGACGGTACGCCTGTGGATCTGGTAGCCTCCTTCCCGCCTGCGGGCAACCGGCGCATGGGTGCAAATCCCCACGCCAACGGCGGTCTGCTGCTGCGGGACCTGCGCACTCCCGATTTCCGGGACTACGCCGTGGACGTCAAGTCCCCCGGCTCCGTGGAGGCCCAGGATATGTATGTTCTCGGCACCTATGTCCGGGATGTGATGAAGCTGAACATGGACGCCCGGAACTTCCGCATTTTTGCGCCGGACGAAACGGCGTCCAACCGCCTGCAGGCCGTTTTCGATGTGACCGGCCGCCGCTTCCTGGACCAGCAGATCCCCGGCATTGACGACCACCTGGACCCCGACGGACGGGTGATGGACTCCATGCTCTCCGAGCATTTCTGCGAGGGCTTTTTGGAGGGCTACCTGCTCACCGGACGTCACGGCTTCTTTGACAGCTACGAGGCGTTCATCCGCATCGTGGACTCCATGTTTGCCCAGCACGCCAAGTGGCTGAAGATGTGCAGCGAGCTGCCCTGGCGGCACGACATCGCCTCCCTCAACTATATCCTCGCCTCCAATGTGTGGCAGCAGGACCACAACGGCTTCACCCACCAGGACCCCGGCTTCCTGGACCATGTGGCCAACAAGAAGGCGGATGTGGTGCGGATGTATCTGCCGCCGGATGCCAACTGCCTGCTGAGCTGCTTTGACCACTGCATCAAGAGCCGCAACTACGTGAATGTCATTGTGGCCAGCAAGCACCCCCGCCAGCAGTGGCTGACCATGGAGCAGGCGGTGAAGCACTGCACCCAGGGCATCGGCATCTGGAGCTGGGCCTCCAACGACCAGGGCGAGGAGCCGGATGTGGTCATGGCCTGCTGCGGCGACACACCTACGCTGGAAACGCTGGCTGCCGTCAGCATTCTGCGTAAGGAGCTGCCGGAGCTGAAGATCCGGGTGGTAAATGTGGTGGATCTGATGAAGCTCCAGCCCCACACGGAGCATCCCCACGGCCTGACCGACGAGGAATACGACGGTTTGTTCACCAAGGATAAGCCCATTATCTTCGCCTATCACGGGTATCCCACCCTGGTCCACGAGCTGACCTATCGCCGGCACAACCGGAATCTTCACGTCCGCGGCTACAAGGAGGAGGGCACCATCACCACGCCCTTCGATATGCGGGTGCTCAACGACATTGACCGGTTTGATCTGGTCATCGACACGGTGCGCCGTCTGCCGCAGCTGGGCAATCGCGGCGCATACCTGGTCCAGAAGATGCAGGATAAGCTGGTAGAGCATCGCCAGTACATCCGCGACAACGGTGTGGATCTGCCCGAGATTCGCAGCTGGAAGTGGGATGAAGGCCTGAACAGTGCCGAGTGAGGTTTGATGATTGCAGAGGTCATCCCCGGCGCGGCGGACAGAGCACATGACACGGACACCGGGCGGAGCCCGTTCGCGTTCTGACCTGCGCCGCGGCATACACCTATAAATTTCGCGCAAGAAAGCTCCCGGCATACCACGCGCGTGGTATGCCGGGAGCTTTTTGCTTGGATATCTCCGTGGTAGAGGCCTCTGCCAGCATGTTCAACACCAATTCCAGTGTCGTCATGTTATTATCATTTTTGCCATTTGAATCACCACGCTTTTTTCAGACTGATGCCGAACTCTCCGCGATGGCTCATGCGCCGGGGCTTGCGGTTCAGACTTGCCGTGCCGATGATCTCGCCGTCTACCTTGGCGAGATACTGCACATTGTCCGCTGATTCGCACTGCGAACGCAGATAGTCTTGCTCCCATTCACCGCTCGTCCTGCTCTTATCCATGATCAGTAACTCCTTTATGTGCGCCTGTACCAGTACAGATACAGGGCCGTTTCCAATGCCAATCGCTTCATCGGATCGACCGGATCGGCCTCCAGCAGCAACCATAGCTGCTGGAGCCGGTAACTCACGGTGTTGTAGTGCAGGTGCAGCTCCCGTGCCATCCGGCGCTGGTTGCCCATACAGCGCAGCCAGCTCGCCAGCGTGTCCAGCAGCTCTTGCCGCCGCGGCTCTGGCTGCCGCAGGAGCGTTCCCAGCTGCCGATGGATATAGGCGGCCGTTTCCGCCGGGGAGGATTCCTCCAGCAGCCGTACCACCCCCGCTGGGTCGTCTGTCACGCAGGGTGCTTCCGTTCGCGCCGCCATGCGGAGCGCCGCGCGGGCACTGCGGTCTGCTTTCTGAAAGCCCACCGTACCGCCGTAGGGGCGGCTGACGCCGCAGATAACGCCGTGGACGGCGGCAAAGTCCGCCATCACCTGCCACAGCGGCATCTCCAGCGCGAACAGGTCATCCGCCTCCAGCGCCAGCAGAAAGCCATCCTCCGACAGTGCGCCCCACATGTCCGCGCCCAACGCCCGGCAGCGCTCTTCTACCTCGTGCAGCCAAGAGCGCCGCTGCAACTCCGGCGCATCCGCCCGTATCCGCAACAGGGTATGCGGACATTCCAAATGGATACCGGACTCCGCCGCCTGCCGCTCCATCTCTTCGCTCAACGGCGCGCCAGAGATGAGATGGTGCAGTAGTACGGCCAGCTGCCGCTCCTGCTCCGCCGGTATTCGCCGCCGTGCGATCTCGCGGGACACCGCATCGGCCAACTCGGCAAAGCGCATATCGGTCGGCAGTTGGAGCAGCGGCAGTCCCAGTCGGTCAGCCTTCTCCGCCAGCGCCGCCGGCAGGGGGCTGGGCAGGTAGCGCCCCGGCTTGATACCCACACCGGACAGGCCTTTTTCTGCCGCCGTGGGCAGCAGCGCATCCACGGCCTGCGGATCGTCTGCGATGGCAAAACCAGTGGTGATGAGCAGTTCTCCCTGCGCCAGCCAGCGCGCGTAGTCCGGTGTGTCCGTCAGATTGACACCGCTGACTCTACGGCCAAGTCCCGCCGCGCCGCCGCAGACCGTGCAGCCCGCGAACACGGGCAGGCGCAGCACCTCCCGCAGTGTGGGATAGTCCGCTGTGTGCTGTGATGTCATGGCTTCTGCCCCCTTGTGATACTATCACAATTTTCTTAGAAATGTTCATTTATTTTTGCCAATGGAACAGACCGTCCGTTGTTTTATGATAGCGGTAGTAAAACGAACGGAGGTATATTCCATGGCAAAGCAAATGAAACAGGATACTCCCTTAGTCCCCCGCAAGCGGAGACTGGCCGCGCTGATAGCAGCCACCCGGTGCGCCGGAGAGAAACGTGACACGCTCTCCTGCTATGCCCGCCGCTGTACCGCCTCATCCATGGCGCAGGGTCTGAAGCACTACGCCTGACGCGGCGCACCCCTTCGGCAGATCCCCCGGCAATATGCCGGGGGATCTGTCCGTTCAGGGCTTTCTGGTTTCCTTCTTCAGCAGGGACGCCGCCGTGATGATGGTCAGTACCGACTCTGTCACCATGCCGGAATACGACCGTACCACAATGACATACACCAGCCACGACAGGCCGCTGGCAATGCCCGCCATCTGTATCACCCGCTGCCTGGACTGGAAGAACGGCAGCAACGCCACCAACGATGCCACGATGGGCAGTACCGTCACTGGCGTCTCATAGGTCACCACGGCAATCAGCAGAAATACTGCCACGATGGGTATCGCGGTGACCAGTTTACTCCAGTTGAATTTCTCCTGCAATAGGAAAAGCAGCAGCACGACGATCTGGAAAATGCTGCACAGTGCGCCGGAGCATGCGTGGAGCAGTGTGTAGTGGATGGCGAAGATCAGGTTGGCCACCACCTGCCACAGCAAGATGGTACGCTTGTCATTCTGCCAATAGCTGAGACCCATGGCGATCAGTGCGCCGAACCCGATGAGTTGGTAAAATATGTTCATCCGTCGTTCCCCCTAATAAAAAACGCCGCACACCCTGTCGGATGCGTGGCGAAAAATGGATGCGATGCTCCAGAAAAATCCACACTTATTTTGGAGTTTCATTGTACCATGGGACAGCCGTATTTGTCAATTGCGGCAAAGAACAACCTCCAAAAGCCATTGTAGGACTACAATACATATTGGACAATTGAAGAAAAAAGCTATGAGGAATATGGTCTCATGGGTTATAGTTAAGTTACCATACCAAACCAGCCCGAAAGGAGACCATATCCCTCATGAGCAAGAGTATAACACAAGACATGGCCTATCGGCAATCCCTAATGAAGTACGCAGAGAAATACGGCGTCAGCCGCGCCAGCCGGAAGTACAACAAGAGCCGGTCGTACATCTACTTCTGGAAGCAGCACTGGGATGGTAGTGTGGCATCCCTGGCCTGCCAGTCCAGACGGCCCCACAGCCACCCCAACCAGCACACAGAGGCCGAGCTGAAGCTCATCCGCGATATGCGCCGCCGGAATCCAACCCTGGGTATGGTCGAACTCTGGCACCGTCTCCGGAGAGCGCGTGCGCTTCCTCGCCGCCTATCCGGAGCAGTCCACCTATTCCTCGGCTGATTTCCTGCGCAGACTGACCGCGTGGTATGCGCGCCGCGGGATCAAGGTGGAGTGTGTCCAGACGGACAACGGTTCCGAGTTTACCAACCGCTTCTCCAGCAGTAAGCGCGAGCTGCCGACTCTGTTTCAGCGGACGGCTGCTGAGCTGGGCATCCGGCATAAGCTGATTCGCCCGTATACCCCGCGGCACAACGGTAAGGTGGAGCGCAGCCACCGTGAGGACCAGAAACGCTTCTATTCCTGCCACGCATTCTATTCTCTGGACGATTTCGCAAAGCAGCTTGCGGTCCACAACCGCCGCTCCAACAGCTTCCCTATGAGGCCCCTCCGTTGGCTCTCCCCAGCGGAGTTCTCTGTCCAATATGTTTGACAAACCTACAGAAAGGAGATTTTATGAGCAAAGAACCGTTTGAAGCCATGCCCGATGTGATGGAC